>OCHR01000458.1_pt1 | contig 6696 bp, 1 predicted proteins | sample 1538451 | NCBI WGS metagenome assembly OCHR01 (sample SAMN04571692, study PRJEB22368) | human gut metagenome | biome: human gut; material: stool | host: Homo sapiens | place: Luxembourg | collected 2012-08-03 | reverse complement strand
TACTTTTACCGCCGATTGGAAGAGAGCTTCCTTCCAGATGTCCGGCTGCCTGTTTGAGAACATCTTCGGCGGTAGTGTGGTAGATCGGAAGTTTGATGTCAATCTTCGGGATCTCCACGATTCCCATCATCTCGTCACCGGCAATATTCAGAGCATCCATGTAGGACTGGTCTTCTTTGTCACTGGCTGCGGCTACTGCAAATGAATCAGGAAGGATACTTGGAAGTAAGGCTTCGTTGTAGGCTTCTGCTTTCTGCAGTTCTGCATCATAATCAATCTCATGTGCTGCATCTTTTTCAGATACAGTCTGTTCATAACTGCTGATCAATTGCTTCTGCCTGTAGTTATTCCACTGGTTTGCAACGAATGGATACAGCAGTAAGGACAACCCGGCTAAAAATATGATGCCAATAATAAGTTTGTTTGCTTTGCGTTTCATCCGAATTCTCCTTGCTGTTGTATTATTTTTTAGGAATCCGGGGCGACCTGCCCCGGATTCGATATCTGATTATAAATAATCATGAAAGATTATTTGTTTGTTTTTTTGCGGCTTGCGAAGAATAAGCCAGCTGCTGCGATCATGATGAGGCATCCAGCGATTGTGAAGATTGTAGTACCGATACCACCTGTATGTGGAAGGGAATGTAATTTTGTATCTGAAACATTTACGGTAGCATTTGGATTATTTCCATTTGTAATTATTGCGTTCTCTTTTACTTCTACTACAGAATATCCTGCAGGAGCTTTTTCCTCGACAATTTTATATGTTCCATCATTAAGACCTGTTACTTTAACTGTACCGTTTGTTGCCACTACATTTGTTACTTTGTTTGCAGTATCATCAGCTGTGGCTAATTTGTATTCGCCTTCTTTTACTAATACAAATTGAAGCTTACCACCTACGGTGTTGTTTTCGCCAATTGGTGCAATACTGAATTCTGCACCTGCTAAAAGTTTATTATCAGGCTTAGTTGCGCCATAATTTTCATCATATTTGTTGATTGTGATAGAACCTAATTTACCACTTACTTCTGGTTTATTATATCCTTTGTCACTTGAAGCTTTGTTTGTAAAAGTAGCTGCATCTGTAATCTGTGCTTTTACTTCTACTGTTACAGTCTGACCAGCATGAGTGTTTGTTCCTTTAATTCCAATAAAGCTTTTTGTAAATCTTACACGCACTTTATCTGTAGTTGGGAGTGTTGATGCACTACCATCAGCACCAGTCTCGGTTACAACATTTACTAATGTATAATCAGTGCCTTTACTTAATTCGCTTCCATTAACTTTTACTTTTACGTCAGTCACTTTCATACCTGTAGGTTCGTCAGTAATCTGGAATGTTCTATCTTCTGTATCTTTATCATAACTTGGGAATACAGCTGTAATAGTAAATGAAATTTCCTGTCCACGTTCTACTACCTTGTATGTTGTTTCTCCATTTGCATCTGTGAAAGTTTTTGTAAGTGTATATGTAGAACCTTTAGCATCGATTGTTTTATTTGCTGGTTTCATTAATCCATCAGTGTCGTACTCGTAAACAGCTTCGCCCATTGGATTGTATGTTGTTTTACTAGACTGTGCATAAACATAATATGCGCCAATATCAAGGTTATCAAATGTTACGCTTGTAGTATCAACATTCTCCTTTGTCTCTATTGGTGTAAGAGAGTCACGGTTTTTTGCAATCTCAGCCCAATCAATAGTTATTGGGTTTTTCTTAAGATCAGTTACTTCCTTATTTGTTATACCTTCTTCAAGTTTCCACTCACTTTTAGCAGCATCCCATCCTACAACTTTATAAATACTTAATGTTGTTTTTTCGTTCGGCACTAATCCCTGCACGGTAATAGATCCTTTTGAGGCTGTTGTAGCAGGTGTTTCTTGATTTGATTCGCCAGCTGCAAACGATGTAATACTCATTCCGAGTACCATTGCCAGTGATAATAACACTGCAAAGATTTTTCTCATCTTTTTCATATTTTTGTCTCCTTTTCTTTTAAGGGTTTTGCCCATTTTTTATTGTCCCCTCATATGGGATAATAACGTTTTTGTGTGGCAAGAAGCCACTGAAAAATTAATTCTTACAATTATTTTCCCAGCACCTCCTTGCATTTGTTTTTATATAAGATCCATGCGGCTGCGAACATAAGGAACATTCCGCCAATCATATACAGGTAAATTCCGGTGCCTCCGGCTGATGGGAGGGCGTATACAGCTTCATCTTCAAAATAGTAATGAACGATTGAATCTGTTTCTGTACCTGTAATTTCTCTACCATCTGCTTTTGTAATAGATTTTAAATATCCATGAGTAGATGAAATCTTTATGGTCCAGGTTTCAGAGTTTACAGCATATCCTACAGGTGCTTTTGTTTCTTTAAATGTGTAGGTACCGCCTGGTAAAACAGGAACTGGCTTAGAATCAGAGCCTTTCCATGTGATTTTACCATCACTACCAGATGTTCCAGTATATGTTTTATTATTTGAATCAGTTAATGTAAATTCTGCACCTTGAAGTTTTACGTCTTTACTACTTGTACTTACTTTTACAATATCCCAGTTTTTAATTACTTTTTCATTTGTAAAAGTTACATCCCCAAGAGTTCCACCTGAGGCTTTGTCATATTTGTAGTTATTAATTACATTTTCTGATTTTTTACTGTTTCCTAATACAAATGTTACTGTGTTATTCTCTGAACTATTTTGACAATTTGTCTCATTATTAACTTCAGATTTATTCAAGATATATCCTGAGTTATTTTCTTCTATTTCAGTAACTGTATAGGTACCTCTTGAAAGAGCTTTAAGTTTTTCATCTGTAATGGTTGCAGTTGTTTTGTTTTTTGTAACGGTTATTGGAACTTTTGCAATTTGCGTATCCCCACATTTTACTTCAAAATAGAAAGTGTGATTTTCTTTTGCAGGATCTGTCAATTTCTTTGTAATCTTAATTGTTCCAGAGATTACATGAATAGTGTAAATACCATATCCTCTGTTTTGGTCACCGGCTGCAACTACTTGATACGTCGTCTCGTTACCTGCATATTTTGGCTCTGACGATCCATCATCTTTTGTAATAGTTGTGTTGTTATTACTTTCCTTTGTTGGAGCTCCGGCATTATAAGTTACAGTCAGATAATACGTTGTATCATTTTCAACTTTTGTACCAATTACCGCAGTATCTATTTTTTTATTTTCTTCAAGCTGTTTGCTAGAGTACCATTGAACTGTAAAGCTATCTTTTGATATACCATAGCTTGTGGTGTTCTTGGTATAATTCTGAACCATATCAGCTAATACTGTATCAGCAGTAGGAACATCATCACCTTTGTAAATAGTAATCTCTTTGTCATTTAATGTTAGTTCTGCTTTTACGTTTACCTTAGGTTGTGGAAGAACAATTTCACCATATCCTGTAGTTATCTTAGAATCCGGTGTGACGTTTGTAGGTACGTTGTTCCCTCCGATGTAGTCATCTTTTGCCTTCACTGTGATTGTATTACTCCATTCTCCCTTTTTCTTGTTGGGGATGGTCTGATCAGTCCATGTTACAACCTGGTTTCCTTTTTCATCTAGGGAGACTACTCCTCCATTCTTTAAGATTATGGTATTTCCATCTTTCAAATCTTCATTTTTTATCACTGTGCCATCATCTTTAACAATTACGAACCTTGGATCAATCACATCCGTAACAGTGGCGCCTACGATGTCTATGTCGTTGGTAATTGTGTTTTCGATTTCTTTGAAGATTTCACCCAATGATGCAGCATCATCTGCCACTTTTGCGCAACCCGATGAGGCAATTCCAGGATACGTCTTATAGTCATATGTTCCACCCTCTAGAAATGTCTTTGATCTGTCATTAAGGGCAAAACCTATTGTATAAACAGTATATCCCTCATCTCTTAAATTTTTCGCTTCATCCTCAGCACTTTTCTGTGCTTTCTTGTCCCAACTATTACCTCCACCTGTTGGCTCACCGTCTGTAAATAACACTACACATTTTGTTTTACCATCATTAGCTACAGTATCTAATTCCGTCTTTGCTTTATCGAGCCCTACTCCTGGATCTGTACCACCGTTGGCATTCAATTCATTAACAAATTTTTTTAAATCCTGAGCATTATTACTAACTCCCACTTCTGTTAAATCCATTGTGCTCCCGTGATCGCCATAACCTTCACTACTAAATGCAGTGATTCCAATCTTACTAGTTGGTGATTTTTGTTTTGTGTCATCTATAAACTGATTTACAGAATTTTTCAAGGCATCTAATCTGGTAGTTGCTGTATAGATTTTGCAATTCTCACTATATTGTTCTGCCTTCGTCCATCCGTCAACATACCATCCTTTAGATGAAAACAGCCCACCATTAGAATAAGACAACTGCTTATACTCACCATTGTTCTCTAAATAGTAAGTTGTTTTTTTATTCAGCTTATTTCTTCCTTCTACAGTATTCATAGCCACATATTCATAAGTGCCTATTTTTTCTGCCATAGATCCGGATACATCCAATACCAACATGATATCAGCAACCGGCTTATGTGTTGATGTTGTTACACTTGTTGATGTTGATGCGGCTTTGATATTGATATTATATGTTCTAGTATCCCAATCCTTTACTGTTGCAGTTTTGCTGTGTTCCATACTGGATTGGATGATTTCCTGCTGAGTCTGATTTACAATATTGCACACACCATTAGTTGACGGAACAAGAGTTGTTCCATCTGAATTATATAATGTTGCTACAGCAGAATCTCCTGTTTTTGAGACCTTTACAATCCATGTTTCATTGGAAAGACTATATCCATTAGGAGCCACTCTTTCTTCCAGTGTGTATGTCCCTTCTCGTAATTGTCTGAACGAAACTGTTCCACCTGTAACAGATGTAGCATCATATACTTCTGTAGAATCTGAAGTATTAGTCAATCTAAATGCTGCGCCATCCAGCCCCTCATTCTTTGTATTCACCTTTTTGAAGCTAAAATCAGCTAACGGTTCCTGTGTTACTTGTGCTACCCTGGCATTTGGAAGCGTAAACTCCATCTGACAGTTTGATTTTCCGGCACCTCGTTCCATGTACAGAACGGTTAATGTATGTTCATCTTCTTTTCCTTTATCAGTAAGTTGACCATCTTCTTTTCCTAATTTCTTCCATATATCAACAGTTTCGTTAGCTGCTTCATGAATTCCGCCAAGATCCAGAATCAATTTACCATCGAGCAACACCCATAAATCATCATCTCCGGTAAATGTATAATTCATCGGTCCTATATAATCTCCGATTTTAAACTTAACATCATAACGCATTCCAAAGAAATTATTATTAGTTTCGGACTGTTCATAACTGAACTTCCGAGTATCCAACGGATAAAAATGATCTCCTGCCTTGGTAAGCTCAGTAACATTGTTTTCGTTCACGTTTTTTAATGTGTAGGTATCTCCCTTTTGTTCAAAGCCCAACTTTAAATCTTTGTAAACTTTTCGGAGATATCTGGTCTTACCATTTACGCTACATGTAACATCTGAATCCTCAAAGAAACCTGGTTCAGGATAATTAAACTTAACTTTACCATCTTTATCCAATCCTTGGAGAATGCCTTTTACAACGTTATTACCACCCGTATAAACATTCGCCATGAAAGTATCTTGAGTATCTTGCTTCCAATACTGGTACGCATCATAGTTTTGTGAGGGAGTTCCTGCTGTTAATTTTTTTCCCTCTGTTGGTGTATCACCAAGCATATTAAACGAATAATACTTATTGTTATCATTTCCTGCTTTTACAGTATAATCATAAAATGTTGTATCTCCATTAATATTCTTAGTTTTGGGAGTGTAATATACTTTAATCGTACAATCTTTAGTAACCGAAAGTTCATTGTTTGTATCTACATCCGTTGTTGTTTCAGTTCCGTCTGTGGCCTTTTCTACTTTCTTAACGATTTCAACATCCCAGTTTGTTGCTTTTGTATAATCGTTGATTTTGCCTCCGACTGGAAGTGTCAATACATCATCTGCATATATCTTTTCTTTGGAATTTTTTGTATTATCATAGTGTTCTATGGTAACAGTAACTTCTGAATCGCCTTTCTGAACAATGACATACTTAGAAAAATGCGGAGCATCGAATACGACTTTTCCTTCTTCATCAACAGCACCGTTCATGTCTTCCGCTACGTTGTTATCATCCACATGCAGTACTGCTGCATTCTCGCTGGATGTGATCTCCGGGGTGTCTACGCTGACCTGAACCGGAGTGGTTGGCTGTACTTCTGTACCGTCTACCAGGAATTTAATATCATAGGAGAAAATATTTTTAATTGAAAACTGTTCTTCTACTGCCTTTTCTTCTACTGCTTTTTCGATTGCTTTTACTTCATCTTCAGAAGTAATCTCTGATACGGAAAGCTGTGCATTTTCAGGAAGAGCATCAGCTGATCCTTTTACTTTAACAGTAGCATTTCCAACTTGTACTGACCATTCTTTTTCCGAAGGTATTTCGATGTCAGTTGTATTAGCCTCATCTCCTGTAGCTTCATCTGCCGCCGGTTCTGTTACGACTTCGGCTTGGCTCTGGCTGTCTGTGTTCTGTGGCTCATCAGCAAATGCTGATGTCGCACTGCTAAGCACTAATACCATGCAAAGCATGAATGCTATTAAACGTTTCTTTGTATTACTTTTCATGGCG
>OCHR01000424.1_pt1 | contig 6866 bp, 9 predicted proteins | sample 1538451 | NCBI WGS metagenome assembly OCHR01 (sample SAMN04571692, study PRJEB22368) | human gut metagenome | biome: human gut; material: stool | host: Homo sapiens | place: Luxembourg | collected 2012-08-03 | reverse complement strand
TGGACTACTATAAAATTAATAAACTTTAAAAATTTAAAATTGAAAATTATGTCAAAAAAAGACATTAACAGCAGCATATTTGCTGCATTGAAAGTGAGTGAAAAAAGTAAAGTACCGTTTTTGTTAATCGGAAACCCAGGTACAGGTAAGACAACTACCGTAGAAATGTTCTCTAAAATAAGAGGGTATGAAATGATTCTTCTTAGAGGTAGTCAGTCAACTCCTGAAGAAATCTTGGGTTATGACGTATCAGAACCTAGTATTTCTAAGTCGACCACAGTTAAACTTAGACCTGCATGGTTCGAGAAACTTCTTAATAATACAAAATCAGGTAAGAAGTGCTTGCTTTTCTTAGATGAAATAACTACAGCTAATGAATATACTCAGTCTGCGTTACTTCATCTTATTTTTGAAAGAAAAGTAGGTGATGAAGATTTGCCTGAGGATACTTTGATTGTATCTGCAGGTAACTACGCAAGTAACTTATCATCTCAATTTAATCTTATTCCTCCTTTGATGAATCGTTTTTGTATATACAATATTGTAGCTACAGAGACAGATCTTGACAACTTCTTGAGTGAATATAAAGGAGCGAGTGTAAATGGAAAACCAAATGGTATAGAAAAATCAATGAAAGATCTGAAGGAAATGGATGATCTTGAACCATCAATAAGTGATGAGTTCGTTCTGAAAGTATCAGAGAAGATTGAGTTTTCTATAAACTTAACTTCTAAATCATTGATTAGAGGTTCTAAACTTGACCTGAAAGTAACTGATATGCAGGATCTTTATGGAGATCTTGATAATGATGCAGCTCTTCCTGGGTTTGTCACATTAAGATCATTAGTATATCTTAAGAGATTAGCTATTGCAAGTTATAGATGTTTTGGAAAATCTGGATTAACTTCAGATAATTTCAGAAATATGGTTATAGGAACTTGTGGTATTGCATTATCTAGATCTAAAAGTGATGGCTCAGTAATTAAGACTGACGTTACTGATTCATATTGCGATTCCATGAGAAAGGTTGGAGATGATATTGACCGAATGATGACTAGCTCTCTTCCTAAGTATGAAGATGCTATAAAGAGAGTCATCAAAGAAATCGGAACAACTAATGTTGATTTATCAATTGAGGATATGAACAGTTTGATGACTGTAATAGATAATGTAGAAAATGATAAATCAGCATCTAAAATTGAATGTCCTATCGATCCTCAGATTATTACTAGACTTGGAGATTGTATTTCATTAACTTCAAAGAAAAGTACATCTGAAGAGATAGATCGAGATAAACTTGAGAAGCTTCCTGCTGATGTTATTAATGGTCATATAAATAAATTTAATATGACTTGTAGACTGTATCAGAAACTTTATAAGTTTATAACTAATAAGTCAAGAAACTACAATCAAGATGTAGTTACTCATGTTGGAAGCACAGTAAAGAAAGTTTTGAATAAAACAGAGTTTAAATTGTCAACTCAAGCTTCATGTGCTAAAAAGAACCTCCCAGCAGGTGTAGTTCTTAATATTGACAAAATTAACTAAGGAAACTTATGATAGATATCAGAGGAGATGTTGAATTTTTCTATAATGATTTTGGTAATACATTACTAGTAGATGATAAGAAAAAATTTGACATTAATAATCCAGAATTAGGGTATTGCTATAAATATTTAACAGTTTATAGTGTATTCGTAGCAAAAACTGGAGATATTAGGAATGACCTTTGTGTCAAGATGCATGAATATGGTCATATCTATCTAGGTCACCTTGATGGAATACATGAAGAGCTTGATTCAATGCTCCTAAGAGCTATAAATGACCATAGAGATGAACTTGTAGTTCATATAAATAAATCCTGTGGTATTGATTTTGCAGATAAACTTCTTCATAGAGTTATTGATGATCCGGTGTTGAATCACTCGCTTCATAATATAGCCATGGATATGGAAGTTAATAGTAAGATACTAAATCTAGATGATATAACTTATCAAGAAAAGACAGTATCAGATCTTCTTCCAAATTACGAAGAAGAGCTATTGAAATACATGCAAGATCATGCAGTCGATCAGTCAAAGAAGGATGAAATACAGAAAATGATAGATAAGATGAAGAAGGAAACTAAAATAAAACTTATTCATCCTACAAGATATCATAATCCTGATAATACTCCATTCGATGAAGGATTGACATATCCAGATTATCTTCTTAAAATTGTATTAAATCTTGATCAATTTGTCAAGATGATGGTATCAATTAGTAGAGGAGGAAATGGTGATACAGGAGATGTAACTGACCAAGATGTTCAGGATGCATTAAATGGCGGAAAAGGACAGTCTGGAATGGACGCACTTGATGGAATGATGAGTGATTCTGGAATGGGAGGAAATGGATCGTCAGGAAATGACCCAAATGCTCCTGCAAAGGATTCTCCATATAAAGGAAAAAGAGATCAAGGTGGAGGAAACGGAAGTGGAGATCAGAACCAACAAAATAATTCTAATCAAGGAATGGATCATAGAACTGATTCTAGGGATGATGCAGATAAGAAAAGAGAACTAGGTCAGATAAAGTCTGGAGGAGGAAAAGGATGTGGTGATTCAGGAGGACCTGACGCTACTAGACTTGTAACTCCAGGAGACGAAGTAGAAATGGCTTTAGATGAAGTATTCAGGACTTATAAATCTCATGTAGTAAAGAGAGATTTTAAGAGAGATGTAACTTATAAATATAATAGAGGAATACTTAGAGGATTAATTTCTCCAAGTTATCGTCAGAAGATAACGATTTCAGACGAGCCTAAGTTTGTATTTATTATCGATATCTCTGGATCTATGGATACTAGACTAGTTGATAGAATTCTTACTACTATTTCTAAGAAGATGAAAAAGTTAGGAAGAGGTCTTTTATATGACATCCTGACATGGAGTACTGTTAAAGGGGAACATATAACTGACATTGATCCTAGAAAACCTGTTCCTAGAATATCAATGGGAGGAGGTACTAGAATGGCTGGAGCTATAGATTATTTCAAAGATAAGTATGATCCTTCAGCTATTATGATACTTATTTCTGACTTTGAAGATTACCTAGAAGAGTGGCATGAGCGTGAGGAAAAGATGAGTGGATATACCATGTATGGATTTAACTACGGAGACAAAGTTAACCAAAAGTGGACTAACTTGAAAGTAAAGAATTTTAGATCATGAACTTAAGTATTAAGAAGGTACAAGAGATAGTTGAAACTATTTATCAGCCTACCTTTAAAGTATTTACTATAAATAGTGAAGATGGAGTAGAATTTTCAAAACCATTAGGATATTTTGTTAGTTTAGGAATAACTACAAGTTTAAGTACACTTCATGATGTATGTAGTTTTCTATCAGATCAATTAAAAAATCAGGTAGAATTTTGTAGTTTATCTGAGCTTAGAACAGTAAAAAAGTATGGACAATTTCTAAATAGCATAAATAAGCTAGTTAGTTTTGAAGATCCGGTATCTCCTCAATATGATACTTCACTGACTCCTTCAGAAGTTTTAAATAAATCAGATTGTGAAGCCGAATTACGTGCACTGAAGGATAAGATGAATGAGTCAACTGATGTTAATGAAATTAGAATTTATTCTAATAGTATTGGAAGATTATCTAATCTAATAGGAAAAATTGACAAAAGAAATGAATGGAACCTTAAGGGAGTCATTTATGAGAATGATGACTATAAGATATTTCACAAGAAGGTTAATTTCATTGAAAGTCATAATGAGTCCTATAGAATAGGTATTTTTGTTAAATTTATATAATCATGAGTGGGACTATAAAACTCCAAATATTAAGTTATGTTATTCTATTAAGTGTAATAATATACTTTGCATTCAGAGAAAAGTCTATTTCTCCTATATCGGATGAGATAAATCACCTAAATGATAGTATAAATATTCTCAATGCTAAGGTAGAACTTCTTCAAAATAAGATAGATTCTACTAGTTATGAGATATTTTCTCTAGTTAACAAGATTGACTCTAGTAATACAGAGATAATTAAAGTTAAAGATAAGTATAATTCAGAAAGGGAGAGAGTAAAATCTCTCCCAACTGATAGTGCTATAGACTATTTAAAAGAAAGATTAGATGAAGAATAAATCTATTATTATCTTATTTAGTACTATCTTTAGTTTTCTTTTATCAGATAATTTATACTCTCAATCTAACTCTTTTCCTAAAAAGTTTATCATAGATAATACTGAGGTTATTGCTATAACTCCTATTCAATTATCTAAGATAAATGGAGTTTTTGTAGAAAGAGATGGATTAAAAGTTGAGAATGATTCTTTAATATCCATAATGAATTCTTATAAGGAGTTGACTAAGAAATTATTTAGCCAATCTGAAAGTAAGGATTCAATTATAGATATGAAAAATAGAATAATAGTAATAAAGGATATGGTTATAGAAGACCAGTCCTTTAAACTAAGCGAACTCAGCAATAAAAATAAGAGAGCTAAACTTATTTCTAATATAGCGATAGGTGGTGGAGTAACATTATCTATCCTAGGAATACTAATGATACTTTCAAACTAAATGGAGAATAATTTAACTATTGTAATAGAGTACGAATCTTCAGGGAAACAATTTAATATATATGAGCCTACTACGGATACACTTCTAGTATCCGAAAACCTCACAGAAGGGTTGGTCTTATTAAATGACTTCCTCATGAAAAATAACCTTATAGAAAAGGATATATTAAAGACGGATTCTATAAAGTATCAGCTTGATAGTGCTACAATGAAGGCTATGATAGATAGTAATGTCAAACTGATCAAAAAATTAAGCAGAGGTCCTAGTGATTTCCAAATTTCTAAAGATAAATTTGGTTCATCGCCTTTAGCTACTGCTACTAAATCTTTCAGTAGCAATCTTTCTCAATCTCAAGGGAATTCTAGTAAGTTAAAATCTAATATAAATAAAGTATTAGAGGAAGAATCTAGATTTAATTCATATAAAAGCTCCTTTATTGGAGGAAGTAAATTTGGGAAAGGATTTAAGAAATCAAAATTTAAATAAACTTAAAATTATGGAAGAAAAAGAACTTAAAACTAATGAAGGTACTGATCTCTCCAAGGATGAGGTTGTAGTGTCATATCCAGATGTTGTAATGTCTGCTGATTTGAATGATAAAGGAACTATATCTATCAGTGTATATAACCTGAAGGATTGTAAATTCTTTGATAATTACAAAGAAGGGAATAACCTATCTCTTCTGTTGAATGAGACTACAACTGACCTAATTAAGGAGGATATAGATCCTAAGAAGATAAGGATACTCTACGGAGAAGCTATCACTAAGGTTATGATAAATTCAGAATTAGAGAAATTCAAGGATCAGTCGATCAAGAGAATGATTGAGATGAAAAAGAAAAACTCAGAGTTGTTAAGTGAAGAAACTTGTGTTCTTGATGAGACTACTAAGAGCTCTATACTGAAAGCTATAACAGTAATAGACAAAGTTATAGACGTTATTCAAAAATAAAACATATTATAGACTAGACAAACAATTAAACGTTTTCTCTAGTCTATTTTTATTTTATTAAATAATTTAATACTATGAGTAATTATGATGATATTAGAAATCTCTACATAAGAACTTCTTACATATCTATACCTCATTTAACTGAATTCCCAAAGGCAGGAATCCTTCCTATATTCATATGTAGGTATATGAATAATATGTGTAAGCAGTATGAAAATACTATAGTTCATTTTCCTGAACTAGCTCCATCTAAAGAGTTATTTTATGAAATCAAAAATCATCTTATAAGTAAGGATGAGTATAATTGTAGATATATAGAAGAGCAAAAGAATCTAGACATCCCCAAACTTTTGTTTAGATTCTATTCATTAATAGATGCATCAAATGCTAGAGGAGTATGTTTGATGTGTTATGAGAAAGATAGATCTCAATGTCATAGAAGTTTGTTAGCTGACTTAATAAATAGTAAAGGAATACTGACTGAAAATATAAGAGAATTACTATTGTAGAAGGGAGGTATCTATGAACGACTTATATGATAAAATTCCATTAGTAATATCAATGGAGAATATAATAAGATCAGTTATAGAGACTAAGTTAGGATTTTCTCCGTATAATATTACTTACTGTTGTACATCTGGATTAAAATTATCAATTACATTCTATAGTGATAATGATCTAGAAAGTTTTTGTAAGTTTGCATCAATAACTAATCTATGTGATGACTCTGGATTTATGATATTTAGAGAGAATAAAACTATACTATTATCTGATTTTATAGTTAAAATGTTCAATCAAAAACTAATGGAGGTATTAAATGATGAGAAAGACTAATGAAGACTTATTCATTGAAAGCTTAGTCCTTAATGAAAATGATTATTCATTAGATAAGGTATCTAAAATAAATCCATTGAGAGACTATCTAATAGATGAATTTATACTAGTTAGAGTATATGATAGTATAACAATTACTCTTCTACACTCAGGAGGAAAATACATAATTCCTATAGAATATTTCAATATATTCAAAGAGTTTACATTTTATAATTATTCTCAATTGAATTGTCATGAAGTTTATCCTTTAGGAAAATTTATATATGAAATGTCTACTCTCGTAAATATGATATTAAGAAACTTCAAAAATGTTGATTCAGATGACATAACTAGAATTATAAGAGAGCTATCGACTAGTACTACTAATGATATCAGACAGACTATATATAATAAATTGAGAATAACCATAGGAATGATAAGCTATGAGTCACTTGGATTGGACGAATTATATTAATAATATAAATCCTCAAGATCGGAAGAGCGTCGTGTAGGGAAAGA
>OCHR01000406.1_pt1 | contig 6967 bp, 9 predicted proteins | sample 1538451 | NCBI WGS metagenome assembly OCHR01 (sample SAMN04571692, study PRJEB22368) | human gut metagenome | biome: human gut; material: stool | host: Homo sapiens | place: Luxembourg | collected 2012-08-03 | reverse complement strand
CCACCGAGATCTACACTCTTTCCCTACACGACGCTCTTCCGATCTCGCCTTTATTTTTATCTATACCTTCGAGAGTCACATTCGGTCTCAAAAAAAGACTTTTTTGAAGCGGCATTCATTCACTCCCCTAACAATATTTTAAAATTTAGAACAGCAGCTTGTGCTCTTCCATAAAACCCGTATTGTAATCTCCGGATTGAAAATCCTCATCGGAAATAATAGCAACCTGAAGCTCTCTGTTGTGCTCCACGCCTTCAATAACTACCTCGCAGAGCGCGGCTATCATTTTCCGCATAGCCTCCTCGCGAGTCTGAGCATGAACTATAAGCTTTGCTATCATAGAGTCATAAAAAGGCGGTATGGAATAACCCTGATAGAGCGCAGTATCAAATCTGACCCACGGTCCCCCAGGGACGTGAAGCATTGTAATAGTACCGCACGAAGGTCTGAAATCCTGAAGCGGATTTTCTGCATTTATTCTGCACTCTATAGCGTGACCGCTAATCTTCACATCGTCTTGTGTAAACTCCAGCGGAAGCCCCGCCGCCACACGGATCTGCCATTTTACGAGGTCTATATCAGTAACCAGCTCTGTGACAGGATGCTCTACCTGTAATCTGGTGTTCATCTCCATAAAGTAGAAGTTGTTCTCAGTATCCAACAAATATTCTACAGTGCCCAATCCGCGATAATCCACCGCTTTTGCCGCCAATACAGAAGCGGCCATCATGCGCTCGCGCAGCTCGGGGAAAACCGCAGGCGAAGGACTCTCCTCCACAAGCTTCTGGTTTTTGCGCTGTATGGAACATTCGCGTTCTCCGAGACAGACAACATTGCCGTAATCATCACAGATGAGCTGAATCTCTATATGACGCGCAGGACGCATAAATCTTTCCATATACACCGCGCCGTCGCCGAACGCGCTCTGCGCCTCAGCCGTCGCAGTCTCGAACGCGCGCTTGACTTCGTCTATAGAGTTAACCTTACGGATGCCTCTGCCGCCGCCGCCGGATCTGGCCTTTATGAGAAGCGGAAAACCTATTTCCAAAGCCAATTCTTTAGCTTCTTCTGCATCTCGTACAATATCCGGACTTCCCGGAACGGTAGGCACGCCCGCTTTCTTCATAGATTTTCTGGCCTCGTCTTTATCGCCCGCCAGGCTTATCGTTTTTGCACTGGGCCCTATAAACTTGAGATCATTTTCCTCGCAAAGCAAAGCAAAGCCGCTGTCCTCCGAAAGCAAGCCATACCCGGGATGCACCGCCTCAGCTCCTGTCAGCTTCGCAGCCATAACTATAGATTCTTTATTCAAATAGCTCCCCTGCACAGGCGCAGGTCCAATGCAAATGCTCTCGTCCGCGAGGCTGACATGCAGCGCCTCTCTGTCCGCATCCGAAAAGACAGCCACCGTAGAAATGCCCATCTCTTTGCACGCGCGTATTATTCTTACGGCGATCTCGCCTCTGTTTGCTATTAGTATCTTAGAAAACACTGTTTAACCTTCTTGACCTTCCAGAGCAGCGAAGGACATCTGAGCCTTAGCGCAAAGCTTCCCGTTCACATGCGCTTCCGCTGAAGTGAAATAAAACGGAACGCGCTTTTTGTCCAAACGCGCAGTAGTTACTATAGTGTCTCCGGGTTTTACCATGCCTTTAAAACGAACTTTGTCGATGCTTGTATAATAAGGCGTTTTCCCTTTGAGCTCATCCGCGAGAATGACAGCGCATGCCTGTGCCATGATTTCGCAAAGTACGACGCCGGGAACAACGGGGTTTCCCGGGAAGTGACCCTTGAGGAACCACTCGTCGCCTGTGACATGATAGTATGCGGTAGCAACGCCGTCTTCTCCAAGCTGCGCCTCATCTACCAGCAGCATCGGCTCACGATGCGGCAGAATATCTTTCAGTTCATCTCTAGTCACGAAAATCTCTCCCCTCCGAAATCTCAGAATATTTTAAAAAGTGTCTGACCGTATTCGACTACATCTCCATTGGAAACACAAATGTCCACAATTTCTCCATCCTGCTCGGCGACAATCTCATTCATAAGCTTCATCGCCTCGATTATACATAGGACATCGCCCTTCTTGACTTTGCTGCCCAATGCGACATACGGTTCGCTGTCCGGATTCGGCGCAGCATAAAAAACGCCAACCATCGGCGAATCGACCGTCTTGACGTCATTGAAGTCCAAGCCGGGGTCCTTCTCCATAGCCGGATTCGGTGCTACAAATTGAGTTGCTGTGTTAATGGGAGCGAGCTGAGGAGCGGAATTCGCCTCCCGCTCTGCCTTAGCGTTTTCTATCTTAATCTTGGTCTCGCCTTCTTCGACCTCGATAGTTGAAAGATTCAGCTCTTTTACTATCTCAGCCAGCTCTCTGACTAATTTTATGTCCATTTCTCTCCCTCGTCAGCCCTTGTAAGCACGCAGAGCTATGCAGGCGTTGTGACCGCCAAATCCCAGCGAGCTGGAAAGAGCAACCGTGAGGTCTGCTTCCTTACTGTTTATCGGTGTGCAGTCCAAATCACAGCTCTCGTCCTGCTGCTCCAGACCTGCCGTCGGCGGAACCACGCCGTTTTTCAGCGCCAGCGCGCTTGCGATAGCCTCTATCGCGCCTGCCGCGCCGAGCATATGCCCTGTCACGGACTTTGTAGAGCTTACATGCGCCTTATACGCAATGTCGTCCCCGAGAGCCTTCTTTATAGCGATTGTCTCGGAGGGATCGTTTAGAGGCGTGCCTGTGCCGTGAGCGTTAATATACAGCACGTCCTCTGCGCTAAGCCCCGCTTCGTTAGCCGCCATCGCGATAGCCTTCGCCGCTGTCGAACCATCCGGACGAGGAGCTGTTACATGGTGAGCATCGCACGTGTTTCCGTAGCCGCATACTTCGGCAATTATGTTCGCTCCGCGCGCTTTAGCGTGCTCCAGCTCTTCGAGCACAACTATACCGGCTCCCTCGCCCATGACGAAGCCTCCGCGTCTCTTGTCGAAAGGCAGCGACGCCAACGCAGGATCTTCAGACAGGCTGAGAGCCTGACAGTTTACAAATCCGCCGACAGCGAGCTCTGTTATGGTAGCTTCTGTACCACCTGTAATAATAGCGTCGGCATATCCGTGCATAACCGCGCGGTAAGCCTCGCCGATAGAATTTGTAGAGGTTGCGCACGCCGTTACAGTGGGGAGGGAAGGTCCCTGTGCATTGTATTTTATAGCAACGTTGCCTGACGCCATGTTGAGTATCATGGTCGGGATGAAGTTGGGAGAAATCCTGCCCGGTCCCTTTTCAAGCATCTTCTTAGTTTCGTTCACGAATGTAATCATACCGCCCGTGCCGGAGCCGATATACACGCCGAAGCGGTCAGGATCTATATTCCCCACGATCCCGCTTTGATCCACAGCCTGCTTAGCGGCTGCCATCGCATACTGCGTGAACAAATCCATTCTGCGCACATCTTTTTTATCCAAATCAAAATCAGCCGGAACAAAATCCTTTACTTCAGCCGCCACTTTAGCTTTGAGGTTTGATGCGTCAAAACGTGTAATGGGGCCGATTCCGATATTGCCCTGCACTGCATTATTCCAAAATGTATCTATATCATTTCCGATAGGAGAAATAACGCCCATACCGGTAATGACAACTCTTCTTTTCATCTGCTTCTCCTTTCCGGCGCATATTCAATCAAAGAACCATGCCGCCGTCAACCGGGATAACCGTACCCGTGACATAAGACGCCGCGTCAGAAGCGAGGAAGCCTACGACCTTCGCCACATCCTCAGGCTGACCTATACGTCTGAGCGGAATTGTATCCGCCAGCTCCTGAAGCTTCTTCTCAGGAATCGCACGAGTCATCTCCGTGTCTATAGCTCCCGGAGCAATTGCATTGCAGGTCACTCCTCTTCCGCCGAGCTCCTTTGCCAGGCTCTTAGTAAAGCCTATGAGACCTGCTTTAGCAGCGGCATAATTAGCCTGTCCTGCATTGCCGTTCATTCCGACAACAGAAGATATGTTTATTATTCTTGCGTCTTTTGCGCGCATCAGCTTTGCGCATGTGTGATGCGCCATGTGCATAGCGCCTTTCAAGTTCGTATCTATAACTGAATCTATCTCAGACTGCTTCATGCGCATAAAAAGCATATCTCTGGTTATGCCAGCGTTGTTGACGAGCACATTTACTCCGCCGAAATCCTCCAATATATTTTTCACAAGCGCACCGCAAGCCTGAAAATCAGATACGTCGCACTGATAAGCCTTGCACTTTACGCCTACAGATTCGGCGTCCGCCTGAGTCTGCTGAGCAGCTTCTGTATTTCCGGCATATACCAGCGCGACGTCAAAGCCGTCGTTCGCCAGCTGGAGCACAATAGCCCTGCCTATTCCTCTGCTGCCTCCCGTCACTATTGCTACTTTATTACTCATATTCAATCAGCCTTCTATACCTAAAGCCGCAAGAGCTTCTTTGAGTGTTTCATCGTTTTCTGCCCGCGTTACGATTTCCGCTCCGCCTATCTTTTTTATAAGATCGCTGAGCGTCTTTCCCGCGCCGGCCTCCACGAATGTGTCAAATCCGTCAGACTCCATATTCGCAACAGACTGCGCCCATCTTACAGGGCTGATTATCTGTTTTGCAAGCAGCTCGCGCGGATCTCCGCTGTACGGCTGAGCCGTCACATTCGAATAAACGGGAATATCAGGCTCGTTAAAAGTAAATCCGTCCAGAAATTTACGGAACTCTGCGCTTGCGTCATTCATAAACGGGCAATGGAATCCGCCGCCCACTTTGAGTTTTATAGCGCGTCCCTTTTCTGACTTTACCGCCGCCTCAAATTCCTTCAGCGATTCCGGCGAACCGGCGACTACAGTCTGACCGGAGAAGTTATAGTTTACCGGATATACCTGTTCAAATTTAGCCGCAAGCTCTTCCACCTTTTCGGGAGTCATGCGCATAACGGCATACATAGCTCCGGGATTTTTTTCGGCGCACGCCTGCATAAGCTTTCCACGCTCTACCGTAATGCGAAACGCATCTTCAAAGCTGAGCATACCGGAAAAAGCAGCCGCGGCAAGCTCTCCGAGAGAAAAGCCCGCTACGCCATCCGCTTTCACGCCGGCCTCACGCAGAGCCTCTCCCACAGCAAGATCCATAGCGAAAAGACACGGCTGGGTATTCTCCGTTATCGCCAAAGTTGCAGCGTCCGATTCCCAGCACTGCGCGAGCGTACCGGGGCGTATGCTCTCCGCCATATCGAAAACAGCTTTAGCAGCGCGGCTGGATTCATAAAGCTCTTTTCCCATGCCGGGATACTGAGCACCCTGGCCGGAAAATACAATAGCTATTTTACCCATTTACTAGCCCCTTTCAGCACTTCCTCAGCTTCTTCAAACATACGCTTGATTATTACTTCGCACGGAGCCTCGTCCTTCACCATTGCCGCAATTTGTCCGGACATGAAAGAGCCGTTCTCCAGGTCGCCCTCGCGAGCCGCCATGCGCAAAGAGCCCGCGCCGAACTTCTCTATCTCTTCATTTGAAATATTAGAATCGTATTCCATCGCAAAGAATTTGCGTGCGAACGGATTTCTAAGCACTCTTACGGGATGCCCCAGGCGTTTGCCCGTGGTCATTGTATCTATATCTTTAGCTTTAAGTATGCGCTGCTTGTAGTTTTCGTGTATCGTGCATTCCGTAGCTGTGAGAAAACGCGTACCGCACTGCACACCCTGAGCGCCCAGCATAAACGCCGCGGCTATTCCGCGTCCGTCCGCTATGCCGCCGGCAGCGAGAACAGGGACGTCAACAACGTCTACAACCTGAGGCACAAGCACCATAGTCGTAAGCTCGCCTACATGCCCGCCGGATTCACCGCCTTCTGCAATTACGGCAACCGCACCCTGGCGCACAACTCTGCGCGCAATAGCCGTAGAAGGCACCACGGGGACGCATTTTACACCCGCATCGTTCCACGCAGGCAGATATTTGGACGGCAGACCTGCGCCTGTCGTTACAACTTCTACTTTTTCATCAATTATAACCTGAGCAATATCGTCTGCAAAAGGACTCATGAGCATCAGGTTTACGCCGAAGGGCTTGCCATCCACCGCAGCTCTGCACTTTTTAATTTCTTCACGGAGATAATCAGGACCTGCGTTCATCGCGGAGATAATCCCCAATCCGCCCGCCTTGGAGACAGCGGAAGCGAGGCTTGCGTCCGAGACCCAAGCCATGCCGCCCTGAAAAATGGGATATTCAATCCCAAAAAGTTCACAAATAGGTGTCTTAATCATTATTTGTTACTCTCGATGAGCTCAACCAGATCGCCAATCTTCTTGATCTCGCCCTGTTCCTCAATCTGAATGTCATACTTTTCTTCCAGAGACATTACAATCTCTACCATATCGAGAGAGTCGATCTTCAGGCTCTCGATTGTAGTATCCAAAGTGATGTCAGCCGGATCTACGTCAACGAACTCCGCAATTACTTCCAGAACTGTATCAAGTGTTGTCATTGTTGATAATCCTCCGATTTAATATTGTAGTGCTTATTATATTATAACGGCAATGCCGTCAAAAGCAAATACTTTTCTCACAATGCATTAATAAAAATATAACAGAGAAGAAAAGCACGGCGTCCAAAACGCGCCTATGAATAATGTGCAATCACAATGCGCTGATTATTAATGGCATATTTGCAGCATCTTTATCAACGCAGACCGCACGTCCCAACCCCTAAAATATTGCCGGAATATCACAAAATATCTGTTAAATCCGACCGGGCAATCACGCTAGAGATTATATCACTTGCAGTAAATTTTGTCAATTTCATCCCGCAAACACACATTGCCAATCAATTCTTTGGCCTTTCGGCAATAAATTACGCATTTCGTTTTTACATCGCTGCACAAAGGCCGCAATATAATTAATCCGGCTCGAATAATCCCGCGCCGGATATTGTTTATCTATACTCACAAAT
>OCHR01000386.1_pt1 | contig 7096 bp, 8 predicted proteins | sample 1538451 | NCBI WGS metagenome assembly OCHR01 (sample SAMN04571692, study PRJEB22368) | human gut metagenome | biome: human gut; material: stool | host: Homo sapiens | place: Luxembourg | collected 2012-08-03 | reverse complement strand
CGAGATGATCCTGCGTGACTGGAGTTCAGACGTGTGCTCTTCCGATCTTTAGAAACGATAATAATAATTCAGCAGAGAAAGCAGATAGTTTTGAAGATGAAAAAAAGCACAAAGAAAGTAAAAGAAAGCACTGCGGCTTCTCGGCAGACAGAAGACGGCGCAATAAAGGAGATAACTCCGAAAAAGCGTAAAAAAGGAAGATATATTCTGATTTATCTCGCAATTATCGGTTTTGTTTTTTATGCCGTAATTACAATTATCAATCAGAATGTTCAGATTGCCGAGAAAAAGGCAGAACTTACGGATTTGCAGCAGCAAATCAGCGTGGTTGAGATTCAGTCGCAGTATCTGAAAAAGGTTCAGAATTACAAGGGTGACGATCTTAAAAAATATATTGAAAAAATAGCTAAGGATGAATTAGGCTATGTCGGTGACGGTGAAAGAATTTTCATTAATGTTGCCGGAGAATAAAAGGGTAGAAATAATTTTAAGGGGTAATAAATTTTTATGGCTATTGAAGTCGGAATGATTCTGGAAGGCAAAGTATCAGGTATTACAAAATTCGGCGCATTTGTTGATTTGCCGGATTCAAAAACCGGTATGGTACATATCTCGGAGGTTGCACCTACCTTCATCAATGAAATCAGTGATTATGTAAAAGTAGGACAAGAAGTAAAGGTTAAGGTGCTTGCTCTTAATGACGGAAAAATCAGTCTGTCAATGAAACAGGCTCTCCCGAAAGAACAGCAACAGCAGAGAAAACGCTCTGACAGACCTCAAAGACAGAATCACAGAAGCAGAGAGCCATACAAGCCTGCTCCGCCCGTAACTTCACCGGGTGATTACGAGTGGCAGAGTTCACGCAGAAATGCTCCTTCTTCGTTTGAGGATATGATGTCAAAATTCAAGCAGACAAGCGAGGATAAGATGTCCGATCTTAAGCGTGGCGGAGAAAGCCGTGGCTACAGCCGCAGAGGCAACGGCAACGGCAGAAAATAAAAAATTATATAAGGGAGGCAGATTTTATGAAAATCACCTACACAGCAAGAAAAGTCAACCTCAGAGATAACTTTAAGGAAAGATGCGAGAAAAAGCTTTCAAAGTTTAATCGTATTTTCTCGGAGGATGCTTCTGTCAATGTAGTTGTCACCCTCGAAAAGAACCGTCAGACTGTTGAAATTACAATCCGTGACAACGGTATGATTTATCGTGCCGAAAGCACAATGCCCGAAATGAATGACGCTCTTGACAAGGTTTGCGACATTCTTATGCGTCAGATTCGTAAGAATAAAACGAGGCTTGAAAAGAAAATTAAATCCGCCGGTATTGAAGATTTAATCACGGAAGCTGCTCAGACTGGTGAACCGGAGGACGATGAATACAGCGTAGTTCGTAAAAAACATGTTCTTGTAAAACCGATTTCGGTTGATGAGGCTATTCTTGAAATGAATATGGTAAACCATAACTTCTTTATGTTTATCAATTCCGAGACAGATGAAATCAATGTTGTTTACAAGCGTGCAGACGGCAACTATGGTGTGCTCGAGCCGACAACCGATTAATTTTTTAAAAGCAAGGGGTATCGGTTATTCCGATACCCTGTTTTTTTGTCTTTCAGTCTTAATAGAATTTGTGTATCAATAAAACAGGAGATAAATATGAATATGAAATTTTCCGCTCCATGCATTTTCGGTCTTGAAGGTCTTTGTGCAAATGAGCTGAGATATCTCGGTGTTGAAAATGTCAATGCCGAAAACGGCAGAGTTACCTTTACAGGTGATTGGTCAACACTTGCACTTGCAAATATAAATTCCCGTTATGCGGAGCGAATACTCATTCTTCTTGCAGAATTTGAGGTTCACACCTTTGACGATTTGTTCGAGGGCGTAAAGGCAATACCGTGGGAAGATTATATCGGAATTTCCGAGGCTTTTCCCGTAAAGGGAAGATGTCTTGATTCCGACCTTATGAGCGTTCCCGATTGTCAGAAAATCGTTAAAAAGGCAGTTGCAGACCGCCTTTCACAAAAATATATGCTCCCGTGGTTTGATGAAACAGGTGCTCCGCATCAGATTCAGTTTCTCATTCTTCGCAACAAGGTAAGTATTATGCTTGACACTTCGGGCGCAGGACTTCATAAGCGTGGATATCGTGCCGATTCAAATGATGCTCCTATAAAAGAAACACTTGCCGCCGCTATGGTTGACCTTTCAAGAGTAAGGGCAAACCACTTTGTAACCGATCCTATGTGCGGCAGCGGCACAATTCTCATTGAGGCGGCTATGAAAGCACTTAACATTGCTCCGGGACTTAACCGTTATTTTGCCTGTGAACATTGGAATTGTGTTCCGAAAGATGTTTTTGAAACAGCAAGAGAAAATGCAAGACAGAAAATAAGACACGACGCAACATTCAGGGCAACAGGTTACGATATAGATGATTCAGCCCTTGCAATCGCAAAGAAAAACGCAGAAATTGCAGGAGTTGCCGACAGAATAACATTTGCAAACCGTGATATTAAAGATTTTGAACTTGAGGACGGTTTTCAGACAATCATCACAAATCCGCCATACGGTGAACGATTACTTGATGTAAAATCAGCTGAAAAGCTGTATGCAGTTATGGGTGAACATTTTAAAAGAATGAAGGGTAAAAGCTACACCGTCATAAGCCCCGATGACGATTTCGAAAAAATCTTCGGCAGAAAGGCTGACAAACGCCGCAAACTTTATAACGGAACGCTTAAATGCGAACTTTATATGTATTTTAAATAATTTTCATTACATTTTAACGGCATAAAAAACAGTTGATTTTCTTTCATATTTATAGTATGATAGAAAGCGATGACAAAATTTAAGGAGGTATCACAGTTGGACGAGAATAAAGAAATTCTTACTTCTGAAAATGAGGCAGAGAATACCAACACAGATACAACAGCAGAAACAACAGAAAATACAACATTCGTTGCAGATGAGCCCACAGAAAGCGAAGAAATGTCTTTTGCTGAAACAGAACCTGCAAACGAAAACGGCGTGATTGCTCCGCAGCCAAAGAAAAAGAGTATTATTCAGCTTCCAATCATTATAGGTATCGTAATTGTTGCGGTTGCGGCAGCTACTCTTTTCGTAATCAAAGGATTTTTTGATACAAGCATTGTAGGAACATGGATTGAATCTGTTGATGTAACAGGCAATTCAGCATCATCCGACGAGGCGTCAAAGGTTGATGTTTACTACACATTTAACGGTGACAATACTCTTGATTACAGAATCGGTTCAATGGTTTGGAACGGTACATACACGGTTTCAACAGATGATTCGGGTAAACAGACACTTGCCATGACGCTTAATGGCAATGAAACAAACTGTAACTACGCTGTTTCGGGTAATATGTTCTCCGGCAGAACTCTTGAGCTTTCAACTTCAACTGCTGCCAACAAGGTGAAACTCAAGTCAGGTTCAGAGGTTAAGCCTGAATTGAAGGTTGATAAGGACTTCAAGGCTGACAAGAAAATCACAGGTTCATGGACTTATGATAACGGTTACGCTAAGATGACATACAAGTTCAATGATGACGGTACTGTTGAAATCAACCAGTCAGACGCACTCAATGTTGACGGTACTTACTTAATCAAGAACGGCACAATCATCATCAAGTACTATTACACAGATGAAGTTGAAATGGATGTTGCTTATTCAGTAGAGAGCAACGGACTCAAGCTCAATGACATTCTCTATACAAAGAATGACGATTCGGCAAAAACTACAGCAGCAGTAACCGAGGCGGCTACGGAAACAGCTACAACTTCAGCAAAGTAAATCTTTTAAACTTTTAATGCAGGGCAACGGCAGATTATCTGCTGTTGCCTTTTTAAAAATACAATTATATGAGGAGGATTAATATGACGCCGCAGGAAGAATTTATTGAAATCTACAACAAATATATCACAAGACAGGGTGCTGACGAGCTTCTGGAATGGCTCAAAAGAACCGATTTTTTTACTGCCCCTGCAAGTTCAAAATATCATTGTGCCTGTGAAAACGGTCTTGTAATGCACTCCGTCAGCGTGTTCAATACAATGATGGAAAAGCACTATGATGAAGAAACCGACAATATTGAAAGTTTTGCAATCTGCGGACTTCTTCACGATTTGTGCAAGGCTCAGTTCTACAAGGTTTCAAGCAGAAATGTTAAGAATGAAAAAACAGGTCAGTGGGAAAAAGTTCCGTATTATGCAATTGAAGATCAGTTTCCCTACGGTCACGGTGAAAAGTCTGTTTTTCTCATTGAACGCAAAATGCACCTTAAAATTGATGAGGCTATGGCAATTCGTTGGCATATGGGTGAATTTGGTGACAAAAACAGCAACACAATCAGTCAGGCTTATGACAAGTATCCGCTTGCCGTAAAGCTTCACCTTGCAGACCTTGAATCAACCTTCCTCCGTGAAAAAGGAACTTCACAGGTTAATAACAGGTAATATTTTAAACACAGGTGCAGATACTTATTTTACCGATAAATTTATGATATGGGGAAACCAAAATGGATTTTATAACAGCTCAGAATCGTGCCAAAGAGCTTACAAAACAGCTTGAATACCACAACAACCTTTACTACAATCAGGATGATCCGGAAATCTCCGACTACGATTACGATATGCTCATGCGTGAACTTGAGAATATCGAAAAGGAATTTCCGTCACTCAAATCTCCTATGTCACCGACAAACCGTGTCGGCGGTAATGCAGGAGAAAAGTTTTCTCCCGTTACTCATGAGGTTGTAATGGAAAGCCTTCACGATAGTTTTTCACACGAAGAGCTTCGTGAATTTGACGCAAGAGTGCGAGAAATCGTGCCGAATGTACGCTATGTTGTTGAACCTAAATTTGACGGTCTTTCCGTATCATGCGAATATGAAAACGGTGTTTTTGTAAGAGGTTCAACCCGTGGCGACGGCTCTGTCGGTGAAGATGTAACCGAAAATCTTATGACAATTAAGAGTCTGCCAAAGCGTATTCCGAATGCACCCGAATATCTCGAGGTTCGTGGTGAGGTGTATATGTCGTTCAAGTCGTTTGATGCACTTACTCGCAGACAGGAAGAAAACGAGGAAAAAACCTTTAAAAATCCACGAAATGCCGCCGCAGGCTCACTTCGTCAGAAAAATGCAAAAATAACCGCTCAGAGAAGTCTTGATATATTCGTGTTCAATATCCAGCAAATCAGAGGGATGACGATTGAAAGCCATATTCAGGGGCTTGACTATCTTACGGAACTCGGCTTTCCAACTGCATTTTACAGCGTTTACGATAATGTTGACGAGGTGATTGAGGAAATTGAGCGCATAGGAAATATGCGTGGAGAGCTTGATTATGCAATTGACGGCGCTGTTGTCAAGGTTGACAGCTTTGCAAGCCGCCGACTTCTCGGCAGTACCGCAAAATATCCCAAATGGGCGGAGGCATATAAGTATCCTCCCGAGGAGAAGCCTACTAAACTCCTCAATATTGAAATCAATGTCGGCAGAACAGGTGTGCTTACTCCTGTAGGCAACTTTGAACCCGTACTTCTTGCCGGAACAACAGTAAGCCGTGCCACACTTCACAACAAGGATTTTATTGACGAAAAAGGTATTTGCGTAGGCGATACGGTTATAATCAGAAAAGCAGGCGAGATTATTCCCGAAGTTCTGTCAGTTAAGGAACACGCTGAAAATGCCGTGCCGTTTGAATTTCCGTCCGTATGCCCGTCTTGCGGTAACCCTGTTACACACGATGAGGGAGAGGCGGCAATCCGTTGTACAAATACGGACTGTCCGGCTCAGCTGACAAGACATCTTATTCACTTTGTAAGCCGTGACGCAATGGATATTGACGGACTCGGTCCTGCAATTCTTGAACAGCTTTCAGATGAAGGACTTGTAAAATCTCCTGCCGACCTCTACAGACTTAAAGCTGAAGATATTTCAAGCCTTGAACGCAAGGCTGAAAAATCTGCTCAGAATCTTATTTCTTCAATAGAAAAATCAAAAGAAAACGAACTTTTCAGACTTGTTTTTGCACTCGGAATCCGTAACATAGGTCTTAAAGCCGCAAAGATAATCTGCGAAAACTTTGCAACAATTGACGATATTATGAGTGCAAAGGCTGAGGACTTTGAAAAAATAGACGGTTTCGGTGCTGTTATGGCAGAAAGCCTTGAAAATTATTTTTCACTTGACGGTACAAAGGAGCTTATTGCCGACCTTAAATCACTCGGTCTGAGAATGAAACCCTCTCAGCCGAAAAACGCTGGAGGTCTTTTTGAAGGCAAAACCTTTGTTCTCACAGGCACACTTCCGACAATGACAAGAAGTGAAGCCTCAAAACTCATTGAACAAAACGGCGGCAAAACAAGTTCATCAGTTTCAAAAAAGACTTCATATGTCTTGGCAGGCGAAGATGCCGGCAGTAAACTAACCAAAGCCCAAACCTTAGGTGTTACAATAATTTCCGAAGAAGAATTAAAAGAAATGCTGTCGATGGAATAGTTACAATAAATACTTGACACTGATTATGTTGTTATATAATTATAACGAAAGGGGTACTTAAAATGAAAAAATATTTGATTTTAGCTGTTGTAACTTTACTTGCTGTTGCATTATCTGCTTGTAGCGGAAATGTAAAAAGTAATGATACTTCTGCTGAAAATACAACTACTCAGGTTTCAACCTCGGTTTATGAAACAGTTCAGACAACAAATGCTGAATTGCCGAAAATTTATAATCCGACCAATGTAGAAATCCGTGATAATGAAGATGAAAACAAAGTTATTATTGAGTCATCTCAAATCGAGTATGTGTGTTTGCTTGATGATATTAACGGTATGGTGTTAAATATGAAACTTACAGCTGACGGAACTGATAAGCTTGCAGACTACACTAAAAATAATATCGGTTCTGCTGTTCGGTTTGTTATTAACGGAAAGACTGTTTCAAACCCGTATATAAATGTTGAAATTACTGACGGCAATATTAATTTTACAGGTGATTACACTAACGAAGAATATGCTGCTATCTTTAGTGAAATAAAAAGCAAATAAAACAATTTTCAATCCTC
>OCHR01000347.1_pt1 | contig 7383 bp, 8 predicted proteins | sample 1538451 | NCBI WGS metagenome assembly OCHR01 (sample SAMN04571692, study PRJEB22368) | human gut metagenome | biome: human gut; material: stool | host: Homo sapiens | place: Luxembourg | collected 2012-08-03 | reverse complement strand
AGTTCAGACGTGTGCTCTTCCGATCTTAAAAAATAGTCAAACAATAATTATTAAATTGGCTGCTTTTGAAATTTCAAAGACATTAAAAAAGTGCAGTTAACGGGGAGAGCGGAAAGGAAAACACGCATGAAAAAAGTATGGAAAAAGCTGTTGGCAGCGGCAGGAATGACAGCAGCACTTGTCTCAACATCAGGTTGTATGGTCTCAATTCAGTTTGACAGATCTAAAAGACAGCTTCCTCAAAAACTGTCGTCAGCAGATGAAAAGGCATGGGCAGCAGACCCGGTTTGGGTATCATCAGGGGAAGCAGGAGTGCTTACAAAAGAGTCACAAGCTTTTGAATCAGAGTTTGAATCAGAGTCTGAAAAAGAAAGTGAATCTGAACAGGGAACAGCAGCAGAGACAACAGAAAAAGAGTCAGAGTCTCCGACAGAAAGTACAACAGCAGACAGCTTTGTAATTCCTCTGCCACCGCAGGTAGGCTGATTCGGATTTAAGACATGATAAATTAGGAAGGAGAAAATAAATGAGAAGATTATTATGGAAGAAAGCGGCGATTACCGCAATGGCAGGAACAATGATGATGATGACTGGATGTGAATTACAGGGAGCTGTAGATAAGAATCAAACGACATCCACAGCAGCAACAGTACAGACGAGCAAAACAGCGGAGTCATCTGTAAATACACAGCCGTCAAGTGTGACACCTAATACAACTGTGCAGGCATCAACGCCAGAAACACAAAAGCAGACAGTAACTGAGTCGGCGGCACCAGAGTCAACAGCAGAGAGCCAAGCGCCAGCCAGCAGTTCGGCAGCAAGCAACGTGACGCCATCAAGCGAGGAGCAGGAAGTCAGCTTTTCATTTGAGTGGATCACAGGTGATGTGCCAGAAGGTGATGGTGACGTTGCATGGTTTACAGTGGATCCAATCACAGAAGATAATTTTTGGGTCAAATTCCATGGTTCTGCAAACGAAGAAGGAATTAGCAATGTAAGAATTGCAGTGTGGACCGAAGCGAATGGTCAGGATGATATCGAATATATTGATGCAGAGAGTCTTGGAAATGAGACGAAAGCATATCCAGTATATATTCAGAATCATAATAATGAGAAAGAGGGATATGTTCTGAAGGTATCATATACTAACAAAGCAGGCGAAGAAAAAACGTGTGAGAATTACACACGAATTTCATTAGAGTGAGATAAGCATATGAGTACAATTGAAATAAAAAATCTGACAAAACGTTATGGAGAGGCAGAAGTATTAAGTAATATTAATATGAAGCTAGAGTCTGGAAAAATCTACGGACTTGTAGGCAGAAATGGTTCCGGAAAGACTATGCTTATGAAACATATCCTTGGGTTTGTAAAGGCAACGCAGGGAACGATTTTTATAAACGGAAAAGCAGTCGGAGAAAATGATGACATGCAGGAGAATATTGGTGCGATCATCGAAAATCCAGGCTTTCTGCCAGAGTATTCTGGCTTCACAAATCTGAAGCTTCTTGCTATGATTCAGGGAAAAATCAAAGATGAGCAGATAAAAGACGCGATACGTCTTGTGGGTCTAGATCCAGAAAGCAAAAAGGCGGTAGGAAAATATTCGCTAGGTATGCGACAGCGTCTGGGACTGGCGCAGGCATTGATGGAAAATCCAGATATTTTGTTGTTAGATGAACCTCTGAGCGGTCTGGATAATGACGGCGTACAGGAAATGTGGAAGCTTTTCTTGAAACAAAAAGAAGATGGAAAGCTGATTGTTCTGGCAAGCCACAGTAAAGAAGATATCGGGACGCTTTGCGATGAAATCTTTCGCTTTGATAAGGGAAAAATGGTCGGACATGAGATCAAGAAGTAATAGATGAGTATGTAAAGTGATAAGTGACATTTGCCGTGCTGAATATGTTTTTTATCTCAGCACGGCAGAAAGGAACTTGTGTATGAGAAAAAAATATAAAATATATTCAGTAATATTAACAGGAATAATTTTGACTGGCTGCAAATCAGTTCGTATGACAAGTCAGGATCGTCAGCAGTTTATGCCAAATGGAATATCGGTAGCACAGCAGTTATTAGAAGAAACAGAAGATGCAACGCAAGCCAAATCTCCCGAAGCAATAAAAACAACGCTATCTGCGAACAACACAACAAGCGAAAGCAGTGTTGAAGAGAGTGAAAGTAGTATGAAAGAAAGCAATCAATCTCAGGATGAGCAGGAAAACAACGTGAATATATTAGCACTAGAAATAGAACCATATGAATTGTCTGATGTTTGTAGTGCTATATTTGAAAAATCGTTAGATGAAGTTGAGCAAAGTCAAAATCAATATGGCATGTATTATTTGACGGATGGGGACAAAAGAGTGCGTAAGTATGATATGCTTGGGCTAGAATATGAAGTAAAAGGCGTGTCAGGAAGCTATTCTGCAATCGCAGAGATGGCAACCAATACACTTCGGTGGCAGGAAATTTTGTTGAGGGAATCATTTCCACAGGATAAAATTGATAGTGAAATGAAGCCTGAAGATGCAGAAAAAAATTGCAGAGAGATTGCAGAAAAAATAGGATATTCCTATACATACGTTAGAACATATGCAATGGATTTGCAGAGTATTAAGAAAATTAATAAAAATGCAGAAGATAGTGTATCTGGTCCTGGTTATGAAAATAAAGAAGATGAATATGATGGTACTTGGTCAGGTGTATTTACAGGTGGGAAGCCGTGGACACAAGAGGACGAGGCATATTTAGTTATAATGAAAAATCCCCTAATAAATGGAAGAATATTAGAAAACAATGGAAATTTAGATATTGCGTGGATGGTTTATCATCCAGTGAAGGGATTATTATATATGAAAATTCCTCCACGTTATCGTATTTGCAGCGAACAAAAGAAAAATTTGATTGACAGGACACAGGCAGCAGATTATTTGGATAAGGAAATAAATGCGACAAATATTGATGGAAAGAGTATACAGATTACGGATATTTCATTGGTGTATGCAGTAGATGAACTGTCATCTGAAGGAATTCAATGTTCACCATATTGGCGTTTTGGTTTTCAAAAAAGAAAAAATTCTGAATCCGTATGGCTATACAAAGATTTGAATGAGTATGACACATATAGTGATACAGAAGATGTGAAACATCAGGAAAATGGATATTTTTTGATTAATGCAGTTGATGGATCAATCATGTATTAATAGGAGACACATATGAAGGAATTAAAAGCGGAACTAAAACGTGGTATACTGCATGGGAAAATAATATATGTGATGATGATGGTAGCAATACTATTTGCACTTGGGTGGACAGAAAATCTGTCGCAGGCGATAGAATTTAGAGAAAATGCTAACATCGTATTTAGTAGTATTCAGCATGTTTTATATGTGCTGTATTTTGATCGTTTTAAAGCAGTTATGATTGCTGTATTATCATTACTGTGTGCGGGAAGTGTTTATGAAGATATCTCCAGTGGTTTTTTCCTGTTTCAAAAACTTCGAGTAGGAAGGATAGAGCGATATGTGATCTCAAAGATTGCTGCGAATATGTTTCTTGTAACAACAGCAACGATTGGTGGAATTTGGCTTTTTGTGGCTTTCGTAAGACCGCTAATGCCGTTAGTAGGTAATAATCCACAGCAAGATATAGTTGAATACTACGATATTTATCAAACACTAGGCCCCATTCTTTATTTGGCAGCGATGGGATTAATTTTTGGATTATCTGCATCCTTTTTTACTTCTTTTGGGTTATGGATTGTATTTTATATGCCAGATCGCTTTGCAGCACATGCAATTTCCTTTTTGGTTTATTATGGATTATTATCAATTACTGATTTTTTGCCGAGAGAGTTGGATGTTTGGAATCTTACGAGTGCAGCAAAAATGCTCAGAATGACGGATAGTTCATTTTGGAATTATTTATATTCTGTTAGCTTATTACTTGTGTTAAATGCGATTTCGGGAATTGTATTATGGAAAAAGCTAAAAGGAAGGTATGAAAATGGGTAATTTGAAGAAAGGTTGGTATGTTTGCGAAAGCAATTTTATACAGTGGCGTAAAAATTATAGAATATGGATGATTGCGGCAATAGAAACAATATTGATTTTTCGATATCTTCATGGATTATCTGAGTATGGGCAGGCAACAGGAAAAACAATTACGCCGTTTGTTCTTCCAATTGTTTTTGCGGAGGCAGAAAATAGTAATGGATTATTAAAAGTATTAATCTACTTAGGTTGTGTTATGCTATTTTGTAATGCCCCTTTTTTGAATAATCAAAAACCATATATGATTTTAAGGTGCAAACGAAAAGGCTGGTATCTGGGTGAAAACATGTACTTGTGGCTGGCAGCATTTCTCTATATGTTGTTTATTTCGCTTATTTCGCTGATAGCAGTTCTTCCAACAGTTTCAACAAATCGACTTTGGGGAGAAATTGCAGGAGATTTTGTTGTAAATCAAAGAAGCTTAATTCCAGTTTATACGTGGGGACTAGTAATGCCAGTACGAGTAATACAAAATTATTATCCTTTAGCAGCATTTCTGTACACTTTTATTACTGGATGGTTAAGTATAGTTTTCATTGGTAAGCTGATGTACCTGCTAAATTTAAAAATTGGCAAAAAAACAATAGGAATTTCAGCAGCAGTGTTCTTTATTATGTTGGATCCAGTAGCTGTATATTTTACAAATTTTAAACAATATGGTTTGCTTTATGTTTCTCCGATAAATTGGAGCAGTCTTGAAAACATAAATACCGTTTCAGGTTATCCGCATTTATCGGGAGAATATATGTTTATAATGTATGTCATTTTGATTGGAGTAGAATCTTTGCTGAGCTATATATGTTCAATTAAAATGGATATAGAAGTCAAAATGATATAAATTTGTTGAAATGAAAGCGGGAAAATTCTAAAAGGAGCTTGCATGAAAAATACAGGAAATATTGAAACTAGTGGGGCTGGAAAAGTCAGTAGAACCTTCGTTTTACATTGAAAAAAGAAGTGAGATATGATACAATGACAAAAAAATAGGAAAGAAATCGGTAGAGGAATTGCTTAAGGAGGTTTTCATGGAGAAAAAATTAAAGCTTCCAATTGGAATTGAAAATTTTAGTGAACTTCGGAAAAGAAATTATTATTATGTAGATAAGACGGAACTAATTGAACAGGTACTTGAAGATGGCAGTCAGGTGATTTTGTTTACTCGTCCGCGCCGTTTTGGAAAATCGCTTAATATGAGTATGCTTAAAAGCTTTTTTGAAAAAGAAACAGATCCCGCTTTATTTGAAGGCTTATATATTGCTCAGAATATTGAATTGTGCAGACAGTATATGGGACAATATCCTGTAATTTCAATCAGTCTAAAAGGGGTAGACTCAAATTCATATGAAGGTGCGTATAAGTTATTGGTTCAGAGCATCTGTGATGAGATAGAGCGTTTTCAGTTTTTAATTGAGAGCAATGAACTTACGCAAATTGACAAAAAAAGATATTTTGAGCTGATTGACAGAAAGATGGAGCCGGATACGTTAGCGGTCAGCTTAAAAGGTCTAACATTGCTTCTTGAAAAACATTATCATCAAAAGGTAGTAGTATTGATTGATGAATATGATGTACCATTGGCAAAAGCATATGAAAACGGCTACTATGATGAAATGATTCTTTTGATTCGCAATCTCTTTGGAAATGTGTTGAAAACAAATGACAGCCTTGCTTTTGCGGTACTGACAGGATGCCTGAGAATTGCAAAGGAAAGCATCTTTACCGGGTTGAACAATTTTAAAGTCTATTCGATCACGGATGATGAATTTGATGAAACCTTTGGTTTTACAAATAAAGAAGTAATGGAAATGCTGCAATACTATGGATTGAGTGATCGGTTTGACGAAGTGAAGGAATGGTATGATGGGTATCGGTTTGGCAATGCCGATGTTTATTGCGCGTGGGATGTTGTAAATTATTGCAGAGATCATTGCAAAAATCCAAACGCAGAATTAAAAAACTATTGGATGAATACAAGTGGAAATGAGATTATCAATCATTTTGTAGATAGTTTGAATCAGCCAGGAATGCTTGCAAAGCGTGAACTTGAGCGACTGGTAAATGGAGAAACGGTTGTCAAACGGGTTGATGAGATGATTACCTACAAGGAGCTATATACAAGCATTGATAATTTATGGAGTACTATGTTTATGACGGGCTATCTGACGCAGCATGGGAAGGAAGGAGATGGCTATTATCGGCTTGCAATTCCGAATCGCGAGATTCGCAACATTATCATTGAGCGTATATTGAAATTGTTTCGCGGAGAAGTTTCTCAAAATCGTGAGATGTTCAGAAATTTTTATACTGCATTGCAAAATGCGAATGCGCCAGTGGTTGAAAAGATTTTGACGGAGTATATGACAAAAACGATTAGCATTCGTGATAATTTTGTAAAAACGGTTAAGGAAAATTTCTATCATGGACTATTGATTGGAATTTTAGGATTTGCAGATGATTGGAGTGTTTATTCCAATCGAGAATCCGGGAATGGATTTAGTGATATTATTATTGAGGCAGGATATGATGACGATGCATTTGGTATTGTAATGGAATTAAAATGGAGCGATGATGAAAAATCGCTTGATCAAAATTGTCGTGATGCATTAGAGCAGATTGATACCAGACAATATACACAGGCATTGCGCAATGATGGCTATCAGAAAATTTTAAAATATGGAATTGCATTTTACCGCAAAAAGTGTCGTGTTATGGTAGAAAGATAGTAAAACCAATTTTTTAAAGTGACAATTTCTTTGTTTTATGGTATGATACGAGAAGCATAGCGACATTAATTGCAATTGCAGAACAGGGCTATTTATAAGCCCTGTCAGAAAGGAAAAGTTATGGAATTACAGGAATCCACAAATCGTCTGGTTGAGCTGATCCGCCACTCCCAGTCACCGTATCATACAATGAAGGAGGCTATCAGTCAGCTTGAAAAGGCAGGTTTTGAGCGTATTTCACTTGCAGAGTCTGCAGCGCTTGAGCCTGGAAAGGCATATTATGTATCAATTTATGATCGTTCACTTGCTGCATTTCGTGTGCCGCAGTCTGGCTTTAAGGGATTTCGTATTATCACATCCCACATCGACAATCCGTGCTTTATGATTAAGCCAAATCCAGAAAGAAAGAAATCTGACTGCATCACTTTAAATGTAGAGCGCTATGGTGGTCCGATCTTAAATACATGGCTGGATCGTCCGCTGACAATTGCAGGACGTGTATGTGTGGCAACAGATGATCCATTTAATCCTAAGACCATGCTGTACAATTCTAAAAAGCCAGATCGGAAGAGCGTCGTGTAGGGAAAGAGTGTAGATCTCGGTGG
>OCHR01000346.1_pt1 | contig 7384 bp, 8 predicted proteins | sample 1538451 | NCBI WGS metagenome assembly OCHR01 (sample SAMN04571692, study PRJEB22368) | human gut metagenome | biome: human gut; material: stool | host: Homo sapiens | place: Luxembourg | collected 2012-08-03 | reverse complement strand
CGAGATGATCCTGCGTGACTGGAGTTCAGACGTGTGCTCTTCCGATCTTAAGTACATATCGCAAAGGAAATGCCATTCCCCCTCTGCCGGGAACAAGCATTTTCCATTCTACCGAGTTGTTTCATGTCTTTGAAATGACCCGGGGATACGAACCTTTGCTTATCGTAGCCTATATAGGAAACCGTCCTGTAGGCAAACTGCTGGCAGTCATCCGGAAAAGTGTGCGCCTGTTCCCCCCTGCAATCATCAAACGATGCGAAATTTATGGCACAGGCGAGTATTTTGATGAAGAACAGAATAAGGAAGACCTGTTCGGGGAAATATTGGAACATCTCACCAACGAAGTATTATGCAAATCGTTCCTCATCGAGTTCCGCAACTTGGAAAATCCGCTATTCGGATACAAAGCCTTCAGAAAGAACAACTATTTCGCCATTAATTGGCTAAGAGTACGTAATTCACTGCACAGTAAAGCTCCTTACGAACGGCTGAGCATGTCTCGCAGAAGACAAATAAACAAAGCTCTGAGAAATGGTGCCATCATGGAAATAGCCGACAATGAGAAAGATATACAAGATTTCTCACGAATGTTGAAAAAAGCCTATTCCTCACAGATAAGAAAACATTTCCCGGACATCGGCTTTTTCCGGTTATTAGCATGGCAGAACCCGGAAAAAGAATTAGCCAAAGTGTTTCTTGTGAAATATAAAGGCAAAATCATCGGTGGTTCTATCTGCCTTTTCTCAAAAGAAAGTGCCTACCTGTGGTTCTCAGGAGGCATGCGGAAAACCTATGCTTTTCTTTACCCCGGTATTCTGGCCGTATGGGCACCTATTACCTATGCTTACGAAAAAGGATATGCACATTTGGAATTCATGGATGCAGGATTACCGTTCAAAAAGCACGGTTACAGGGACTTTGTACTCCGCTTTGGCGGCAAGCAGAGCAGTACACGCCGCTGGTTCCGCTTCAGTTGGAAGTGGCTGAACAAACTCTTGTGCAAATTCTATATTTAACTCATTTTTGTCTTTTTGTCTAAAGTGTTGTGAAGCATCTTGCAAATAAGAAATAAAATTGAAGAAATATTTCTTTATTTAACTCGAAATTACTTTCTTTGTGCAGTTTTATCTGAAAACTTGAGTATAAAACCAAACTATTAAAATTATAAGATCATGAAAATCTCACACATTGAACACCTGGGCATTGCCGTAAAGAGCATTGAAGAGGCCCTGCCGTATTATGAAAACGTATTAGGTCTGAAATGCTACAATATCGAAACAGTAGAGGATCAGAAAGTTAAAACCGCTTTTCTGAAAGTAGGTGATGTTAAAATAGAACTGCTGGAACCTACAAGCCCCGAAAGCACTATCGCAAAGTTCATTGAAAAAAATAATGGCAACGGTGGTATGCATCATTTGGCTTTTGCAGTGGAAGATGGTGTGGCAAATGCGTTAGCCGAAGCTGAAACCACCGGCATCCGTCTCATTGACAAAGCTCCGCGTAAAGGTGCTGAAGGTTTGCAAATTGCTTTTTTACATCCCAAATCAACTTTGGGCGTCCTGACCGAGCTTTGCGAAAAACCATAAAACACGAGATCTGACTATTCACGATTGAAGTCAGTATATTTAGTCTGGTTCAAGCGTAAATAGAATTATTTTTTAATCGTAAATTGTAAAATCATAAGTAAAATGAGCAATCAACTTGAAAAAATAAAAGAGCTTATCGAACGCCGGGCTACAGCACGCATGGGTGGAGGTGATAAAGCAATTGCAAAACAGCATGATAAAGGAAAATATACAGCCCGCGAACGCATAGCCATGCTGCTGGATGAGGGCAGTTTCGAAGAAATGGATATGTTTGTGGAACACAGATGCACCAATTTCGGCATGGAGAAAAAACATTATCCGGGCGACGGTGTAGTAACAGGTTGTGGTACCATAGAAGGACGTTTAGTTTACATCTTTGCACAGGATTTCACTGTTTCTGCCGGTTCTCTTTCAGAAACAATGTCTCTGAAAATATGCAAAGTAATGGATCAAGCTATGAAAATGGGTGCTCCCTGTATCGGTATCAACGACTCAGGTGGCGCACGTATTCAAGAAGGTATCAATGCATTGGCCGGTTATGCTGAAATTTTCCAACGCAATATTCTTGCTTCAGGTGTTATTCCGCAGATCTCAGGTATTTTCGGTCCTTGTGCAGGCGGAGCTGTTTACTCTCCTGCGCTGACAGACTTCACCTTGATGATGGAAGGCACATCATATATGTTCCTTACCGGACCGAAAGTGGTAAAGACTGTTACAGGTGAAGATGTAAGCCAGGAAAACTTAGGTGGTGCAAGCGTTCATTCAACCAAATCCGGTGTTACTCATTTTACTGCCAAGACGGAAGAAGAAGGGTTAGCCATGATCCGCAAATTGTTAAGCTATATTCCTCAGAACAATCTGGAAGAAGCTCCCTATGTAGACTGTACCGATCCTATCGACCGTCTGGAAGACTCTTTGAACGAAATTATCCCCGACAGCCCCAACAAACCATACGATATGTATGAGGTGATCAGCGCCATCGTAGATAATGGTGAGTTTTTGGAAGTCCAACCTCACTACGCTAAAAATATCATCATTGGTTTCGCACGTTTCAACGGCCAGTCTGTAGGTATTGTTGCCAACCAACCCAAATACCTAGCGGGTGTGCTTGACAGCAATGCGTCACGCAAAGGTGCTCGTTTTGTACGTTTCTGCGACGCTTTCAATATACCTCTTGTTTCATTAGTAGATGTTCCGGGATTCCTTCCGGGTACAGGACAAGAATACAACGGTGTAATCCTCCACGGTGCCAAGTTGCTGTATGCTTACGGCGAAGCGACTGTACCCAAAGTGACAATTACCCTGCGTAAATCATACGGCGGATCTCACATTGTAATGAGCTGTAAACAACTTCGCGGTGATATGAATTATGCATGGCCTACTGCCGAAATCGCCGTTATGGGTGGTGCAGGTGCAGTAGAAGTATTATACGCACGCGAAGCCAAAGAACAGGAAAATCCTGCCGCATTCCTAGCCGAAAAAGAAGCTGAATACACCAAGCTGTTCGCCAATCCTTACAATGCTGCCAAATATGGCTACATTGATGATGTGATTGAACCGCGTAATACCCGTTTCCGCATCATCCGTGCATTGCAACAGTTGCAGACTAAGAAATTAACCAATCCGGCTAAGAAGCATGGTAATATTCCTCTTTAATTAAAAATTAAAAATTGAGAATTGAACATGAAGAAATTAAATATAGGAATATTCCTTTCTTTGCTGCTGATGGTGGGGTTATGTTCTTGTGGAGAACAGAAATCGAACACCAAGCTGGTACTGAATGAAGTGCTGATTGAAAATGAAAGCAATTTCCAGGATGACTACGGAGTACACAGCGCATGGATTGAAATATTCAACAGATCATTTGGTAGCGCAGACCTTGCCGGTTGTTTACTGAAGGTGAGCAGCCAGCCTGGAGATACTGCTACTTATTTTATCCCTAAAGGTGATGTATTGACTTTGGTCAAACCTCGCCAGCACGCTTTATTCTGGGCAGACGGCGAACCCAACCGCGGTACTTTCCACACTAATTTCACACTGAATGCCGCAACCGACAATTGGATTGGATTGTATGATTCAGGCAAAAAATTATTGGATCAGATTATTGTTCCGGCAGGCACATTGCAAGCAAACCAATCATACGCACGTGTCAGCGACGCAGCAAATGAATGGGAGGTGAAAGGTTCCAGCGCAGACAAATATGTGACTCCGAGCACCAATAACAAGACTATCAACAGTCATGCAAAGATGGAAAAATTCGAAGAACACGACGGTAGTGGTATCGGTATGGCCATCTCTGCTATGAGCGTTGTATTCTGCGGTCTTCTTTTACTTTTCATTCTCTTCAAATGTGTAGGTAAGATTTCTGTAAACCTGAGCAAGCGCAATGCCATGAAGGTAAAAGGTATTACCGACAAGCAAGAAGCCAAAGAAAAGAAATTGGGTGAAGCTCCGGGCGAAGTATTCGCCGCTATCGCCATGGCCATGCATGAAATGCAAAGCGATGTACATGACGTGGAAGAAACCGTTCTTACCATTACCCGTGTAAAACGTAGTTATTCACCGTGGAGTTCCAAGATTTATACCTTGCGTGAAACTCCCCACAAAAAGTAAGTCACCAATAAAAAGATAAAATGATGAAAGAATATAAATATAAGATCAACGGTAACGTATACAAAGTTGCCATTGGAGATATAGAAGACAATATCGCTCATGTTGAAGTGAACGGTACTCCTTACAAAGTGGAAATGGAAAAAGCTCCGAAAGCTGTAGTGAAACCGGTAGTTCGTCCTGTATCAACCAGCCCTGCTCCGGCACCAGCTACAGTAGTAAAGCCTGCTGCAACTTCTACAGGTAAATCGGGCGTTAAATCTCCGTTGCCGGGGGTAATCCTTGATATCAAGGTAAATGTGGGTGATACCGTAAAAAAGGGGCAAACCATCATTATCCTTGAAGCTATGAAGATGGAAAATAACATCAATGCAGACAAAGACGGCAAGATCACCGCAATCAATGTAAGTAAAGGAGAATCCGTTCTCGAAGGTACTGACCTTGTAATTATTGAATAATATGGGAGAATTTATCAACTTTTTAGGGAATAACCTAGCTGACTTTTGGACATATACGGGTTTTGCCAATGCTACTGTTGGTCATATCGTAATGATCCTGATAGGTTTATTCTTCATATACCTTGCCGTGGCCAAGGAATTTGAGCCGATGTTGCTCATTCCTATCGGTTTCGGTATCTTGATCGGTAATATTCCTTTCAACATGGAAGCCGGACTGAAAGTCGGCATCTATGAGGAAGGTTCTGTTCTTAATATTTTATATCAAGGAGTTACCTCCGGATGGTATCCACCACTTATCTTTTTAGGTATCGGTGCAATGACGGATTTCTCGGCATTGATTTCAAATCCTAAACTGATGTTGATTGGTGCTGCCGCACAGTTTGGTATTTTCGGTGCATACATGATTGCATTGGCAATGGGCTTTGATCCGATGCAGGCTGGTGCTATCGGCATCATCGGTGGTGCGGACGGTCCGACAGCAATCTTCCTTTCATCCAAACTGGCGCCTAACCTGATGGGAGCTATTGCGGTATCTGCCTATTCATACATGGCATTGGTACCGGTTATCCAGCCGCCTATCATGCGTCTGCTCACTACCAAGCACGAACGTTTGATCCGTATGAAACCACCACGCGTCGTTTCTCATACAGAAAAAGTAATGTTCCCTATCATTGGTTTGTTGCTTACTTGTTTTCTGGTTCCGTCGGGTCTGCCTCTATTGGGTATGCTTTTCTTTGGTAACTTATTGAAAGAAAGCGGTGTAACCCGTCGCTTGGCAGAAACTGCCCGCGGTCCGCTGATTGATACCATTACCATCTTATTAGGATTGACAGTAGGTGCTTCCACGCAAGCTTCAGAATTCCTTACCATTGATTCGATTTTGATTTTCGCGCTGGGTGCATTGTCATTCATCATTGCTACCGCTTCGGGAGTTATCTTCGTAAAGATATTCAACTTGGTATTAGGTAAGGATAACAAAATCAATCCGCTTATCGGCAATGCCGGTGTATCTGCTGTTCCTGACTCGGCACGTATCTCTCAGGTTATCGGTCTGGAATATGATCCTACCAACTACTTGCTGATGCATGCCATGGGTCCCAACGTAGCCGGTGTAATCGGTTCTGCCGTAGCTGCCGGTATTTTACTTGGGTTCTTGATGTAATTCATTGAAAAACAATAAATAAAATCCTCTTCAACTAATATGTGGAAGAGGATTTTTTATTGATATAGATTAAGAAATGAATGATTTATTATGAATTTTGAATGATTAGTTATATAAGATATGCTGAAAAACATATAAATTTGCCACCGTAAAACCAAACTAAATTAAACGAAGATGGAAAAGAAAACAGTTAAGTACCATATTCCCCAACACGGAATATATATGTACGCACGTACTAATTCTGGGAAAACTGAACTCATTGTCCTAAACAGCACCGATGCCGAACAAGTGGTGGCAAATGACCACTACCGCATAATGACAAATGATTCAAAAAGCGGTAAAGAACTTATCAGTGGCAAAAAAATTGACCTTACCAAAAATATGACAGTCGGTGCACGTCAATCATTGATTATTGAATTATAATTGTTTTTTTAAGGTAAGAAGGTAAAATGAGAAAGTAAGAATAAAGGCGGCTTTTATTAAAGGGCCGCCTTTATTTATATCTCTGTCCACCTCTTTTATTTACGTGAAACAATTGTCCCTGTAGCTTGATTAGTAGGCATAACCAACATTTCTGCAATCTGCATATATTCCGGTACGGAAGCTGCAAAATAAACCGTTTCCGCAATATCATCTCCCGTCAATGGACGAATGCCTTTATATACATTATCCGCCTTTTCCTTATCTCCCCGGAAACGAACAACTGAAAAATTTGTTTCCACCAGCCCCGGTTTGATATTAGTCACTCTCAATGGAGTATCAACTAAATCTATACGCAGTCCATCCGATAAAGCTTTCACAGCAGCCTTTGTAGCACAATACACACTACCTCCCGGATAAGCAGCATCTCCGGCAATAGAACCAATATTAATAATATGTCCTCGTTTACGTTCCACCATTCCCGGTACGATCAGGCGTGTCATTGCCAGCAAAGCCTTAATATTAGTATCTATGACAATATCCCACTCATCCAGACTGCCTTCCTGTTCTTTATCCGTACCGATAACCAACCCAGCATTATTCACCAATATATCAATGGATTGCCATTCCTTGGGCAATGATTCCAAAGCAGACGTTGCCGCTTTACGGTCGCGCACGTCAAAAGGAAGCAAATATATTTTCGCACCATATTGCTTTTCTAATTCTTCTTTCAATGCACTCAGTTTATTTACGTTACGGGCATTTAAAATCAAACTTGCTCCCTGTGAAGCAAACTTGCGAGCGCATCCGGCACCGATACCGCTGGAAGCTCCTGTGATAAAAACAATCTTATCCATTTTATTATTTCGATTTATTAAAGAACTTACTGAAAAATAGTATTTGATAGTCTATGGCATTATTCCAATACCTGCCTGTATGCCCACCCGGACGGATGATAAAGTCATGATTTATTTTCTTCTTCAACAGTTTTTCGTGTACAGCCTTATTCACTTCCAGAAAAAAATCATCACAACCGCAATCTATTATAACAGCCAAATCACCATTCTTTATCTTATCCAACTGATTAATTACCGTATGTTCGTCCCATCTCTGCTTGTTGCTCGCTTCTTCACCTAATTGCTTCTTCA
>OCHR01000314.1_pt1 | contig 7672 bp, 10 predicted proteins | sample 1538451 | NCBI WGS metagenome assembly OCHR01 (sample SAMN04571692, study PRJEB22368) | human gut metagenome | biome: human gut; material: stool | host: Homo sapiens | place: Luxembourg | collected 2012-08-03 | reverse complement strand
ATTCGCAGGTATGAGCACACTGACCGTGAGGTGACGCTTGTGCTGTAGCACTTGTGGTGTAATGTACACTTATTGGTTGTATGGATATTGCTGTCAGATTACAGCCTTATACTGCAATTGTTATGTCAAATTGACGTGATTTGACATGAAACATATGTATTTTTTATGCATTTTACACATAAAAATGTAGACAAAAGCAATAAAAATGATATAATAATTTGTATATGAAAAGAGATAATAAGAAAGAGGTAATGAATGCACTTATCATGGTTTTCCAGTTTGGAATCAACATGATTGTGCCGATATTTCTCTGCACACTGGCCGGTGTGTGGATTGGGAAAAAGACCGGAGCGGACTGGGTAACTGTTCCATTGTTTTTCCTTGGAGCATTTGCGGGGGCAAACAATATATACCGCATGGTTCAAAAATTCCTGAAGCCGGAGGATGATGGCAGAGCCGTCAGACAGACACCGGGCAGGCAGAGTACTACGGAAACAGAGATATCAGACAGTATTAGCAGGGTAGAGAAGGATGTTAAAAAGAATAAATGACGCATTGCCGGGACTTGTATTTGGGATAGTTTTTTACGGGATTGTTGTGCAGCTTATTGGGGTATGGTTTGTCACAGACAAAATTTCATATTCTATCGGCTTATGGTATGGGATAGCTATAGCTGTTGGTATAGCTGTCAATATCGCCACAGTCATATATGACGCGACCGCCATATATGGACAAAAGGATGCCAATCGCAGGATCGTAGCAAAATCACTTTTAAGGTATATTGTTGTTGCGGTCCTGTTATTTATATTGGGACTATTTGATTTTGGAAATCTGATAATGGCCTTTGTCGGTATGCTGGGGCTCAAGATTTCAGCATATTTACAGCCTTTATTTATGAAGGTGACAGACAGATTTTCCGGGAGAAGTGATGCATCTTCCGCCGGCGAAATGGAGACAGAGTAGCAAAACAGCAGGTAAACTTAATAAGGAGGAGGTGATAATGTGAATCAGGCGATTTTACTGGAAAGTAACGCAGACAATATCGACTTTATGATCCATGGTATTTTTTCGATAAAGGTATTCGGTCAGGAGGTCTGGATTACCACATCGCATGCCTGTATCCTCATAGTGATGGCCATTATGGTCATATTCGCTATAGTGGCAAACAGGAAGCTTAAAAAAGCAAAGGAAGTACCGGACGGCTTTCAGAATATCATCGAGCTCATCGTAGAGATGCTCGACAAGATGGTTGAGGGAACCATGGGTAAGTGGGCTCCGAGGTTTGTAAACTACATCAGCACGATTTTTATATTTATACTGATGAGTAATATCTCAGGCTTGTTTGGCTTAAGACCACCGACAGCCGACTACGGAACCACACTGGCGCTTGCACTTATTACATTTTTCATGATCAGATTCAATAAGGCTAAGCATCAAAGCGCAAAGGATATCTGGACCGGTATGTGTTCACCACTGCCGCCGTGGCTGCCTATATGGGCGCCAATCAACATTATCAGTGAGATTGCAATTCCTATCTCATTATCATTGCGTTTGTTCGCCAATGTGTTGTCAGGAACTGTTATCATGGCGCTGGTATATGGTCTGCTAAGGTTTATAGCCATAGCGTGGCCGTCAGTACTGCATGTATACTTTGATTTGTTCTCAGGAGCAATTCAGACATATGTATTCTGTATGCTGACAATGACATACGTTACACAGGCATGTGAGACGGATGAGTAAAACTATAAGATGTATTTTTAGGAGGATTCAATTATGGATATCAATGGACAGGATTTAATCAGAGCATGCTCAGCAATCGGTGCAGGTTTGGCAGTTATCGCCGGAATCGGACCTGGTGTTGGACAGGGTATCGCAGCAGGACATGGTGCAGCAGCCGTAGGACGTAACCCGGGAGCAAGAGGACAGATTATGTCAACCATGCTTTTAGGACAGGCGGTTGCAGAGACAACAGGTCTTTATGGTCTCGTTGTTGCATTACTTTTACTTTTCGTTCATCCGCTCGGATAGTATATTACGGTTTGCCGCAGAGGATTACCGTGCGGCGATACAGCCAACGGAAAGGAGAGTAAAAGTTGTTAGCACAGGGATATACATTTTTGTTTAATCTGGATGCGCAGTTGCTCTTTGATACAGTACTTTTGGCAGTTGCAGTATTTTTCCTTTTCATGCTGATGTCATATCTGCTTTTCAACCCTGCAAGGAAGCTGTTAAAGGACAGGCAGGACAGGATAGAAAGCGATATAAACACAGCTGTTGCTGACAAGGAAAGTGCCGCAGCACTAAAGGCAGAGTACGAGGGAAAGCTTAAGGATATTGATAAAGAGGCCGAAGCTATTCTCACAGAGGCGAGACAGAAGGCGCTTAAAAACCAGAACAAGATTGTGGATGATGCAAAGGAAGAGGCTTCTCGCATCATAAAGAGAGCCAGAGAAGAGGCAGAGCTTGAGAAGAAGCATGCCATGGATGATATGAAGCAGGAGATGATACAGATAGCATCGCTTATGGCACAAAAGGCTGTCGCAGCTTCAATCACCACAGACATTCAGGATACACTCGTTGAAGAGACACTTAAGGAAATGGGAGAATCAACATGGCTAAGCTAGTATCTAAGGTATACGGTGATGCATTGTTTGAGGCTGCCCTTGAGGACAACAGGCTATCCGGCCTGTCTGACGAGGTAACAGCAGTAAAGGAAATCATTGCTGCAAATGATGACCTCTCAAAGCTGATGGATCATCCGCAGATTGATAAAGAAGAAAAGGTCAGAATCATCGAAGAAATATTTGGGGGAAGAGTTTCAGCGGAGCTGGTAGGGCTTATGAGGATGATTATAGAAAAGAATCACTACAAAGAGCTTACCTTAGTTTTCGACTACTTTCTTGACAGAGTCAAGGAGTACCAAAATATCGGAACAGCATACGTCACATCTGCATTTGAGCTGTCAAAGGAGCAGAAGCTTGCTGTGGAGAAACGACTTCTTGACACGACAAAATACGTGAAATTTGAGATGCATTTTGAGGTGGATACCGCGCTCATAGGCGGTATGAAAATCAGAATCGGGGACAGAGTGGTGGATTCATCTGTCAGCAGCAGATTAGAAAGACTCACCCGCGATTTGACAAAAATACAATTGAAAGTAGGTGAATGCGCTCCATGAATCTAAAGCCGGAAGAAATCAGCTCAGTAATAAAGGAGCAGATTAAAAGATACGCTTCCCAGCTCGAAGTCGCTGATGTAGGAACAGTCATTCAGGTGGCAGACGGAATCGCACGTATTCATGGTCTTGAGAATGCGATGCAGGGAGAGCTTTTGGAATTTCCAGGGGAAGTATATGGAATGGTATTAAACCTCGAGGAGGACAATGTCGGTGCTGTTTTACTTGGACAGCAGCGCAATATCAACGAGGGAGATACAGTTAAGACCACAGGACGAGTGGTAGAGGTGCCGGTAGGCGATGCGATGCTCGGCCGAGTAGTAAATGCGCTCGGACAGCCAATCGACGGAAAGGGACCTATCCAGTCGGACAAATATCGTCAGATAGAGAGAGTAGCATCGGGAGTTATCTCGAGAAAGTCAGTAGATACACCGCTTCAGACCGGTATAAAGGCTATTGACTCAATGGTTCCTATCGGACGAGGACAAAGAGAGCTTATTATCGGAGACAGACAGACCGGAAAGACGGCTATCGCGATAGATACAATCATCAACCAGAAGGGACAGGGTGTGAAATGTATCTATGTAGCTATCGGTCAGAAGGCTTCTACGGTTGCATCCATAGTAAATGAGCTCGAGGAGTTCGGGGCCATGAGCTACACGACAGTAGTGGCTGCGACAGCATCAGAGCTTGCACCGTTACAGTATATCGCACCATACTCAGGTTGCGCTATAGGTGAGGAATGGATGGAAAACGGACAGGATGTGCTCATAGTTTACGATGATCTGAGTAAGCATGCAGCAGCATACCGTACACTTTCACTCCTTTTAAAGAGAGCGCCCGGACGAGAGGCTTATCCGGGAGATGTTTTCTATCTCCATTCAAGGCTTCTGGAGAGAGCAGCGAGACTGTCAGACAAGCTGGGTGGAGGCTCGCTCACAGCCCTTCCTATCATTGAGACACAGGCGGGTGATGTATCGGCATATATCCCGACCAATGTTATCTCAATCACAGACGGTCAGATATATCTCGAGACAGAGATGTTCAACGCTGGCTTCAGACCTGCCATAAATGCAGGACTTTCAGTTTCACGAGTTGGAGGCTCGGCACAGATAAAGGCAATGAAAAAGATTGCAGCACCTATCCGAGTAGAGCTGGCTCAGTACAGAGAGCTTGCAGCGTTCTCACAGTTTGGCTCAGAGCTTGATGCAAGCACAGCAGAGCAGCTTGCACAGGGAGCACGAATCAAGGAGATTTTAAAGCAGCCGCAGTACAAGCCGATGCCTGTAGAGAAGCAGGTTATCATAATATACGCTGCGACAAAGAAGTATCTTATCGATATCAAAATCGAGGATATTTTAAGATTTGAGGCAGAGCTGTTTGATTTCATTGATACCAGATATCCTGAGATTCCTGAAGCAATCAGGGAGAAAAAGGTGATGGACGAGGATACGGAGCAGGCACTTATAAAGGCAATCGAGGAATGCAAAAAGCAGTTCCGTTAGACGGTTGGATATTAGTAGAAGGCAGGTGGTAAAATGGCTTCGATGCGAGACATAAAGCGCAGAAAAAGCAGTATTACAAGTACTCAGCAGATCACAAAGGCCATGAAGCTCGTTTCTACCGTCAAGCTGCAAAAGGCGAGAGCACATGCGGAGGCAACAGATCCGTATTTCAACTATATGTACAGAACAGTAAGCTCGATGCTTGCAAAGAGCGGCAATCTGGAGCACCCATACTTAAAGGCTGGTGATTCGCCAAGGAAGGCGGTAGTTGTTTTGACATCAAACCGCGGACTGGCAGGCGGATACAACAGCAATATAGTAAAGCTCATCACACACGGAGACTTCAAAAAAGAAGAACTCGACATATACGCTGTGGGAGCAAAGGGCGAGGAGCTGCTTACGTCAAAGGGCTATCATATAGTTGAGAGTGCATCGGAGATGATGGAGGACCCGACCTACGAGGATGCTGCGGCACTTTGCAAAAGAGTGTTAAAGGCATTTACAGACGGTCAGGTTGGGGAGATTTATCTCGCATATACCCATTTCAAAAACACAGTTACACAGGAGGCGAAGCTCATAAAGCTATTGCCGGTGGAGCTGGATGAGAGTGGGGCCGATGAGAAAGAGGACTCCAATATTCTCATGAATTTTGAACCGAATCCGGAGGAGGCTTTGGAGCTTATTATTCCAAAATATGTGACAAGCCTGTTTTACGGAGCACTGGTGGAGTCATTTGCCAGTGAAAACGGAGCCAGAATGCAGGCGATGGATTCTGCTACGAGCAATGCAGAGGATATGATCAGTGATCTGACATTGAAATATAACAGAGCGCGTCAGGGCTCAATCACGCAGGAGCTTACTGAGATAATTGCAGGAGCTAATGCGATAGAGTGATACATGCATATCCGGTCATGGGAAGGCAGGCATGTGTGTCTGTGAATGGCCAAAAAGGCGAGTGTATCATATGAATTAAAAAAGAAGGAGAAACTATAAATGGCAGATAAAAATGTAGGTAAAATCATACAGGTTATCAGTGCCGTTCTGGATATCAAGTTTTCAGAGGGTAATCTGCCTGAGATAAACGATGCAGTCGAGGTACCGCTGAAAAACGGCGGAAAGCTGGTCGTTGAGGTTGCACAGCATCTGGGCGACGATACAGTCAGATGTATCGCCATGGGACCTACTGATGGTCTCGTCCGCGGCATGGACGCTATCGCAACAGGAGCACCTATTTCTGTGCCGGTGGGGGAGAATACACTTGGAAGAATGTTCAATGTGCTCGGAGAGCCTATCGATGAGGTTGAGCCTCCACAGACAGAGGAGAAATGGGCAATCCACAGACCTGCGCCTAGCTTTGAGGAGCAGGCTACATCGCAGGAGATGCTTGAGACAGGAATAAAGGTAGTAGATTTGCTCTGCCCATACCAGAAGGGTGGAAAAATCGGACTCTTCGGAGGTGCCGGAGTAGGAAAGACGGTGCTCATCCAGGAGCTTATCCACAACATCGCCACACAGCATGGTGGATACTCAGTATTTACCGGTGTAGGAGAGCGTACACGAGAGGGAAATGACCTGTACTATGAGATGAAGGAGTCAGGTGTTATCGACAAGACCACCATGGTGTTCGGACAGATGAACGAGCCACCCGGAGCACGTATGAGAGTTGCCCTGGCAGGACTTACAATGGCAGAGTATTTCCGTGACAGAGGCGGCAAGGATGTGCTTCTCTTTGTGGACAATATCTTCCGTTTCACACAGGCAGGTTCAGAGGTATCAGCACTTTTAGGACGTATGCCTTCAGCCGTTGGTTACCAGCCGACACTGCAGACAGAGATGGGAGCTCTTCAGGAGCGTATCACATCAACAAAGAACGGTTCAATCACATCGGTTCAGGCCGTATATGTGCCTGCAGATGACCTTACAGACCCGGCACCGGCGACTACCTTCGCACACCTCGATGCCACGACAGTACTTGAGCGTTCTATCGCAGAGCTTGGTATTTATCCGGCTGTAGACCCGCTGGCATCTACATCGCGTATCCTTGATCCGCGTATCGTTGGACAGGAGCATTTTGAGGTGGCACACGCTGTCCAGGAGATACTCCAGAAGTACAAGGAGCTGCAGGATATCATCGCAATCCTCGGTATGGATGAGCTCTCAGAGGAGGATAAGCTCGTAGTAAGCCGTGCACGTAAGGTGCAGCGTTTCCTGTCACAGCCGTTCTTCGTGGCAGGACAGTTTACAGGACTCGAGGGCAAATATGTGCCTATCGCCGAGACCATCAGAGGCTTTAAGGAGATACTCGAAGGAAAGCATGATGATGTACCGGAGAGCTATTTCTTAAACGTTGGAAGCATAGATGAAGTCCGTGCCAAGATGCAGTAATGTGAGGTGATTTCATGGCAGATAACATTTTTGACATAGAAATAATCACACCGGACAGGGTGTTCTACAAGGGAGAGACAGATTTCCTCGAGTTCAATACCCAAAACGGAGAGATTGGTGTATACAAAAACCATATACCGCTCACGACAGTGCTTGCACCGGGAATCGTGACTATCCATAATGGAGATGAGGAGAAAATAGCCGCAATCCATTCAGGCTTTGCGGAAATACTTGGAGACAAGGTCACATTTCTCGCAGAGCTTGCAGAGTGGCCTGATGAGATAGACATAGACCGCGCACAGGCCGCAAAGGAGCGGGCAGAGCAGCGCCTTTCAAATCACACAGCAGAGATTGATGTGAAGAGAGCAGAGTTTGCACTCAGGAAGGCACTTATCAGAATAGATGTGGCACATCATATGTAATTATAAAATCCCGGAATCTGCAGATAAGCGGATTTCCGGGATTTTTAATATAAGACCGATTAATTATTTTCTTTTTTCTCTTTCCAATCCGGCTGATAGGCATAGTTTCCCCGAAAGATATGATATTCTTTCGGGGAAATTTTTAGAAAATTATTTTTTTATGTAAAAAATGAAACATGGTCATG
>OCHR01000309.1_pt1 | contig 7719 bp, 9 predicted proteins | sample 1538451 | NCBI WGS metagenome assembly OCHR01 (sample SAMN04571692, study PRJEB22368) | human gut metagenome | biome: human gut; material: stool | host: Homo sapiens | place: Luxembourg | collected 2012-08-03 | reverse complement strand
TGATCCTGCGTGACTGGAGTTCAGACGTGTGCTCTTCCGATCTAATTTATGGAAGAACAATTTGACATACGCGATTATAAACCAACCGGAAAAGAGCGTGATTTTGAGAACGCTCTTCGCCCGCTTCAGTTCGAAGATTTCAGCGGACAGGACAAGGTGGTGGATAACCTGCGCATCTTTGTAAAAGCGGCGAGACTTCGTGCAGAAGCGCTTGACCATGTTTTGTTGCATGGCCCTCCCGGATTAGGAAAGACCACATTGAGTAACATTATTGCCAATGAATTAGGGGTGGGATTTAAAGTGACTTCAGGACCGGTGCTCGACAAACCGGGTGATTTGGCCGGAGTACTGACCAGCCTGGAGCCGAACGACGTGCTGTTTATTGATGAGATTCACCGTCTGAGTCCGGTAGTGGAAGAATACCTCTATTCTGCCATGGAAGACTATCGCATCGACATCATGATTGACAAGGGACCTTCTGCCCGCAGCATACAGATTGACCTGAATCCGTTTACGTTGGTGGGAGCCACTACACGCAGTGGTTTGCTTACAGCCCCGCTTCGTGCCCGCTTCGGCATCAACCTGCACTTGGAGTATTATGATGACTCAGTACTTTCACGCATCATCCTGCGCTCCGCACGCATCTTGGATGTGCCGTGCGATGTGGATGCGGCAGGAGAGATAGCTTCCCGTAGCCGTGGTACCCCCCGTATAGCCAATGCCTTGTTGCGGCGTGTGCGCGACTTTGCACAAGTGAAAGGTTCGGGAAGAATTGATTTGGAGATTGCCCGTTTTGCACTGGAGGCCCTGAACATCGACCAGTATGGACTGGATGAGATAGACAACAAGATTCTGTGCACGATTATAGACAAGTTCAAGGGAGGTCCCGTAGGGCTGACGACTATTGCTACAGCTTTGGGTGAAGACCCGGGTACGTTGGAAGAAGTGTACGAACCCTTCCTGATAAAAGAAGGATTCCTGAAGCGTACACCCAGAGGGCGCGAAGTGACAGAGCTGGCATATAAACATTTAGGAAAGAGTAAATACAATAGCGAAAGAACGCTGTTTGATTGATAAACATTATGGCCGGAATAAAATCTTTGGCAAAGGATACTGCCATTTATGGACTGAGCAGTATCGTAGGACGTTTTTTGAATTATTTGTTGGTTCCTCTCTATACGGCAGTACTTCCTGCTGCTTCCGGAGGATATGGAGTAGTGTCGAATGTATATGCCTATACGGCACTGATTTTAGTGTTGCTGACCTTTGGTATGGAAACGGGATTTTTCCGTTTTGCCAATAAGTCGGACGAGGATGCGCAGAAGGTATATGCCAATTCCCTGCTGTTTGTGGGAAGCCTTTCCCTGCTGTTCGTGGTGCTGTGTATGACCTTTTTGCACCCGCTCTCAGCTTTGCTGGAATATCCGGACCATTCCGACTATATCGCCATGATGGTGTGTGTGGTGGCCCTCGATTCCTTCCAATGTATACCTTTCGCCTACCTGCGTTACAAGAAACGGCCAGTCAAGTTTGCGGCCATCAAGTTGCTGAACATCATAGGAAACATTTTGCTGAATCTTTTCTTCCTGCTGGTTTGCCCGTGGCTCGATGTCCATGCGCATGAAACCGTCAGTTGGTTCTATAACCCCGATTATCTGGTAGGTTATATCTTCGTGTCCAATCTGATTATGTCGGCCTTGCAGATGTTCTTCTTCATACCCGAGCTGCGCGGCGTGTCCTACCGTATGGACAAGGTATTGATGAAGCGCATGATTAACTACTCTTTCCCGATTCTGATATTCGGGCTGGTCGGTATCCTCAATCAGACGGTCGACAAGATGATTTATCCCTATCTGTTTGATGACCGCTCGGAAGGACTCGTACAGTTGGGTATCTACAGCGCCACCAGTAAGGTAGCCTTAGTCATGGCCATGTTTACCCAAGCTTTTCGTTATGCCTACGAACCCTTTGTCTTCGGTAAGAATAAAGATGCCGACAGCAAAAAGATGTACTCCTCTGCCATGAAGTACTTCTTTATCTTTTCTCTTTTAGCATTTTTGGCCGTGATGGGCTACATGGACATCCTGAAGTACATGGTAGCTTCCGACTATTGGGAAGGGCTGAGTGTAGTAGCCATCGTGATGCTGGCTGAGATAATCAAAGGTATCTATTTCAACCTTTCTTTCTGGTATAAGCTGACGGACGAAACCTATTGGGGAGCTTATTTCTCTCTTATCGGATGTGCCGTGATTTTAGGTCTGAACATCTGGCTGGTACCTACTTATGGTTATGTAGCTTCGGCCTGGGCATCTGTAGCCGGATATGGCGTGATTACCCTGTTGTCTTATTTCATCGGGCAGAAAAAATACCCGGTAGCCTATCCGTTGAAGCGGATGACCACCTACCTGATTTTGGCCTTGGTGCTTTATGTCTTGTCGCAAGAAACACCCATTGCCAACCTTTGGTTACGTTTAAGCTACCGCACCTTATTAATATTGATTTTTGTGGCATTTATTATCAAAAAAGATTTACCTTTAAGGAGTCTTCCATTTGTCAACCGTTTCTTTAAATAAGAAATGTAGGGTGGGGCATATAGGCTGAATTGTAATTTATAAATCGGATAAGTATGGAACTAGGGAACAAGAGGAAATTCCTCCTTCGTAAATTCTTCAATGAGTATCTGGATTTGAACCGGAGCAAGGAAGATGAGCAGCTGACGGTAGATGCCATCCGCAGTGGGGTAGAGTTTAAAGGAACCAACCTTTGGGTCTTGATTTTTGCTACCTTTATCGCTTCATTGGGACTGAATGTCAATTCCACGGCGGTAATTATCGGTGCCATGTTGATTTCTCCTTTGATGGGACCTATCATGGGAGTGGGACTTTCTATCGGGCTGAACGATTTCGAACTGATGAAACGTTCACTGAAAAGTTATCTGGTAGCTACGCTGTTCAGTGTAACGACGGCCACGATTTATTTTGCTTTTACTCCGCTGGATGAAGTTCAGTCGGAATTGCTGGCACGTACCTCGCCTACCATTTACGATGTGTTTATAGCCTTGGTCGGTGGTTTGGCTGGAATAGTGGCATTGGCAACAAAAGAAAAAGGAAATGTAATACCCGGTGTGGCCATTGCTACAGCCTTGATGCCCCCTTTGTGTACGGCCGGCTTTGGTATTGCCACGGGCAATCTGCTGTATTTTTTAGGAGCTTTTTATTTGTATTTCATTAACTCCGTTTTTATCAGTCTGGCCACTTACATTGGGGTGCGGGTAATGCACTTCCAGCGCAAGCAGTTTGTGGATAAAGCTCGTGAAAAGCTGGTAAAACGTTATATCATCTGGATAACCATCGGTACGATGTGTCCGGCCGTTTACCTTACTTATAATATTGTGCGGGAAACTTTCTATCAGACATCTGCCAGCCATTTTATTGCGGAAGAGTTACAGTTCCCTGATTCGCAAGTGCTGAGCCGTGAAATCTCCTACGATAAACGGGAAATTAAGGTGGTACTTGTGGGGAAAGAAGTTTCGAAGGACCAGATTGCAACTGCCCAGCATCGTTTGCCCGATTATAATCTGGCCAAGACCAAGTTGATTGTATTCCAGGGAATGGGTGACGGCAATGCAGTGGACATCAGCAACATCAAGTCGATGGTGATGGAAGACTTCTATCGGAACAGTGAGAAACGTTTGAAAGAACAGGATGAAGAAATCAATACCCTGCATAAGCAGTTGGCTGATTTTTCCGGCTCAGACTGGATGGGTAAGCAGTTAGGGCAAGAATTAAAAGTCTTGTTTCCGGAAATCAAAACCCTTTCCGTTTCAAAGAGTCTTCGTCTGTCGGTTGACAGTTCCCGGATAGACACCTTGACATACGCCATTATTGATTGTCAGCGGGTGCCTGATGCAAAGAGCCGTGACAAAATCGTGAAATGGCTGAAAGCAAAGACGGGAGATGCTCATTTACAGCTGATTGTGGAATAATCCGCAAGCCGGACTTTATTGCTTAGAAAAACGTCTTTGCGTTTAGTTTAAAACACAAGTACGTTTTAGATTAAACGCAAAGACGTTTCGATTCAAACGCAAGTACGTTTTAGTTCAAATGCACTTGCGTTTTTTTGTCTTCAAAAATTGGCTTATTTCACCTTCTTTGTACAGCGGATGGCAGTCACTTCCTGAGCCTGCGGATTGGTTGCTTTTCGAGTGCAGTAATCAAATTCTGCCGATTTTTCTCCGCTGAAAGAATTCCATTTCAGTTTCAGTTTGACAGTCTCTCCCTGCGTATCGGTCAGTTCATCCAGTTTGAAAGCAACCAGTGCATCTCCCATTTTACCCTCTGTATCGCCAAAAGCATTGTGGCGGAATTCTACCTCATAAGAGTTGTCCGGATTCTGTGTACTGATCAGGTTGACGAAATGTGATTGTCCGTTACCCCAGCGAGTAGCAAAGCGCAGTGTCAGGTATCCGTCCTCTGCAATGGTCACCCAGTCATTCAGTATTTCTACCGGGTCGTTTCCATACGTACGATTATTTTCCTCTTCTCCCAAATTAGGAGCCATCGGTTTGGTCAGTATACTGTCTATCCAGTTGATGAATACAGCTTTGTCATACTCCTGAGGAGCTGCGTCAGCCAATTCAATATTGGCCAGTGCTCTTACCTCTTTCTCGCCAAAGGGAGAAGTTGTCATGTTTACCGGACGTAAAGTCGTGCTGTCATCCAGTTGCAGATACGGTGTATTGTCTGCACTCTGTTTTACAGTGACAAGCGCATTGGCGTAATAGTGTGAAAGAGAAAGGTTGTTATCGTCATCGTCCAGACACGATTGAACCCCCATAGATAAACACAGAGCTGTCAGGATGAAGAATCCTTTGCGAATGAATGATTGAGCTTTCATAATACATTATTTTTTAAGTTTACTCTCTTCTTGTCGTTTTGTACATAAAATGCTTGAAGTGGGTAATTCCTGCATGTAAAATGGTTAAATGGTGTTTCATTTTTCGTAAAGGCACAAAAAAGCAGTCTGTCGCAAATGATTTATGTTTTTGCGACAAAAATTAAGTTTTCTAACTTTAAATCTTTTACTTACAAATCATAAAATAAAGTCATATATTGTCGATGTAATCAATTATTTATTATAAAATGCTCTTTTTGTGTATTCTATCGTGGCGCTCATAATTTATTTGTACTTTTACATCGAAAGGATGTATTTTATGGAAAAAAATAATCAATTGGCTGAGGATTGTACTTGCCGAAGAAGAAAGTAGTGAGTTGACACTAAACGTCCTAAAATAACGAACAACAAAAGGATATAGTAAATTTCTGTAGTGTGCCACGTAGCAGTAAAGAAATCCTTGAAAGGGCAGGTGTGGCATATCATAGCAAGAATATTCAGACATACTTCATGTCACTTATCGAGTCTGGCTATCTCGAGATGACCAATCCAGTGCATGCTAATGCCAGTAATCAAAAATATAGGAGAAGTAAAAAATGAACTCACATATATTCATCAGCAAGAACGGTAACACACTGATACGCGAATTTGAAAGAGTTTTTGACTTATACAATAATCTCTAAAACACAACGATATGGAATACGGAATAGTTTATCTTCTGACAAACCCTGTGATGCCAGGACTTGTAAAAATAGGCATGACCACACAGGAAGACATTGATAAACGGATGAAAGAACTATATACCACAGGAGTTCCAGTTCCGTTTGAGTGTAAATTTGCGTGTAAGGTTAAGAAAAGTGATTGTCTCAAAATTGAAAAAGCCCTTCATAAAGCCTTTGACCCTCAGCGCATCAATCAGAATCGTGAGTTCTTCCGTATCAACGTGGATCAGGCACAAGCAATTCTCGAACTTTTCCATCATGAAGACGTAACGGAAGAAGTAACTGATGAGATACAAAACGATCTCACTGATGAGGATAAAGTTGCCAGCACAAAAGCACAGGCAAAACGTCCACCACTCAATTTCTATGAGATGGGATTGCAGAAAGGCGATGTTCTCATCTGGAAAGATGACCCATCAATTTCTGTCACCATTCTTTCAGAGCGGAAAGTGTGTTATCAAGGAGAAGAAACTTCTATTAGCGCACTTTCTGCTAAGCTAAAAGGCTACAAAGTCAAACATATACAGCCCACACCACACTGGCTTTTCAACGGCCGTCTTCTAAGTGAAGTCTATGACGAAACATATCCATTTGAAGAGTGAAAACATACTATAGACTGCTTCTACGCTTACTTAAGAGTATGCCAAGGGCAGAAGAGAATACCCTGAATGATTACGAACAAGAGAAGTTGGTATCCAGCTATGCAGATATTACCGTGTACAGGAAGGTGAAATATTCATTAGATTGTCTTTGTACTTTTACAATTTTTGGGTTAGTTGTCACTATGTTGCTATTGTTTAACTGGTGAAACAATAGTGAAACAAATGCCTTAAAAAGAATAAAAAGATATAGGAGCAACAACTTGTAATCGTGAGGTTGGACACGAAAAAAGGCTCTATTTCGTTAGAAATGAGCCTTTTATTTGTGGACCAGCCAGGGCTTGAACCTGGGACCTCCAGATTATGAGTCTGTTGCTCTAACCAACTGAGCTACAAGTCCGATGCATCCTTGCTTGGATAGCGGGGACAAAAGTAGCATTTTCTATTGAAATATGCAAGACTTTTGGATAAAATTCCTTATAACCTTTGTCCTTAGAACTTATAAGTTCGTTTTGGATTCTTGGGAAACCAGCCTTTTTTCACTCGTTCTTCCTGCTCGAATATCTCCTTGATGGTCCAGAACGAGGAAAATGCAAAGATGCCCAAAAGGGAGGCTATCATGATGTTCTCCGTATAAAGGGAGGCAATGATGCCGCCGATGCCGAGTAAAAGGAAAATCCACCAGCACTTGGTGCCCCAATAATATTCGGCTTTCACAACTATGGGGTGAAACAAGCCGATGATGAGGAATGTGCAGATACCTATGACAAGGCCCGACAGATGATATTCGTTCAAGAAATCCATTGTTGTTCGTTATTTCTCGGGGCAAATAGGAATCTCCTTCTTGATGCTCTGTTCCAGGGAAATCAAGGTCTCGGTAGCGGTTACGCCAGGAATCTCCTGCATCTTGTTGTTCAGCAAATCCATCAGATGCTCGTTGTCGCGGGCATATACCTTGGTCAGCATGGTGTACGGACCAGTGGTGAAGTGGCATTCTACGATTTCGGGAATCTTGCCCAGCTCAGCAACTACCGTCTTATACATGGAGCCCTTTTCCAGCTTGATTCCTACGTAAGTGCAGGTTCTGTATCCAAGGGACTTGGGATTTACATGATAGCCTGAGCCAACAATAACGCCAAGGTCAATCAGGCGCTGTACACGTTGATGGATGGCAGCACGTGACACGCCACATTCAGCAGCTACGTCCTTGAAAGGGATACGGGCATTTTGGGAAATGATTTCCAGAATCTGCCGGTCAAGATTGTCTATTTTTTCCATAATAGTAAATAAGTAAAGTTCTTGTTGTTATCAAATAGTAAGCAAATATAGGACTTTATTTTAATTTATCTATAAAAAGGGACGGAAAAATGAATAAAAGTGAGGGGTAACGATAAGGCGCGGATTACGCGGATTTCACGGATTTAGTTTACCAAATCCGCGTTATTCCTCGTAATCCGCGCCTAAAAGAAGAGATCGGAAGAGCACACGTCTGAACTCCAGTCACG
>OCHR01000276.1_pt1 | contig 8005 bp, 7 predicted proteins | sample 1538451 | NCBI WGS metagenome assembly OCHR01 (sample SAMN04571692, study PRJEB22368) | human gut metagenome | biome: human gut; material: stool | host: Homo sapiens | place: Luxembourg | collected 2012-08-03 | reverse complement strand
CGACCACCGAGATCTACACTCTTTCCCTACACGACGCTCTTCCGATCTGGCCGAGACACAGCTTAATCAGCGTAGATTTTCCCGCGCCGTTGTGTCCGATCAATGCGACGAATTCTCCTTGTGCAACAGATAAAGAAATGTCATCGAGGACCATCCGTGATCCTCGGTTAAACGAGACATTTAGGCATTCGACTGCATTCATAGGGCTCCTTTATTCGTCGAAATAGGATCGTGCATGATTGGGTTGGAATCAACAATGCCCTTGCCCTTATCCAACTGAAACTGTGCAGTGATAAACCTCAGAAAAACGACAAAGGGGCTATCCATCAAGAAACGGCTTTGCGGATAAAGCCAAAATAATCTGTCCAGGGAGTCATTCGGCTGATACGGAATATCTCCCACTCCGTCCTGATTCAAATCCCAGCCCTGATAGCTGCTCCAATAATTTCCGACGCCTTCCCTGCTCCACTCCACAGAAGAAGAACCAATATATCGGACCTGCAGACGATTGCCGACAAAACGATTGTTATGGAGAACGGTTCCTTCTCCGCCCATGGCCACGCCTGCACCGATATCGCAGGCTTCAAAGCTGTTGCCTTCAACAGTATTGATACCGCCGCCATAAATAAAAATGCCCTTCCCTTCGGTATCTAAGGAAGGCTTGCCACGCGGATTTTTAACGCGCTCAACGTGATTGTTTGATACTTCGGAGGCTTCTGTTTCGTTGAGCAAGACGCCGAATTCCACCGTACGCTTGGAGAGGTTATCGAACAGACGAATTTTTTCAGAACTCATCAGCGCATAGCCGCCGATACAGGCTTCTGCTTCGTTGTTCCAGGCGGAATCGCCTCGTGTGTACATATAATGGATACCGTATTGGAGAGCCGCAAAGTAATTTCCGCTGCTTTGTGTTCGATCGGTATTTTCGAAATAAAACCCGTCTCTGGTGTACAGAACTTTGTTGTTTTGCAGTACAGCGTCCTTCACGTAATTAAAGTAGACGCCGTCCCCTCGGTCTAAAACGTGTTTTCTTTTATTGCCTCGAATTTCGCAGCCCTCAATATGAATTTTTTCGGATTTGTCGGCTCGAATTCCGAATCCGGTACCTTCGATTTTGAGGTCCTTTAAAAGGATATCTTCAGAGCCTTCGTTGATTAAAACGCCGCTGTTTCGCTCATAAAGATCTGCACCGTAATTTTTAAGCGTTAAGCCTGAAACCTGTATTCCGGAAGCCTTGATCTCCAGGCAGGATCCTTTCCCGGCGGCGTCGATGATCGAATCTTTGCTTCCTCGAAGAGAAAGACTGGTAGGAATTGAAAAAGTGCCTTCATAGGTTCCCGGAGAAATCACAATTTCGTCCCCAGCTGCCGCCTTTGAGAGCGCATCGTGAAGCTCCTGAGACGTCGATACGTCCCAATGCGCCGCGCTACAGAAGAGCGGAAAAAATAAAAGAAACAGAAGAGGCACTTTTCTCATGCTCAGTGGCCTTTAAGCGATTTCAAAAGCCCAAGGTTCACTTCGGAATAATTCACAATTGTTCCGCCGTGCTCTTTCGTAAAGGCTTGAACTTCTTCTTTGGTAGCGAACGGAAGAATCGATTTGCCCATCGCTCCGCGAACGTCAGATCCGGCATTAAAGAAAGCTTTCTGAGCCAAGAGCATCTTTTCATGCAGCGGGATATCTTTCTTATTGCCGAAGTCGGAAACCCAGAAAGCCACGGTTCGTTTTGCATTCTCAGGCTGCAGAACATAGACAAATCCGTCTTTGACGGAACAAAACTTCAGGGGCTCTTTTTCTCCCTTTACAAAAACCTGAGCTTTTGCTCCGGGATAGTTCAAAATAACCATGCCGCAAATATGGCAGCGATCGTGTTTATCAAAAGCTACCGGGCCCGGGATTTTATCTTCACTTTTTCCGCTGCATCCGGCAAGGAGAGCGGCAGCTGCGACTGTACAGAAGACTTGAATTAACTTTTCCATAGCGGAGGATTCCTAAAGATTAAAGTGGCCGGTTTTCTACCGGTCTAAGGAGATAAGAAAAGTGCCCCGAAAGCAAACTCTCGGAGCACTGTTTCTATTTAGATGGAGTTGATCTGGCCGGCGTAAATAATGAATAAACGCAGGCACATCATTCCGCAAATAGCAGCCAGTCCGGAGGTATAAAAAGCAGTTGCTCCGGTACGGAATGCCTTGCTTCCGAAGAAGCTCAGCGCCAGCGGAATCAGGAAACCGATACCGACTGCACCGACCCAGAAAACCTGAGCCCACATTCCGGTTGTAAAGGCAGCAAAGGCAGCCTGAGCAGCGGCGTTTCCGCTGACCAAAGCGATGATGATCATCAGCAGGCAGAGAGCTTCAACCGCCATAATCGGCCATTCAGCCGCATGAAGAACATGCAGATCGGAGCCGTGACGATCGGCACCGAAGAGCCAAGCGGCCAAAACTTTTGTCGCTGCACAGCCGGCAGAGAAACCGGAGGCGACGAACAAGGCCGGAAGGACAGCGGTGTTGATCAGCGGGAAGCGGATCAGAGCCGAAATCAGGAAGCCGGTGTAGGCACAGATCGCAATCGCAAGGATAAGAACGATCCAGTCCAAAGCCACTCTGAATTTGGCAAAGAAGCTGATGATCGGGTCAAGCCACTTAAGCCAGCTCACGGACGTAATTTCCTGCTGAAGCGCAACGCACATCAGCACGAAAACGAGCGGTATATAGAACAGAAGCGCCATCACGCCAATGCTCATGACGGAAGTCGGGTTGTAATAAACCAGAATTCGCCAGAAGAAGAGCGGATTGGTCAGGTCCAGCACCAAGCAGATCATGCCGAGAACGATCGTAATAAAACCGATCAAAGTCGCCGCCTTCATGATGGGTGTGTTGAGGTGAACGCCTCTGAAAAGGTTCACACAGATCGCAACGGCAACCGCACCCCCGGAAATACCGGCTAAGAACAGATACACGGCAATCGGCCAAGGCCAGGCAACACCCTCGGTAAGACCAATAGTAAAGTCCAACATGATCAGACTCCTTCTTTCTGAACGGTGACGTATCTGAGGCTAGGCTCCGTACCCAAATGCGGACGGATACGAACCGTGTCTTTGACACGAAGCAGACGGCTGATGATGCTTTGCGGATCATTGACGTCGCCGAAATACAAGGCGCCGTGCCGGCAGGCTTGTACGCAGGCGGGTTCTTCTCCGTTTGCTAATTTGGTCTTCAGGCAAAAGTCGCAGTTGTCCGCCACTTTTGTTTCCGAGTTGATGTATCGAACGTTGTAAGGACAAGCGGCAATGCAGTACTTGCAGCCGACGCAGCGGTCCGGATCCATCGTCACGATACCGGTCTTCGGGTCTCGATGTGCTGCACCTGTCGGGCAGACACGAACGCACGGGGCGTCCTGGCACTGCTGACAAGAGACACGAACGTATACGCGCTCGCAGTCGCAACCTTCGAGTTTTCCGCAAATCGGACACGCAGTTCCCGGAACATGAGTCGTCTGACGTTCGAGCACTAAGCGCGAAACTCCCTTGGGCAATTTGTTGGTTTCGTTGCAGGCTTCTTTGCACAAGCCGCAGCCGATACACTTGTTTTGGTCAAAGACCATCGCGTAATGCGGCTTAGCTTGGCCAGAATCAGATCCTGCGCTCGTTTTTATTGCGCCTTTGTTCTCGTCGGGCTTATTGCAGCCTCCGAGCGATAACAAAACTAAGGAACCCGCGGTTGTACCGGCTAGAAATGTTCTTCTGTCGATGTTTGCACTCACGGTGATTCTCCAAAACAGACTATTCGTCTGTCGCTAATTTATTTTGACTGGGCTAACTTCTCCCGAGCGTTAGCAATCGCACGCTGGATTGCCGCTTCGCGCTCCGGAGCACTGTGCGCTTTAATGATTGTTTCCCATTCACTGATCGCCGCTGCGTAGTCTTTATTTCTAAAGGCATGTTCCGCAAGCAGCATTCTTGAAGAGGTTTCCGCTGGATTCAGACTTAACGCTTTTTCAAGCGTGAGCTTCACTTCCGGTGTCATCTGACGATGATCTCGGTAATAGAGCGCCCTGGCCTTGTCTCCATACAATCCGGCATTCGGTCCAGTAATTGTTAAAGCTTCATCCAATGTTTTTGCGCTCTCGTCAAAGAGCCCTCCCTGCATGTAAAGTCCGGCAAGATCTCTGCGGGCTTCCACACTGCGAGGTTTATTCATCGCAACTCTGCGGGCCTGAGTGATCTTGGCTGCGAGACGATGATCTTTGGTGTTGTCCACCTGAGCCCTTTCCCAATCGGAAAAGCGGCCCACAGAAGCGTACACACCCAACGACGAACCGATGAGAAGAAGAATAATCAGTGAAAGGATTGAGATGTGGCTGCGTGCTGCACGGCTTCTCAATGCGTAAACGATAAAAACGATACACACTAAGAAAACCACGATAGCGATGGATGCAGCCAATCCGATCATCATTAAAACTCCCTTTGCTTAAGAATTAACTGTGAGGCCACGCCATTTTAGGACGACTTCCGTTCATCGGAGGATGTCCTGCCGGCATTGCCTGGTTAGATTCTTTGTTAGCACCCGGTTTTTCAACTTTTTTGAGCGTCACTTCAAAAATGAGAGCAGATTCGGGCGGAACCGGACCGGCTCCGTTTTCACCGTAACCCTTATCGGCCGGGATAACGAAAACGGCCTTGCCGCCCTCTTTCATCTGAGACAAACCTTCCTTAAAGCCGGGAATCAGGGTCATGACGACGTCTTTTTCTTCAGCAGGTGTTCCTTCTGCATTCGTAAAAGGCGTGCCGTTAACCAGTTTTCCGACGTAAACCATCGTCACTACGTCTTCTTCTTTCGGGGAGGGACCGGTACCGGCTTTCAGCTCTTCATACTGAACTCCGGAAGCCAGGACCTTAACGCCCTTCTTCTTTTTGTTTTTCTCAAGGTAGGCAAGACTTTCGCCTCGATTCTTTTCCTTGACTTCCTTGACCTTTGCCTCATGGAGCTGGTTCAGCTTTTCAGCTCTGGTGTTGAGCGAAGTCACGATTTCTTCCTCGCTTAACTTGCTCTTATTCTTCAGAGCATCCATTAAGCCCTCCACAACCAGGTCCATGTTAACGGGTGCGCCAAGCTCAGACTGTTTGAAGACCTGAGAGGAAAGGTAATTTCCAAGCGAAGCTCCTAAGCTGTAAGACTCTTTGGCCTCCGGTGTCATGTCCTGTGCAAGGGCGGAACCGACGAAAACGAAGGTCAACGCGACTGACAACATAGTTTTTTTGAGAATCGACATAGTGATATTTTTAAATGGGGTTGATTTGATTCAAACGGAATGAAATTTCTTTAAGGTCTTTCAACCTTGCGTCCGGAAAGCTTCCAGCCCTCAATGCCGTCCGGCATCTGACGCACGTCGGTGTAACCGAGCTTCATGACTTCGCGGGCAGCCATTTCGCTAGCCGTGCAAAGTTTATTCACGCAGTAGAACACCATCGTTTGGTCTTTGTTTTCGGGAAGAAGTTTTTTCCAGTTGCGGACGTTGAAGAACTTAGCGCCCGGGATGTAGCCCTGGGTCCATACTTCAAGCGTATTCACGTCGTAGAAAGGAATTCCGGCTTGCCAGAGCATCTCAGCTTCGCGCATAGAGATCTGGTTTAGGAGTTCGTCATAGACAGGCGCTTCGACCGGTTCTCCGCCTCCGCCCGCAAAGTTGATTTGCGGGTAAAGACACAGAAACGAAATCATCGCGGCTTGGAGTATTTTGCTTTTCATTCTTACTTCTCTGCTTTCACTTCGGGTCCGAAGACCCGAAGTTTACGTGACACTAATCTTTGTGGTTACTTCGTTGCTTTTACAGCCTTGTAACCGCCCTGATCGATAATGGACTGAGCCTTGGTCAGGTAGGCTTGTGCCGTCTCAACACGCTGTTTCGTGTAGTTGAAGGCATGCACACCCCAAGAACCGTCATCCTGGACCTGTTTGATGATTTCGCCGGCCTTGTCGATAAGAAGCATGGCTTCCGTTCTCTGTTCAGGCGTGAGTTTGGTGACTTCAAGCAGCTTGTTGATACGAGTCAGAGCTTCGACGTTCTTCTGGTGGCCTTCCTTAATCGGGTTCTGCCACTTCATGACTTCGCCATAGATCTCTTTCTGGTCCTGATAGATCAGGCCCTGATCGAGTTCAGACTGGAACGGGCTGTGGCAGCCTTTGCCTTCGACAACCGTAAAGTCGGCGATGGATGTACGTGCGCAGCTCCACATTAAGTCAACGTAACCGTGACCTTCTTCGTCTCTGGAGATTCTCCAGCCCTTAGAGTTGGAAGCACGAGACTGGCCCGGACCCGGGTTCATCATCTTCTTGTCAGGATCGACCATGATCTTGAAGAGGTGAGAACGACGGACGGCGTCAAAACCGGCCATGTCAGGACGCTGAATAGCTGTGAAGTTTTCGCAGCTCATCGTGAACGGCATATGGCAGGCGATGCAGTCGACCTTGCTGTGGGTGTCGGCATTCGCAACCATCTGAGCCTGTGTCGTATGGCAGTCTTGGCAGTTCTTACGAATTGCGGGACGTGTTACTCCGGAAGTCCAGTCGTTGCTGGTAACTTCATGCGGGTCGTGGCAGGTAACGCAACGCATACCCTTTTCATAGTGCTTCGACATGAAGAGCTGAGCGCCTTCTGTACCGCAGGACGGGCAAGAAGACTTCGTCTTAGCGTTGAATGCCTTTTCAAGCTTACCCTTAGCATCGGGACGATCAACTTCGTCTTCGATAAAGTTCAAGCGCTGATGGCAGCGGTCGCAGTTTGTGCTCATGTTGTTGGTGTTGCCAACCAAGTGTCCGCCTTCACCATGGCATTCTTCACAAGCGATACCGCGGGAGATTGTGTGTTTCTGGAGTTCTTTCGGGTTGCCCAGAGCAGCGAAGAATTCCTTCTTATCCTTAAAGTCAAACTTGAAGGCGTGACAGACTTCGCAGTAAGAGGAAGCAGCCTGGAACAGAAGTTTGCCTTCATAAGTAGAACCGTAGGATGTCATACCCCACTGGTGGGAGGCGGAAGGTCCGAACTGGCTGAGTTCTGTCGGGAAGTCAGGGATCAATTTCTGAATTTCTTTCGCTTTTTCAGGTGTCAGCCATTCTGCCCAGCCGCGGGAGAACTGGTTGCCGCCGGCAACAACCTTACCGGTGCCGTCTTTGAGCAAGCCGTCACGAACGTGGTAGGAACCGCGAACGAGCCATCCGTCGATGTAGCCGTATTTGGTACGCGGTGTACCGATGGTGGCGTAAATCACGTCAGCCGTAATACCGTCAGGAAGAATAGAGGCCTCAGAACCGTACAGTTTCTTCTTCAGGTCGTTATCGACTTCAGGATGTTCGCCAGGGAAACGAACCGTCTTGGCATGACGGGAACGCTTCCACTGTTCGTACTGAATCGCGTGGCATTCGCCGCATTTTTCCGGTCCCACAAACTTGTTGGGGAAGTCAAGAATGGAGCGCTGGCCCAAACGGTATTGAGAGGCCATCGGACGGTTGCCGTCCTGATGAGCGGAGTACTTCTGAGCATTGCCTTCACCAAGGTATTCAGAGCCGCGGGTAGAGATAACCGGTGTACCGATCACTCGTCCGTCTTTTCCGTAAGTAGCAAAGATGGGATGATTCTGGAATAAAAAGTCCCAAAGTTCTTTTTCTTGGACGATGTAGTCCTGCAGAGTGCGGATGCCCTTGGTCGGTTCCGTCAGGTCAGGATTGGCCCATACTTTCTGGGTAATCTCATTAACCTTAGGTGTCGGAAGGGGCTGACCGTCCGCTGCATAGACACATGATGTCGCCATAGCAGCTGCAAGGCCTAAGCCTATCGCTGTTTTTCGTGTCTCTCGTAACATATCTTCTCCAGATGAGGCAGAGGTTTTTCGAATAATTAAATTACTCCGAATATCTAGGCCTCGATAGGTGTGAAATGGGAACAAGGAATGCAAAGGCAATACCAGATCGGAAGAGCACACGTCTGAACTCCAGTCACGCAGGATCAT
>OCHR01000266.1_pt1 | contig 8069 bp, 8 predicted proteins | sample 1538451 | NCBI WGS metagenome assembly OCHR01 (sample SAMN04571692, study PRJEB22368) | human gut metagenome | biome: human gut; material: stool | host: Homo sapiens | place: Luxembourg | collected 2012-08-03 | reverse complement strand
ATGGATTTTTGTAAATTTGGCGTGAATCTAATAGGAAGGGAAAAAATCACGCAATTAATATTGTAATATAAATCATATAATAACTCCTGCAAATATGGAAAACAAGATTCAAGAGCTGACCGATAAGATCTACCGCGAAGGCGTAGAGAAAGGAAATGAAGAGGCACAGAAACTTATCGCAAAAGCTCAGGAAGAAGCCAAGAGAATTATAGAGGATGCACGTAAGGAAGCGGATTCTATCGTGGCTACCGCCCATAAGTCTGCCGATGAACTGGCAGAGAATACAAAATCTGAATTAAAGTTGTTTGCCGGTCAGGCTGTGAATGCTCTGAAGTCCGAAATCGCTACGTTGGTGACGGACAACATTGTGAATGCCGATGTAAAGGCATTTGCTGCAAACAAGAATTATCTTAATGCCTTCATCGTTGCATTGGCGTCCAAATGGAGTGTGAACGAACCAATCGTTATCTCTACTGCGGATGCGGAAGGCTTGACGAAATATTTCGCAGCGAAGGCGAAAGACCTGCTGGACAAGGGTGTGAAGATTGAGCAAGTGAATGGCATCAAAACCTTGTTCTCCGTATCGCCTGCCGATGGTTCGTACAAGGTGAACTTCGGCGAAGAAGAATTTATGAATTACTTCAAGGAATTCCTGCGTCCGCAATTAGTGGAAATGCTGTTCTAAAAACTCCCACAGGATTATGAGTAAATACTATTACTTGGTAGCCGGTTTGCCTGAACTTACTCTGGAAGACAGTAAACTGAGCTATACAGTAGCCGATTTCAGGACGGAACTATATCCTGCCTTGTCGGAAGATGATAAAAAGTTGATAGATTTGTTTTATCTGAAATTCGACAATGCGAATGTCTTGAAACTATTGAAGGATAAGGATGCTGCCATCGACCCGCGCGGAAACTATTCGTTGGAGGAACTGGCGGAATATATCTCACGACTGAAGGATGGCGACGAAGTCTCTGACAGTGTATTCCCATCTTATCTCTCCACGTTCATTTCCGAATACTTCAGCCTGCCTGCCGAGGACGGTTTCTTGTATGAAGACCGCCTGGCAGCGCTCTATTACGCCTATGCCATGGAATGTAAGAATCAGTTTGTGTCTTCCTGGTTTGGTTTCAACCTCACTCTCAATAATATATTGGTGGCGCTCACAGCACGTAAGTTCAAGCTGGACATTGCTCCGCTGATTGTGGGTGATACGGAAGTGTGCGAGGCTCTGCGTACTTCCAATGCCCGTGACTTCGGTCTGGGTACTGAGGTGGATTATCTGGAGCAGCTGGTGAAAATCAGTGAGATGGAGGAACTGGTGGACCGGGAAAAGAAGCTGGACCAGCTTCGCTGGGACTGGATGGAGGAGGCCACATTCTTCGATTACTTTACCGTGGAACGTCTGTTTGTCTTCCTGCTACAGCTGGAGATGATAGAACGGTGGATTTCGTTGGATAAAGAGAAGGGTAACCAACTGTTCCGCAGCATTATCGCTGCCTTGAAAGACGATGTGCAGATACCCGCAGAATTCAGATAAAATAAACAACTAAAAATATATGGCAACAAAAGGAACTGTTAGTGGCGTAATAGCCAACATGGTGACCCTCGTCGTCGACGGACCGGTAGCGCAGAATGAGATTTGTTATATCTCGACCGGAGGAGACAAGTTGATGGCGGAGGTGATTAAGGTAGTAGGTACCCAGGTCTACGTGCAGGTATTTGAGAGTACCCGCGGACTGAAAGTGGGGGCCGAAGCCGAGTTTACCGGACATATGCTCGAAGTGACACTGGGGCCCGGTATGCTTTCGAAGAACTACGACGGTCTGCAAAACGACCTCGACAAGATGGATGGCGTTTTCCTGAAACGCGGGCAATATACCTATCCGCTGGATAAAGGAAGCAAATGGCATTTTGTGCCTTTGGCAAAGGTGGGCGACCAAGTGGAAGCCGCTGCCTGGCTGGGACAAGTGGACGAGAACTTCCAGCCTCTGAAAATCATGGTGCCTTTTGAACAGAAAGGTGTGTGCACCGTGAAATCCATCGCAAAGGAAGGTGATTACAGCATTGAGGATACCATTGCAGTGCTGACGGATGGCGAAGGCAATGACATCCGGGTGAACATGATACAGAAATGGCCCGTGAAGCGTGCCATGACCAACTATAAGGAAAAACCGCGTCCTTTCAAACTGCTGGAAACCGGTGTGCGCGTAATCGATACCGTGAACCCGATTGTGGAAGGTGGTACGGGCTTTATCCCCGGTCCGTTCGGTACAGGAAAGACGGTACTACAGCATGCCATTTCAAAACAGGCGGAAGCGGACATCGTAATCATCGCTGCCTGCGGTGAGCGTGCCAACGAGGTTGTGGAAATCTTTACAGAATTCCCCGAATTGGTTGACCCGCATACGGGACGGAAGCTGATGGAACGTACGATTATCATCGCCAATACTTCGAACATGCCGGTGGCTGCCCGTGAGGCATCTGTCTACACGGCAATGACGATTGCGGAATACTACCGGAGCATGGGATTGAAGGTGCTGCTGATGGCGGACTCCACCTCACGTTGGGCGCAGGCATTGCGCGAGATGTCCAACCGTATGGAGGAGTTGCCCGGTCCCGATGCCTTCCCGATGGACTTGTCCTCCATCATCTCCAACTTCTACGGCCGTGCGGGTTATGTGAAGCTGAACAACGGCGAGTCCGGTTCCATTACTTTCATTGGTACGGTATCGCCTGCGGGCGGTAACCTGAAGGAGCCGGTAACCGAGAATACGAAGAAGGTGGCTCGCTGCTTCTATGCCCTTGAGCAGGACCGTGCCGACAAGAAGCGTTATCCTGCCGTAAATCCGATTGACTCGTATTCCAAATACATTGAATACCCTGAATTCGAGGAGTATATCACCAAGCACATCAACGGTGATTGGATTGGCAAGGTGAATGAAATCAAGACCCGTTTGCAGCGTGGTAAGGAGATTGCCGAGCAAATCAACATCCTGGGTGACGACGGCGTGCCCGTAGAATATCACGTGACTTTCTGGAAATCGGAACTGATTGACTTCGTTATCCTGCAGCAGGATGCCTTTGACGAAGTTGATGCCGTGACTCCGATGGAGCGTCAGGAGGAGATTCTGAATATGGTAATAGAAATCTGTCATACCGAATTTGAGTTCAACAACTTCAACGAAGTAATGGATTACTTCAAGAAGATGATTAACATCTGCAAGCAGATGAACTACTCGAAGTTCAAGTCGGAAGAATACGAGAAGTTCCATAAGCAGTTGCAGGAACTGGTTGAGGAACGGAAAGCCTAAGGATGTACTATTTGACTGTTTACAATTTACTATTTGCCTTGCGGATGCAGGTGCACGGAGGTTGTAGATAGGAAAATAGTAGAATAGGATGGCAGAGATTTAAATAGTAAATAGTAAATTGTCAAATAGTAAATAAATAGATGGCAACAAAAGCATTTCAAAAGATATATACCAAGATTACTCAGATTACGAAAGCTACGTGTTCGCTGAAGGCAACCGGAGTGGGGTATGACGAGTTGGCGACCGTAAACGGCAAACTTGCCCAGGTGGTGAAGATTGCCGGCGACGAAGTGACTTTGCAGGTGTTTGAGGGTACGGAAGGTATTCCCACCAATGCAGAGGTAGTATTCTTGGGCAAGGCTCCTACAATCAAAGTGAGCGAGCAGCTTGCCGGACGCTTCTTCAACGCCTTTGGCGACCCCATCGACGGTGGTCCGGCCATTGAAGGCGAGGAGGTGGAAATTGGCGGTCCATCCGTGAATCCGGTGCGCCGTAAGCAGCCCTCGGAACTGATTGCAACCGGTATTGCAGGTATCGACTTGAACAATACGCTGGTGTCCGGACAGAAGATTCCGTTCTTTGCCGACCCCGACCAGCCCTTCAACCAGGTGATGGCGAATGTGGCTCTGCGTGCGGAGACTGACAAGATTATCCTTGGCGGTATGGGTATGACGAACGATGATTACCTTTACTTCAAGAACGTATTCTCCAATGCCGGTGCGCTCGACCGTATCGTCAGCTTTATGAATACCACCGAGAATCCTCCGGTAGAGCGTCTGCTGATTCCGGATATGGCACTGACGGCGGCCGAGTATTTTGCTGTAAACAATAATGAAAAGGTGCTGGTGCTGCTGACGGATATGACTTCCTACGCCGATGCGCTCGCCATCGTGTCCAACCGTATGGACCAGATTCCTTCGAAGGACTCCATGCCTGGTTCCCTTTATTCGGACTTGGCGAAGATATACGAAAAGGCGGTGCAGTTCCCAAGCGGCGGTTCCATCACGATTATTGCGGTGACGACTCTGTCCGGTGGCGACATTACGCATGCCGTGCCCGACAATACGGGTTATATCACGGAAGGCCAGTTGTTCCTCCGTCGTGACAGCGACATCGGTAAGGTTATCGTTGACCCGTTCCGTTCCTTGTCCCGTCTGAAACAGCTTGTTACGGGCAAAAAGACACGTAAGGACCATCCGCAGGTGATGAATGCCGCCGTACGTCTGTACGCCGATGCCGCCAACGCCAAAACCAAGCTTGAAAACGGTTTCGACCTGACGAACTACGACGAACGTACCCTTGCCTTTGCCAAGGACTACTCCAACCAGCTACTGGCCATCGATGTCAACCTCGATACCACAGAGATGCTCGATGTGGCATGGAGTCTGTTCGGCAAGTATTTCCGTCCGGAAGAGGTGAATATCAAGAAAGAGCTTGTGGACCAGTTCTGGCCGAAAGCAAACTAAATAAATGTACGATTAGACGATTTACGGTTTACGATTGATATTACTGAAATTGTAAATCTGTAAATTGAGAAATTGAGTAGCTTCAGTCGTCTAATCGTAAATCGTTAAATCGTAAATAAAATGGCTATTAAGTTTCAATATAACAAAACCTCGCTTCAGCAACTCGAAAAGCAACTGAAGGTGCGCGTGCGTACACTCCCCATTATTAAGAATAAGGAGAGTGCCCTGCGTATGGAAGTGAAGCGCTGCAAGGGAGACGCTGCCGCGTTGGACGCGAGGTTGGAAAAGGAAATCCAAGCTTACGAAGCCATGTTCGCCCTTTGGAATGAGTTCGACGCTTCATTGATAAAGGTCAGCGATGTTCATCTCGGTGTAAAGAAGATTGCCGGTGTACGGGTGCCGTTGCTCGAGAATGTAGATTTCGAGATACGCCCTTACAGCTTGTTCAATGCGCCCAAATGGTATGCAGACGGGCTGCATTTGCTTAAGTCACTGGCACATACTGCCATCGAGCGTGAATTTACTGTTGCCAAGTTGAACTTGTTGGAACATGCGCGTAAAAAGACCACCCAGAAGGTGAATCTTTTTGAGAAAGTACAGATTCCGGGTTATCAGGATGCTCTGCGCAAAATCAAGCGGTTTATGGAAGACGAGGAGAACCTTTCCAAGTCATCGCAGAAAATCATGAAATCCCATCAGGAGAAAAGGAAGGAGGCAGAGGCATGATTACGAAAATGAAGAAGCTCACGTTCCTTGTGTATCATAAGGAGTACGAAGCATTTCTGGCACAAATCCGGGAACTGGGCGTGGTGCACGTTGTGGAAAGGCAGTGCGGCGAGATGGACGACACCTTGCAGCAATTCATGCAGAAGCGTACGCTCTACAAGAATATGCTTCAGAGCATGCACACCCTGGCAGACAAACAGCCGGAAGAAAAGGTGCATAAAGAGTTGTCGGCCGATGCTCTGGTGAAATTCTACGAGGACTTGCAGGCGCGGATACAAGACTTGAACCAGCAGATTCCCGCCATCGACAAGGATGTGGCGCAGATGGAAGTCTGGGGCGATTTCGATTGGAGAGCCATCCGCAAGCTGGAAGATGCTGGTTGGTTCGTGCAGTTCTATACCTGCCCGGAGAAAGACTATAACGAAGCGTGGGCAGAGGACTACAATGCCATCGTGGTGAAAGAGAACGGCGGACATCTTTATTTCGTGACCGTCACTCCCCAACCGGTAGAACTGGATGTGGAACCGCTCCGTCTGCCTTCACTCAGCCTCTCCGAACTGAGCCGGAAGAAAGCCGATACGGAAGAGGCCCTTGTGCAGGCACATGCCGGATTGAAAGAATTCTGCAAAGCGAATTACTGCACGTTGGAGAAGTACAACCTACAGCTCCAGGAAGAGATAGACCTGCTGAAAGTCAAGCTGAACAGCGAACATATGGCAGAAGGTGCCGTAGTGTTGATGGAAGGCTGGATTCCCGAAGACTGCGAGGCGGATGTGAGGAAACTTCTCGATGAAAGCGGCACTTATTATGAGATAAGGGCTGCCAAGCGCGAGGACAATGCTCCCATCAAGCTGAAAAACAACGCCTATACACGCATGTACGAAGTGCTTACCAAAATGTACGGTATGCCCGAATATGCCGAGTTCGACCCGACACCGATACTTGCGCCATTCTTCTCGCTCTTCTTTGCTTTCTGTATGGGAGATGCGGGCTACGGTCTGGTACTGATTGCACTCGGGTTCATTTTGAAAAGGAAGATGTCCAAGTCCATGAAAGGCATGATGAACCTGGTGATTACGTTGGGTATATTTACGTCCGTCATCGGTGCCATATTGGGAACCTTCTTCGGTGTAAGCCTCTTTGACCTGGAGATACCCGCCAAACTGAAGGAATTCATGATTGTGGGTAAGATAGGTGAGACTACCTATGACAAGCAAATGCTGCTGGCGTTGATTATCGGTGCGGTGCACATCTGCATTGCCATGACGGTGAAGGCCGTGGGACAGACCGTTCGTTTCGGCTTCAAGGAGTCGCTCAGTGCCTGGGGATGGCTGTTGCTGGTGGTGGGATTTATCTGCACCGGCGGACTTTCCTTCTTCAAGATAATCTCGGAAGACGTGTCTACGTGGGCATTTATCGTGATTGGCGGTGTTTCCGCCATCGGTATCTACCTGCTGAACAATATCCACCGGAATGTATTTGTCAACATCGGTGCCGGAGTATGGGATACCTATAACATGGCAACCGGATTGATGGGCGATATACTTTCCTACATCCGTCTCTATGCCCTCGGCTTGGCAGGCGGTATGCTTGGAGGCGTGTTCAACCAGCTTGCCTTCATGGTGAACGATGCTGCAGGTCCGGCCCTGGGATGGCTGTTCTGCGGACTGATACTGATATTCGGGCATACGCTGAATATCGCCATGTCTTGTCTGAGTGCCTTTGTACACCCGCTCCGTCTGACATTTGTGGAATACTTCAAGAATTCCGGTTACGAAGGTAAGGGCGAAGCTTATAAACCTTTTACAGTAGTAAAGAAATAAACAAATTAAAAAACAAATAAAAATAGAAACATTATGAATGAAATTTTAGGTTATCTCGGTCTGGGCCTGATGTTGGCCCTTGCAGGAATTGGCAGTTGCTTCGGTACAACTATCGCCGGTAGTGCGGCAGAAGGTGCGTTGAAGAAAGACCCTTCCAAGTCAGCAAGTTATATGATTTTGTCGGCCCTTCCGGCTACGCAGGGACTTTACGGCTTCGTGGCTTTCCTGATGTCTATGGGCAGGGATTTTGCGACAGACGGTCCTTTGATGCTGGGCATCGGATTGGGTGTCGGACTGGTATGTCTGTTCTCCGCTATCCGTCAGGGACAGATTTGTGCTAGCGGTATTGTGGGTATCTCCCAGGGACACGACGTACAGACCAATACAATGATTTACGCCGCGCTTCCTGAATTCTACGCTATTTTGGCGCTGGTAGCTGCATTGATGGTATAATCCGGATTATAAGAAAATAAACCCCAGGGATTTACAATTGAAATCCCTGGGGTTTTTTTAAAAAAATAGCGTAGTTTTCTTTAACCTTTTGATTGTCAAAAGGTAATCGGAGCTTAGAAAATAGGCAGGTAACGATTAGGTGACGAAAATCCATCGCTCGCTTGCGTTTTTCTGCATAACCTCAAATAACTCTTCAGCTACAAAAGTAGTTAATTTACTTGACCTTAGCAAGTTTTTATGCGGGAGAGATCGGAAGAGCGTCGTGTAGGGAAAGAGTGTAGATCTC
>OCHR01000222.1_pt1 | contig 8614 bp, 8 predicted proteins | sample 1538451 | NCBI WGS metagenome assembly OCHR01 (sample SAMN04571692, study PRJEB22368) | human gut metagenome | biome: human gut; material: stool | host: Homo sapiens | place: Luxembourg | collected 2012-08-03 | reverse complement strand
CGACCACCGAGATCTACACTCTTTCCCTACACGACGCTCTTCCGATCTTGAAAAGCTAAAGGAACGCAACCATATTGTTGTGCCTCGGTTAATGTCAGCCCCCATCCTTCAAAAGATGAGGTCATCATAAAAATAGAAGCTTCATTATAATAAGGTTCCGGATTTTTTGTCCCTTCAAAAAAGACACGTTGTAAGCCATAATGTATGACTAGACTTTTGTACCAGCTTTCCATTTTCCCATGTCCTACTATTTTTAGCTTCCATTCGGATAGAGTATGGTCTGTTTCAATTTCCTTCCAAATCTTTAAAGCCAGAGAAATTCTTTTAGGTTCTTCTTCCAGTCTGGATACAATAAGTACTTCTTTCTTTTTGTGATTATAGTTGGCTAAATCATAGAAAGAGTGAAATGAAAGAGCATTATGGATTATTCTTATTTTACTATCATCTTTTAAATGAGAGTATTCTAGAAACGGCTTTTTGAAATGAGAAGATAATAAGATAACCTTATCGGCAAAATGATATGACTCTCTATATAAAATAGGTAGTTTTATTATTTTTCTTATCTTTTGATATGGAAAGGATAAAAATTTGCTGATGTTTTTCCTAATGTTCTTTCCTTCTTTTAGTTCTTTTTTAGGATTATCTAAGGTGATGAAATTAATTTCCGTGGCAGGACTTACGTGGAGTGCAAACATTAGCTTGCATTTTTTGTTTTGAGACTGGTTTAAAGCAAGTCTTAAACTCTTAGTTAACTTATGCTCTCCTTGATTAATAATGACGTCAATTTTATTTTGTTCTATAAATTGGATTAAATTATTGAGATTGTGATAAGAATTGATTTTAATTGTATTAACGAATTGCTGTTTAATAAAGGATTTGTCAATGTTGTATTTATAGGCAGAGTAACAGTTCACATTATAAAAAGTAGTTAATGCATTTGCAATATTAGCAGTAACTCTTTCAACACCTCCGTATTGTGGCGCAACTTCATTGGTAGTATAAAATAGTATATTCATTTGGGAACTTGTTTTAAATATAATTTTTGAATCTTGTAGACAACTCCCATCTGGTTTGAATTGAATTTCCGTGCAAATATTTTATTAGAGTTAATAAGCGTCTGATAATCATGGTCTTGCCATATATAGGGGCTGCCATGCTCCCAGTCAATTTCCCGCATACTACCGGTATTGGCATTGTTCGTACAATGCATTCTTTCTCGAAAAGGAGAGTTCCATAAAATAGTTTGAATGAATATTTCATCTGCGCAAAGTGTATATTTCATACGATTTAATACAATCTCTTTGTATTGTAATAGATACTTGACTGCGTTTTCGGTAATACTTATCCAATTTCCTCCTTTTTTGAATTCAAAAGTTTGTTTTCTGCGATAATGGCTTATTTTCTGTACTGCTAATATGAGGTTTCGGATTAATGCTGTAATTCCATGTAACAGATGTTCCTTATCTTTTAACCTTTTTGTAAAAAAATAGTATCGGAATACTTTGCGCTCCAAATCACGCTGATGAGCGGCATCCTGCCAAAAGCCTACAAATTCTTTACCGGCATTCTGCTGGAAAAAAGCATGAATGTAATCTTGGCTTTTTATGGGCAAATCCGTTCCGGATAATAAATGATAATAAGCATAGGGACCGTGTGATAAGGCCGTTTCAAAGAGAAGATATTCTACTTGTACTTGGCTGATATCACCCCAATATACTTTGATGGGATTTTCTATTAAATAAAAGCCGGCTTTCTGCATTTTGACTTTTTTTATTTGCTGAAACAGTTCTGTAGCCCGTTTGTCAATATGCAAATAAATGTCATTACGTTCATCGTCCAACATGGAAAGTAGTACCTCCAGTACCGGATATTCATTGTGGGCGATAATCAGAAATGCATGTTTCATTATATATCAGGTTTTAATCTTTTAAAGAAATTAGGAATCGTTACATCCGGAATAATGAATCCGTCTTTGCGAAGTGCTTCAAAATAAGCACTGCCGATAACACGTTCATATTCAGCCTCTAGTTTTCCTTCTTTATGTAACTGATAGAAGTAGCGCCAGTGGCGACCTCCGTGTCTGCCCTTGTGTTGCTCCAGTTGCTTGCCGCCATTTATCATCTTTTCCATAAACTGCTGCTTGCCGCGTATATTGTAATGATATACATGGATATGGCTGTCGGCAGAGTTTTGTGGGAACATGGTTACTTTATGGTTTCCCATTGAAATTTGCAGGTAACCGGCAGTCCGGTGAATGACTTTTTTGTTCTGACGCTCAAACAGCGAGAATAAGAGTGACAAGTCATATTTTTCAGGTTCGGTTACCGCTTTTACAGTCTTATCCCATTGCCAAAAGGGCTTTTCTTCTTCAGGATAGACACTTCTCATTTCACAATTCAGCACATTGGCATTGGTGGCATATAATTCATCTTTCAAATTGCCGGTAGGGGCATACCATAATTCGTCGGCATCGGCATTGATAATCCAGTCGGCCTTATAAATGGTTTTGGCTTTCCAAATCATACGGTCTACCCAGTCCTTTTGTTCATAGTTGGTAGCCTTTTCTTCTATCACTTCTTTAATCCACCCTTTTTGTTTGTATTTACGGATAATGTCCGGAGTTGAGTCTGTGGAGTTATTATCAGTAATGATAAACCCGTCCACTCCCATCGCTTTATGGAACTGTAAATTCTCTTCCAGCATCCCTTCTTCGTTTTTTACCAGCAATGTCATGAATAATTTGACTTCTTTCGTTTGTTTAAAAGCCAAAGGAAATTCGGATATAACGTGCCCTATTTTGGATAGTAATAAATTGCTCATAAATAACCAATGATTATTGATTTCTACCTGTCATATTAGAGATAATTAATACTATTGTCAAAAGAATTTGTTTTATTCTGAACTCATTATAATAGATAACGTAATCCTTAGTTTTCTCATAATATTCTGATATCTAATTATATAACAAATTTACTCTTTTTCTGTAAATATAGTATATAAATGCTAGTTTATTATGAAACATTAACTTGTAAGAGTGTTGCCGTTTTTTAGCTCATAATTCCAAGTTTTTCATGTATTCCGTCGCAATAGGCTTTCCATAATCGGGGTATATCTTTCCATTGATAGGCTTTTGCAAACGGACTGGTGAACAACGCGATGAAAATATATCCCATTACTCCGTTGAAGCCGCGAAGATATTTCACTGCTATGTTGCGTCCGTAGTGATGGTTTAAATAAGTTGAATTACGGATCTGATAAAAGCGTTTCCACTTTTTCTTCTTGCTTCGCTCATTCCATGTGTCGTTGGAGAAGAATTTCTCTTTATCCATCAGGGCATCAGGTATATAGAGTATTTTGTACCCTGCCCGTATGGTGCGGAGACAGTAATCTGTATCATCACAGAAAATGAAAAGGTCTTTATTGGGAAGACCTATCTTCTCAACGACTTCGCGGCGGATGAACGGACCTTCGAAAGCTGTTCCCATAATTTCTGTCGGTGAGGTGATGTGCCGTCCTGCCAGTTTCTTGCTGTACATGGATACAAAAGGATTGCTCAGGTTGTATGCCTGGAAGTCATGGGTGAATATTTCTCCTTCGAGCAACCTGCGAGGGGCCAGTATGCCGATATCTTTCTTGCCGGTATACGGCAAGAGTTGTTCCAGACAGTCGGCCCGCGGAAATACATCGTCATCCATGCACCAAATCCAGTCGGCACCCGCCTGATAAGCGTATTGTATGCCTGTATAGAATCCTCCCGCACCGCCCACATTGGTCTGATTGATTACTGTCAGCCCTTCCTGTGCGGCAAGCCATTCCGTTGTACCGTCCGTGCTTCCGTTATTTACTATTACAATGGAAGATATCGGCTTGTTTTGTTGCAGACAACGAATATTTCTTTTCAGAAGTTCCATTCGGTTGTAGGTTACAACTACGGCTATAATGTTCATGATGCATTTAGTTTTTAGTAAAGGTTATCTATTTTTCCCGGCTGTACGCTTCTATAGGCTCTCATGAGCTCAAAGCATTTTTCCACATCAAAGTTCCGTGCCTTGGCGTATTCTTCTGCCATCCATCGGTGCATTTGTGGAGTTGCCGGCAGGCGTTCAAAGTTTTTGCAGCCGGTCTTCATATCTATGGGGCCGATGTACATCCGGTTCAAATCGACAATTTCTATTGTTATGCCATTGGGAGTTTTCTGAAACAGGATGTTGGCACGTCCGTAGTCTTTGTGGGCGTATCCGTGTTCGTGAAGACGGGCGGTCACTTTGCCTATGGCGCGGAATACTTCCTCGGCGTAGTCGAATTGCTGTGTGAACAGGTTGTCGTAAATGTAGGGGCAGGTGGAGAGGAGGCTGATATAATAACTTTTATCGAACAGCAGCCCTGAACGTATATTCATATATCCCACCGGTTGCGGAGTGCCTACACCTATTTTCAGCAGCATTTCTGCATGGTCGTAAGAGCGTTTTGCCTTGGATGGACGAAATATGCCATATACAAACCGGTTGATAAGGTGGGGGCTGTGAAAGGATTTGATAACATATTCTTTGCCATTGTATTCCATTTTCCGCAATTCATTGCGCCCTTGGTGAATAACAGTACCTTCATTCCTTTGGAAACGTTCGGGAATGGATACTATAAATTCTTCCAGATTTTTGAAATCAGGGTGAATCACTAAGGTGCGGGGATGAAACAAACGCTCTGTCTTGCTCATATCATTATAATAGTGTTAAATTTTGTCTAGTCCTTTGGTATATTTCAACCAGTAATATTTTAAAGGATTCTTGTATTTCAGTTGTTTCCACGGACGGCTGCTATGGGGCCTGTGCCATACGGGCAACGTGGTGAACAGGTAGTTTTGGAAACCTCGTTTCAGTGACTCGTGCGAGATGGTCACATCATACCAGTTCTTGCTTGGGTCTAATGTTTGAAAGTCAAATGCTTTCAGCAGTCCGGGGGTGAGTAGTGAACAGCAGAAGCTGCAATGCTTTTTTTCCGGGTACACTTGATTCTCGTGTCCCTTGGCGTGTAGGTAGGGGTAATTGATTACGCCTTTTTCATCGGTTGTCACAGCTGCTGCAATTCCGCATTGTTTCTGTTGCAATGCTCCATTGTATAGTGATTGCAATGTGTTTTTTTTGACAATAACATCCGATTCCACAATCAGTAATCCTGCATCTGCTTCGATGGCTTCTTTTTGTGCTGTTTGTAACACCAGTAGATAGTTGGGAGAGGGGTGGTCGGTCAGGTCTGATAAGTTGACCAGACGAAAATTCCATTGACGGGCGGCCTCTTCCAGCCGATGGGTATTTTCTTCCGTGCTGAAATCGTTATAGACAGTATAAGTGAAAGGAACCAAAATATCCGATTCCATGATTGCTTTTACGGTTTCAAGCGTGGAGTCAATCGAATCTTTTACGGGTGTTATGATATGAAGGCACTTCATTGGTTTGTTATCTATGTTGTTTGTCAATTTAGGAATATCATGCAAATTTAGCGGAAAACCTTGGGGAGTCCAAGGATTTCCTTTTATTTAAATGTCTTTTTGCATAAGGCGAGGGCGGCGGCTATGGTATCGTCCATGTCGGCGTATGCGTATTGTGCCAGACGGCCTCCGAATAAAACGTCTTTCCGCTCAGAGGCCAGTTTTTTATATTGGCTCATCATTTCGGTGTTCCGCTTGTCGTTTATCGGATAGTAAGGTTCTTTGCCCGGCGCGAAATCATCGGGATATTCATACGTGATTACAGTGGTGGGCTGTGTGCCGAATTCAAAGTGCTTGTGCTCAATGATTCGGGTATAGGGTACCTCACGTTCTGTATAATTGACTACTGCGTTGCCTTGGAAATCTTCTGTTTCCAGCTGTTTATGTTCAAAGCGCAGGCTTCTGTATTCCAGATGTCCGCATTGGTAATCGAAGAACTGGTCTATGCATCCGGTGAACAGGATATTGTCTGCCAATGCGTCCAGTTCATTGCGGTTGCTGAAATAATTGGTGTTGAGACGAACCTCGGTTCCTTCCAGTAACGCATCGATAAGGGCGTTGTATCCGCCTTTGGGGATTCCTTGGTAGCTGTCATTGAAATAGTTGTTGTCATAAATGAAACGGAAAGGAATACGTTTGATGATGAATGCCGGTAATTCTTTGGCGGAACGTCCCCATTGTTTCTCTGTATAACCTTTGATAAGGCGATGGTAAATGTCTTTTCCACATAGCTTTAATGCTTGCTCCTCCAGGTTGGCGGGGGTGGCGATATGGTCAAATTCTTTACGTTGCTCTTCTATCTTGGCCTTGGCTTCCGCCGGAGTCTTTACTCCCCACAGCTGATAAAAAGTGTTCATGTTGAAGGGAAGATTGTATAATTTCCCGTCAAAGTAAGCCAAAGGGGAGTTGGTGTATCGGTTGAATTCGACAAAGCTGTTTACATAGTCCCACACTTCTTTATTGTCGGTATGGAAGATATGTGCACCATATTTATGTACATGGATGCCCTCTATATCTTCACAGTAGATATTGCCTCCGCGATGATTGCGCTTGTCAATTACCAGGCAATGTTTACCTACTCGTTTTGCCTCGTGGGCAAAAACGGCGCCGAACAAACCGGCACCTACTATCAAATAATCATATTTTTCCATAATCACTTAGTTTCTTCCTGTTGTCTGCGCAGCCACTCTTCTTTGGTTCTTTTCCAGCGGTTATGGCTCCAGAGCCAATATTGGGGATGCGCTTTTATTGTTTGTTCCAATTCTCGGGTAAACAAATCGGTCAATTCAAAATCGGGTACTTGCCGGGGGGTGTCGCACAATGGTTTGAGCCGGCAGTGGTAGTATCCTCTTTTGACCCGTGTTACGTCAGCATAATAAATCAAGGCGTCCACTTGCTTGCCTATTTTCTCCGTACCGATGAAAACCGGTGTTTCTTGGTTTAGAAATTCAGTCCAGTGATGTATGCTGTTCCACTTGGGTGCTTGGTCCGAAATAAATCCGATAATTGCCTTTTGCTTTGTCCGTTTCAATTCAATGATGCGGCGCAAAGTCGTTTTCATGGGGATGCATTCGCCTCCGAACTGGTTGCGTAATCTTAGAAATAGTTTGTCGAAAGCCTGATTGTACAGTGGATGATAGATTTGTCCGCAGGATATGTCTTTGGAAATCCAATAAGGCAAGGATGCAATCCATTCCCAGTTGCAATAATGCCCTAAATAGATAAAACAGAAGTCTTTGTTCTTTTTGTTCATGCTTTCCACTATCTCGTCCAGTCCTTCAAAAGTCATTCTTCTCATCAGTTGTTTTTTTGAAATGGAGAATAACTTGAGCGTTTCTACTATATAGTCGCAAAAGAAAGAGTAAAATTGTTTCTCGATTTGGACAATCTCTTTTAAATCTTTCTCGGGGAATGAGTTCGATAAATTATTGCGTATGATTTTACGTCTGTAGCGGATGCAATAATAGAGCGGATAAAAAAGAAGATCGGATATGAAATATAAGAATCGCAAGGGTAGAAGCGAAAGCAAATACCACAAAAAGAAAACGGAATAATATATGAGATTTATTTGTTTCATTTAACTGATGACTTTGTTTATGTGTTCTATTACCATTTCGGGAGTTATGCCTTGCAGACAGGCATAATCTTTTCTATAACAGTGCTTTTCTCCGGATAAGGAACAAGGACGGCAGGGCAGGTCTATCTGTATTGTGTTTGCCGCAGACTGATTCCATCCTGCAAAGCCTGCACAGGGATGCGTTGCCCCCCAAATGGATACAACCGGGATGTTCACTAATGATGCAAGGTGCATATTGGCGGCATCCATTACCAGCATGACGTCCATATTGCTCATGAGGGCCAATTCCATATTTATGGTTAGTTTGCCGGCTGTTGAGATGACATTGGGGAAATGTTGGGCCCATTCTTCCAATACTTTGATTTCTTTTTTTCCCGCCTCCGAATAAGAAGATTTTTGTATGGTCGCGTGCAGATAGATGTTTGAGGATCTGCTCTTGCTTTGACAACGGATAGATTTTGCCTACATGTGTTGCAAAGGGAGCGATTCCAATCCATGTTTCTTGGTTCTTCTCACCGGTTAACGGAGCCAGGCTGGAAATATTGCCTTTATTCTTTCCGAAAAGGGAGAGGAAACTTAACCGGATGGGGTAACCTATCTGACTGAGCGTATGGGCACAGCGCTGAAAAAAGGAGTCTTGCTCTGTATATATTTTATGTTTCCGCCGTATCAGTTTTTGCAGTTCCCGCCTGTTCTGCTTGATGTGGGCTGCTTTTATGCCTGCCAGACGAAAACGCCAGCAAAGAAAACGGCTGCGGAATGTGGGCTGGAAAGCGGCTACGGCATCAAATTTTTCTTCTTTTAAATCATTGTACAGCCATCCCAGACCCATTAATCCGGCATGTTCTCCTCTGAAATCTGCCCCACGGAAAATAACATTGTCCGGCACATTCTCGAATAAGGGGGAGAATGTGTCTATGCTCAGCACCATGATTTGATGCTGGGCATATTGCGTAGCCAATGAGTGAATGACCGGGATTGCCATTGCCACATTATTGATGGATGAAAAGCAGATTACAAGAATCTTGGACATAACAGCTAGATCGGAAGAG
>OCHR01000219.1_pt1 | contig 8656 bp, 4 predicted proteins | sample 1538451 | NCBI WGS metagenome assembly OCHR01 (sample SAMN04571692, study PRJEB22368) | human gut metagenome | biome: human gut; material: stool | host: Homo sapiens | place: Luxembourg | collected 2012-08-03 | reverse complement strand
TCCCTACACGACGCTCTTCCGATCTTGCTAATTTGTTAGCTAAACCAATATATGATGCTGGTGTCATTTCTACTAAAGTTTGACGATCTTCATCTGATAGAATTTCCAAACTTTCAGCAAATTTAAGAATATCTTCCTTAGAAATACTCTTTCCACGAGTTAATGCTTTTAAAGTATCATATGCATCAGGAACACCATATTTTCTAAGCATTGTTTGAATTGGTTCTGCAAGAACTTCCCATTTTTCATTTAAATCGCTTGCTAATTTTTCTTTATTAACAACACATTTAGCTAAACCATTAATTGTTTCATTCATTGCTTGTAGTGAATATCCAAATGCTAAACCTAAATTTCTTTGACTAGATGAATCAGATAAATCACGTTGCATTCTTGATTTAGGTAATTTATTTGATAAAGCAACACAGATATTATTTGACATATCAATATTAGCTTCACTGTTTTCAAATCTAATTGGATTAACTTTATGTGGCATTGTTGAACTTCCAACTTCACCTTTTACTGGAATTTGTTTAAAATATTCCATTGAAATATATAACCACATATCAACATCAAAATCTACTAATACGTTATTGAAATGACGTACACCATCTAAAATATGGCAAGTATAATCATGACTTTCAATTTGAGTTGTCAATGGATTAAATGTTAATCCTAAATATTCTTCAACGAATTTTTTAGCTAATACTGGCCAATCAAGATTAGGAAAAGCAGTTAAAATTGCACTATAATTTCCTGTTGCTCCATTAAATTTAGCTTTGATCTTAATAGATTCAACATTTTCAATACTTGATAAGAAACGATATGCATATACTTTAAATTCTTTACCAATTGTTGTTGGTGTTGCTGGTTGACCATGAGTATGTGCAAGCATTGCATCATCACTATGTTCATCAGCCCATTTATCAACTATACTAGCTAATTCTTTAGCTTTTTTCAACCAAACATCTTTTAATCCATATTTTATCATACAAGCATATGAAGTATTATTAATATCTTCTGAAGTACACCCAATATGAACAAAACTTTGTAAATATTCGAATCCTAAAGCTTTTACTTGTTCATCAATAAAATATTCTACGGCTTTAACATCATGACGAGTTGTACTTTCAATTTCTTTAATTCTAGCAAATGAATCATAATTGAATTCATTTGTAATAGCCATTAATTTATCCATATCGTCATGATTAAATTTCGTAAGAATATCATTTTCAACATTTTCGATTAAAAATCTTAACCATTGAATTTCAACGAAAACACGATATTTTACCAATGCATATTCCGAAAAATATTCTCCTAAAGCATCCTTAACACCCGAATAACGACCATCTAATGGACAAAGTGTTAAACATTCAAACTCTTGTTTTTCCATTCTATTTTCCACCTCTAAAATAATCTACTCCAGCTTCAAACAATTTTTGGTCCATTTCACCATAAACGTTTTTAAAGCGATTTTCACCTTGGCGTTCACTATGACCCATTTTTCCAATAACACGACCATCTAAAGAAATAATTCCTTCGATTGCATACATTGATCCATTAGGATTATATGGCGTTTGCATTGTTACTTTACGATTTGGATCAACATATTGTGAGAACACTTGCCCGTTTTCAAATAATTTTTCAATAGTTTCTTTTGGAGCAACGAAACGTCCTTCACCATGACTTACTGGAATTGTATAAACATCATCAACATTTACATATTTTAACCATGGTGATTTTACACTACCAATACGTGTATCGACCATTTGTGAAACATGGCGACCAATAGTATTAAATGTTAATGTTGGATCATCTTTAGACATATCTTTAATTTCACCGTAAGGTAATAATCCTAATTTAACTAATGCTTGGAATCCATTACAAATACCAATCATTAAACCATCACGATTTTCTAATAAATCAGTAATTGCAGCTTTTAAACGTGGGTTTCTTAATACCGTCGCAATAAATTTACCAGAACCTTCTGGTTCATCACCAGCACTGAAACCACCAGGTAACATTACAATGTTGGCACGTTTAATTGCAGCTTCTAATTCATCAATTGAATTATTAAGCATTTCTTGAGTTTTATTTCTAACTAATACCATTTCAACTTGGGCACCAGCTTTTTTAAATGCTCTAGCTGAATCATATTCACAGTTAGTTCCTGGGAAAACAGGAATAACCACTAATGGTTTTTCAACAATTACTTTTGGTTGTAAATCTGATCTTGTCTTACATGCAGCTACTTTTATTTCACTTGTAGGAGCTTTTTCTCTAGTAGGATAAACTTTTTCTAATGGTTCTTTATTAATTGCATATGCTTCATCTAAAGAAATCATTTCTCCACCATAAGATAAAGCTTCACTATCATTAGTAGTAGCTACAATACGATATTTATCAAAAACACTTAAATCTTTTTCAGATTTTACTTCAATAATAATATTACCGTAATTGCGTACTAAATAGCTTCCTAGACTATATCCAGTATTAAATGCAGCACCTATTCCATTACCAAAAGCCATTTTACTAACAGCTTCAATAACACCGCCATCTTTTACTGTGTAAGCACTATAAATTTTCTTTTCTTTCATTAATGACATGATTGCATCATATTGTTTTTGTAAATGATCAAAATCAAAAACTTTAAACTTATCTTTTTTGATCATAACTTCAGCTAAAACATGTCCTGTTTCTTTTGCTTCTGGTGTCATTACATCATCTACTTCACCGCTAGTAATAGCAAAAGATACTAAAGTTGGTGGTACATGAAGATCTTCAAATGATCCTGACATACTATCTTTTCCACCAATTGATGGTAATTTTAAAGCACTTTGTACTCGATAAGCACCTAATAAAGCTGCCATTGGTTTACCCCAGCTAACTGGATTATCTAATAATTTTTCAAAGTACTCTTGGAAAGAGAATCTAATTTTATGATAATCTCCACCCATAGCTACAATTTTAGCTACTGATTCAACAATTGCATACATTGCTCCATGATAAGGAGACCATTTTGATATAACTGGATTATATCCATATGCCATAATTGAACATGTTGTAGTTTCTTTATCTAAAACTGGTATTAATGCAGCCATACCTTCAGTTTCACTATGATATTTGATACCACCAAATGGAGATAATACTGTTCCATTTCCAATTGATGAGTCAAACATTTCAATTAATCCTTTTTGTGAAGCAACACTTAGTTTAGATAAAGTTTCTTTTATAGTCTTTACAAAACTTGTTTGTGGTACTTCATCGAAAGGTGTTTTTTCAAAATCAGGTAAAGTGATTTTAACATCTTGATAACGATCTGCCCCAGCAGCATCTAAAAATTCTCTTGAAATATTGACAATATCTTGTCCCATATGTTTCATAACTAGGCGATTTTTATCTGTAACTACAGCTACTTGAACAACTTCAAGATTTTCTTTAGCACATTGTTCTTTAATAAAGTCAGCATCTTTAGGATCAATAACAATTGCCATACGTTCTTGAGATTCAGAAATAGCAAGTTCTGTACCAGTTAATCCTTCATATTTTTTCAATACCGCATCTAAATTAATTTCTAGCCCTGGTGCTAATTCACCAACAGCTACACAGACACCACCAGCTCCAAAGTCGTTACAACGAACGATTTTTTCACTTACTTCTTTATTTCTAAATAAACGTTGGATTTTGCGTTCTTCTACTGGATTACCTTTTTGTACTTCAGCACCAGCTGTTTCAATAGATTTTACATCATGTGATTTAGAAGAACCAGTTGCTCCACCAATACCATCACGACCAGTACGACCACCAATTAATAAAACAATATGTCCATTTAATGGTTCTAATCGTTTTACTTGTTCTTTAGGAGCAGCAGCCACAACAGCACCTAATTCCATTCTTTTAGCTGTGTAACCATCATCATAAATTTCATGTACATAACCTGTTGTTAACCCAATTTGGTTTCCATAAGATGAAAATCCATGAGCTGATTCTTTACATAGTTTTCTTTGTGGCAATTTACCTTTCATTGTTTCTTCTAATGATTTACGAGGATCACTAGCACCAGTGATTCTCATTGATTGATAAACATAGGCACGTCCAGATAATGGATCACGAATTGCACCACCTAAACATGTTGCCGCACCACCAAATGGTTCGATTTCAGTTGGATGGTTATGAGTTTCATTTTTAAACATCAATAACCATTGTTCATCACCTTCACTAGTATGAACTGTAATTTCTACTGAACAAGCATTGATTTCTTCAGAAACTTCTAAATCATCTAAATAACCTGTCTTACGTAATTCTTTCATTGAAATTGTTGCTAAATCCATTAATGTAAGTGGACGTTTAGTATCAATACCATAAACTAAATGACGACTTGTCTTATAGTCTTCAACATCTTTTTCTAAAATTTCTTTAAAAGCACCACTTTCAATATCTAAATCAGTAATTACAGTTGCAAATGTAGTATGACGACAATGATCTGACCAGTATGTATCTAATACTTTTAATTCTGTTTCTGTCGGATCACGTTTTTCTTCATTTTTAAAATAATCTTGAGTCACTTTTAAATCATCATAACTCATTGCCATTCCATTTTCACTTAAGAAATTTTCTAATCCGGCTTTATCTAATTCATTAAATCCTTCAATAGTTGGAACTGGCTTAATATCAGGAGCAGCATCATTTAAATCTTCTGGCTTTTCAAGGCTAGCAAGTCTTTGATCAACTGGATTAATTAAGAAGTTTTGGATTTTCTTTAAAACTTCATCTCTATCACCTTCAAAATCAATTGCATATACACGAGCACATTTAACTTTAGCATCTGTATTACCAGTTAAAATTGCAAAACATTGTTCACAAGAATCTGCTCTTTGATCATATTGACCAGGTAAATATTCAATCGCAAAAACTGACTCTTGATTACTTACCGGGAAACTTTCTTGATATACATCATCAACCATTGGTTCAGCTAAAATTGTATTAATTCCTTGATTTAACACATCATCGCTAATACCTTGAATATCATAACGATTAATTATTCTTAAAGAATTAATATTTATATTTAGCTGTTGACTTAAATTTTGTTTTGTTTCATTGGCTTCTGTTGCATAAGCTAAACGTTTTTCAACATAGATTCGCTTTACATTACTCATTTTCATCCCCCTATCTAAGTCCGATATCATTGCGGTAGAATTTACCATCAAAATCAATTTTATTGGCTACTTTATATACTTTTTCACGTACCTCATCTAAAGAATCACCAGTAGCACAAATATTTAAGACACGACCACCACTAGTCACTAATTTTCCATCTTTGATAGCTGTTCCGGCATGGAATACTACACAATCATCACAGTCATCGATATTTTTTATTTCAATTCCTTTTGGATAACTTCCTGGATATCCTTGACTTGCAAGTACTAAACATGCAACATGTTTATCATTCCATTTTACTTCAACATCTTTTAATGTTTTAGTCGCACAAGCTACCATAATATCATATAAATCACTATCTAAACGAAGCATGATTGATTGTGTTTCTGGATCACCGAAACGAACATTGAATTCTAATACTTTTGGTTTATTATTTTCAATCATTAAACCAATAAATACAACACCACGATAATCCATGTTATCGGCTTTTAAACCAGCCATAAATGGTTCTAAAATTTCTTTTTCAAAAATCTCGTCCATACCTTCAGGTAAGAAAGGATTTGGTGATACAGTTCCCATACCACCAGTATTAGGACCAGTATTACCGTCAAAAACTTGTTTATGATCTTTAGCACTTACCATTGGTACAATTGTTGTTCCATCTGTAAAGCAAAGTAAAGAACATTCAAACCCTGTTAAAAATTCTTCTAAAACAACTTTACTTCCAGCACCATCTAAGCTGCCATCAACCATCATTTCTTTTAATGTTTTTTTAGCATCTTCAACATTTTCAACAATAACGACACCTTTTCCAGCTGCTAAACCATCAGCTTTAATTACTAAAGGAAATTGGAAATCATTTATTGCTTCGACAGCTTCATCATAACTATTTACCTCTTTATAACGAGCTGTTGGAATATTATGACGAATCATAAAGTCTTTCGAGAATGCTTTACTTCCTTCTAATGTTGCAGCATATTTAGTTGGTCCAAAAGCCATTAGGCCAGCTGCTTCTAAATCATCAGCTAAACCATTACATAATGGTACTTCAGGTCCAATTACCGTTAAATCAATATTATGATCTTTTGCAAATTTAACGATCATTTCATTATCTTCAACACTACCAGCAACACATTCACCGATTTTTGCTATCCCTGGATTACCAGGAATAGCATAAATCTTATCAACTTTTTCACTTTGATTTAATTTATATGCAATCGCATGTTCACGACCACCACTACCAATTACTAATACTTTCATATTTTTTAGCCTTTCCATTAATGTCTAAAGTGACGATATCCTGTAAATACCATTGGAATACCTTTTTCATTACAATAATCAATTGATTCTTGATCTCTAATAGAACCACCAGGTTGAACAATTGCTTTAATTCCTGCTTTATAAGCAACTTCAACACAGTCGCTAAATGGGAAGAAAGCATCACTTGCTAAAACAGCTCCATCGAAATCTTTATCAGGATTATTATGAATTGCATTTTCTAATGCCCAAACACGTGATGTTTGACCACCACCAACTGCTAATGTTACACCATTTTTAACAATACAGATTGCATTTGATTTTACGAATTTAACTACACGCATTCCAAATTCCATATCGCTGATTTGACTTTCAGTTGGTTTAGCTTCAGTAACACAGTTCATTTCTTTGATCATTTCGGTATTGATATCTTGAACAAGTACTTTTCCTTCTAAATATTTAATATCATATTTTGCTTCACGAACTTCTGGATTCTTTAATTTTAAAATACGTAAATTTTTCTTTTTCTTTAAAATTTCTAAAGCATCATCATCAAAATCTGGTGCTGCAACAATTTCTAGGAAAATTTTATGCATTTCTTCTGCTGTCTTTTTATCAATTTTATAATTAACAGCTACGATACCACCAAAAATACTTTGAGGATCAGCTTCATAAGCTTTCATATAAGAATCATAACCATCTTTACCAATAGCTACTCCACAAGGTGTTGAGTGTTTAATTGCTGCTGTTACGATTTGATCTTTAAATTCGCGAACTAAAGCAACTGCTCCATATAAATCATTAACATTATTAAATGAAATTTCTTTTCCATGTAATTGTTCATAATCTAATAGACTATGTTGAACAAATGGATCAACATATGCATTAGCACGTTGTTGTGAATTTTCACCATAACGTAAATGTTCAGTTTTCTTTAAACTAATATTTAATGTATCTGGGAAATCATCACCAACAACCCCAGCAAAATAGCGTGAAATCATGGCATCATAAGCACCTGTTGTTGAAAAGGCTTTATATGCAAGATTTAATCTAAAATCAAAATCATCACTATTATTTTTAATTGCTTCTAAAACATTATTATAATCACTTGGGTCAGTAACAATTAAAACATCTTTAAAGTTTTTAGCTGCTGAACGAATCATTGATGGACCACCGATATCGATATTTTCAATCATATCTGCCATTGGTTTACCGGCTTTTAAAGCTTTTTCAAACTCATATAAATTAACACAAACTAAATCAATTGGCGTAATTCCCATCTCTTTAACTGTTTCAACATGTTCTTTAACATCTCTTCTAAATAACAAACCACCATGTACTTTTGGATGTAAAGTCTTTACACGACCATCTAAAATTTCTGGAAATCCTGTTACATCATCAATAGCAATACATGGAACATTGGCTTCTTGTAATTTAGCCATAGTTCCCCCAGTTGAAACAATTTCAAATCCTAATTCAACTAAGCCTTTACAAAAATCTACAATTCCATCTTTATTAGTTACACTAACTAATGCTCTTTTCACTTAAATCACCTTAGCCCTTTCATTTTCAACAACTATTTTTCCATCACAAAATAATGCTACTGCCTTTGGTAAAATACGATGTTCAATTTCTAAAACTCTTGCTTGAATATCACTAGCATTGTCTAAATCATCAATATTACAAGCTTCTTGTAAAATAATTGGCCCACCATCAACTTCATTACTTACAAAATGAACCGTTGCTCCAGTTACTTTAACTCCTCTTGCTAAAACACTTTCGTGAACATGCATTCCATAAAAACCTGGTCCACAAAATGAAGGAATTAATGAAGGATGAATATTAATGATTTTATTTTGATAAGCATCGATTAAAACATCTGTTAAAATAGCTAAATATCCTGCTAAAACTATTAAATCAACATTTCTTTCTTGTAACATCTTTACAAGCAGCTCATCATCTTTTCTAACTACTGCAGTTTCAATACCAGCTAATTCAGCACGTTTTAGCCCATATGCATTTTTGCGATTAGAAACAACTAAAACAATTTCACCATTAATGCTGCCATTTTCAACAGCATCAATAACTGATTGCAAGTCTGTTCCGCCTCCAGAAACAAAGACTGCTATTTTTAACATAATTTAACTCCTTTAGTGCCGTTTTCAATAGTTCCAATAACATAACATTTATCACCAGCAGATCGGAAGAGCACACGTCTGAACTCCAGTCACGCAGGATCATCTCG
>OCHR01000217.1_pt1 | contig 8665 bp, 4 predicted proteins | sample 1538451 | NCBI WGS metagenome assembly OCHR01 (sample SAMN04571692, study PRJEB22368) | human gut metagenome | biome: human gut; material: stool | host: Homo sapiens | place: Luxembourg | collected 2012-08-03 | reverse complement strand
GAGCGCTTTGAGTCGAGAAATCTCACAATAGTTACAAAAATTCCATCAGAACAGATATTTATCTATGCGGATGGGCGTCAGCTTTACCGCTCTATTGAAAATCTGTATACTAATGCCGCAAAATATGCACTGGAAAATACCAGAGTATATGTAGAGCTTGAAAAGGCAGATAAAAAGGCAGTTTTTACAATAAAGAATGTGTCTAAGAACGAGCTTGACATAGTAAGCAACGGAAATGTAGACCTGACAGAGCGTTTTGTGAGGGGAGAGAGGTCGAGAACCACTGAAGGAAGTGGACTTGGACTTTCGATTGCAAAGAATCTGACCCATTTGATGGGAGGAAAATTCGAAATTAAGGTAGATGGTGATTTATTTATTGCCACAATTACCTATAATATTATATAATAGTAAATAAAAGAATTTTGAAATACACATACGGAGGTAGAATAAGTGAAATTATATGAAAATGGTGCTTACCTTTTAAACGGTAAGGAAGTAATAATTGATGGACCAGAGGCTCAGGCAGCTGTCAAAAGCAAGACCGGCATGGACATCGATAAACAGACAGCTAAGCAGGAGACAATTGCTTACGGTATTTTAAAGGAGCACAATACATCCGGCAATATGGACAAGCTTCAGATTAAGTTTGATAAGCTTACATCGCATGATATCACATTTGTAGGTATCATCCAGACAGCACGAGCTTCAGGACTTGAGAAATTCCCTATCCCGTATGTACTTACAAACTGTCACAACAGCCTTTGTGCAGTTGGTGGAACAATCAATGAGGATGACCACATGTTTGGTCTCACATGTGCAAAGAAGTACGGCGGAATCTATGTACCACCTCATCAGGCAGTTATCCATCAGTTTGCACGAGAGATGCTTGCCGGCGGCGGAAAAATGATACTTGGTTCTGATTCACATACACGTTATGGTGCACTTGGTACTATGGCAGTCGGCGAGGGTGGACCTGAGCTTGTTAAGCAGCTTCTTGAACAGACATATGATATTGATATGCCTGAGGTAGTAGGCATTTACCTGACAGGAGAGCCAATCAAGGGCGTTGGACCACAGGATGTCGCACTTGCAATTATCGGAGAGGTATTCGGAAACGGCTTCGTAAAGAACAAAGTTATGGAGTTTGTAGGACCGGGTGTGTCTAATCTGAGCGTTGACTTCCGTATAGGTGTCGATGTTATGACAACAGAGACTACATGTCTTTCTTCTATCTGGAGAACAGATGACCAGGTTAAGGAATTCTTTGAGATTCACGGTAGGGCTGAGGACCACAAGGAGCTTAATCCGGGTGAGGTGGCTTACTACGACAGATTTATTGAGATTGATTTAAGCCAGATCCGCCCAATGATAGCTATGCCATTCCACCCAAGCAATACCTATACTATCGATGAGCTCAATGCAAACCTCATGGATATTCTCGATGACTGTGAGAAGAGAGCTGAGGTAAGCTTTGACGGCAAGGTGAAGCTTGATTTAAAGAGTAAGGTAAGAGACGGAAAACTGTATGTAGACCAGGGAATCATCGCAGGCTGTGCAGGCGGTGGATTTGAGAATATCTGCGATGCGGCTGACATATTAAACGGACATTCAATCGGAGCAGACGAGTTTACACTGAGTGTTTACCCGGCATCTACTCCAATATACATGGAGCTTGTGAAAAACGGAGCTGTAGCAAAGCTTCTTGAGACAGGTGCAATCGTAAAGACTGCTTTCTGCGGACCTTGCTTTGGTGCAGGAGATACACCTGCCAACAACGCATTCTCTATCCGTCATTCAACAAGAAACTTCCCTAACAGAGAGGGTTCTAAGGTACAGAACGGACAGATCAGCTCAGTGGCACTCATGGATGCACGTTCAATCGCTGCAACAGCAGCAAACAAGGGCTTCCTTACATCAGCAGCGGATATTGATGTCAACTTTACAAAGCCAAAATATTTCTTTGACAAGACTATATATGAGAACCGTGTATTTGACAGCCATGGAGTGGCAGATCCTTCAGTTGAAATCCAGTTCGGACCAAACATCAAGGACTGGCCGGCAATGAGCGCGCTTCCTGAGAATATGCTCCTTAAGGTGGTTTCAGAGATTCATGATCCTGTTACTACAACAGATGAGCTCATTCCTTCAGGAGAGACATCTTCATATCGTTCAAACCCTCTTGGACTTGCAGAGTTCGCACTTTCAAGAAAGGATCCTGAGTATGTAGGCAGAGCAAAGGAAATCCAGAAGGCCCAGAAGGCTATAGAGAGTGGTGAGTGCGCAGGAAAGGCTGTTCCTGAGGTTGCTGAAATCATGGGAGTAGTAAAGAAAAAATTCCCTGAGGCAAGCCATGAGAATATGGGCTTCGGAAGCACAATTTTTGCTGTTAAGCCGGGTGACGGCTCAGCAAGAGAGCAGGCTGCCAGCTGCCAGAAGGTACTCGGAGGCTGGGCAAATATCGCAAACGAGTATGCCACAAAGAGATACCGTTCAAACCTTATCAACTGGGGAATGCTTCCATTCATCATCGATGAGGGAGAGCTTCCGTTCCACAACCTCGACTATATCTTCCTTCCGGGAATCAAGAAGGAAATCGAGGATGCAAAGACGGAGTTTGAGGCATATGTTGTCAAGGATGGTGAATTAAAGCCATTTACACTGAAGATGGGTGAGCTCACAGATGATGAAAGAGAGATAATATTAAAGGGATGTCTCATCAACTATAATCGTAAATAAGGAGAGTTTAATCCGATGGAAGAAACCGGAAAAGCTGGTAAAAAATCAAACATTGAGATAAATGCAGATAAGGGTGCGAAGCAGAATTCGCACCCGGGGCGTGAGGAATGGCCACATCTGATCAGAATAGGTGTCATGGTATTTGTCACGTTTGCAGTCAGTATACTGTTTTTCTTTGCACTGTACAGATTTGAGGGCTTTGCAGGCATATGGAGCAAGCTGCTTGCGGCAGCAATGCCTATTATAATGGGACTTGTGCTTGCATACCTGATGAATCCTGTCATGCTGTGGCTGGAAAGATGCTTTAAAAAGCTTCTTTCCAAAAAGATGAAAAGCGAAAGCAAGCTGCGAAAGGTTTCAAGAGCTCTTGCAATCACAGGCTCGGTTATTATTCTGGTAGCGATTATTTCGCTCCTCATTGCGGCTATTGTGCCTTCTGTCATAGCAAGTATATCAGGACTTATGAAGACACTGCCAAATGATGTTGCGGCATTCATCAACATGATAAAGAACGGCAATTTCGGGGACAGCAAAATTGCTGAGCTCGCGAGCACAGGTTTACAGAATGCAACCGACTACATTGAGGATTATGCCACAGAAAAGCTGATTCCTGAGGCACAGAAGTATGTTGCACAGATTACAACCGGTGTGATTTCGGTAGTCAGAGGCTTATTTAATTTTATTATCGGAATAATCGTGATGGTCTATGTGATGAGTATTCAGGAGACTCTCGCAGGACAGAGCAAAAAGATAATATATGCTGTCTGCAAGCCAAAGACAGGCAATATCATCATTGAGACGATCAGAAAGACAAATGAGATTTTTGGAGGCTTCATAAGCGGTAAGATTATAGATTCACTGATTATAGGTGTGATTGCATATTTCGGATGTCTGATTTTAAGGATTCCATCATCGGTGCTCGTTGCAGTGATTATCGGCGTCACAAATGTGATTCCGGTATTCGGACCGTTTATCGGTGCAATTCCATCGTTACTCATAGTAGTAATTCAGAGTCCGTGGCATGCGCTTTATCTTCTGATATTTATTGTCGTGCTGCAGCAGGTGGATGGCAATATAATAGGGCCTAAGATACTTGGCTCATCTACCGGTCTTTCGACCTTCTGGGTTATGTTTGCCATACTAATCGGCGGAGGAATGTTTGGTTTTCTTGGAATGTTACTTGGTGTTCCAACCTTTGCTGTGATATACTATATTGTGAAAAGAGTTGTTAATTATGCTCTCAGGAAAAAGAAGCTTCCTGAGGACACAAGGGATTATACAAAGACAACAGGCGTAGATACCAAAAATAATAAGCTTAAATACGAGTAGGTGAAATAAGTGGATAAATACGAATACAATCTCAAGCTGGATCAGATAAAAGCCCTAAGCGCCGAGGAGGGCTATATGAGCGCAGCAGAGATTGCGGATAGCATAAATTGGAACAAAATTAAAAATGTAAATACACTCGTTAAAATCGGCGAAATCTACGAGAAGGCCGAAAGATACCAGGATGCAAGGGACATACTTTTAATGGCCTATGACCGTTCACCAATCGGCAGGATGATTATATACAGACTGGCTGAGGTCGCCATCAAGATGGGGGATTATGATGCTGCTACAGAGTATTATGATGAGTTTGTTGAGATAGCGCCTCATGATGATATGAAGTATGTATTAAGATATGCCATCAAAAAAGGGCAGGGAGCTTCATTTGATGAGCTTATCACTATTCTTGAAGAGTACAAGGATGAAGAATACACTGAGGAGTGGGCATATGAGCTTGCATATCTATACCACAAGGCCGGAAAAGCCGATAAGTGTATAGATGCCTGCGATGAGCTCATTCTGTGGTTCGGAGACGGACCATATGTGGAGCGTGCGCTGGAGCTTAAGATGCTTTATCAGCCACTTACCAAGGCTCAGGAGGAAAAGTACAGACGATTCAAGGCAGAGAAGGAAAAGCCGGCTAAGATAAAGGATGAGGCTGAGGTCACTGAGATAGGTGCCATGGAGATGGTAAAGGGCGGAGAGATAGTGCATGATGACGTAACTATTCCGCAGATTACTGTAAATCAGGAGAAGTTCAATACTGTAAATTTACAGCAGGAGATTGCCAAGGGTATGCAGCAGATCATGGAGGCCAAGGGCAAGAATGAAGTTGCTGATACGATGGATACCATCAAAAAGATAGTTGAGGATATTCCTTATCTCAAGCTCGAAAAGGAGCAGGAAGAGTATGTACAGCAGCCGGAAGAGACAGAGCATATCGCTACAGATGAAGAGATAGATGGTTCACTTAAGTTGAATTTCAAGGAGCTTTTGGGTGAAGACGCTGACGGACAGATGTCTATGGTCATGAGTGAAAAGACTCAGCTTGAGCATCAGATTACAGGACAGATGTCTATACAGGATGTGCTTGAAGAATGGGAAAAGACCAGACATGCGGCTGAAATTGCCCTTAAAGAGGCTGAGCAGCAGAAGCTTGAGTCAGCTAAGGCAAGAGCACTTCAGGAGGCAGGAGACATCATGGAGAGACTAAATGATGTCATTCCAAAGCTGGATGCAGGTGTCACTCCGAAGGAACTTCTTGAGGAGGAGTATTTGAAGGTCCCGGTTGATATTATAGAGCAGAAAGCTGCCGTGAAGGAGCCTGAAGAAGAGCAGAAACCGGATATGCAGGAGCTTTATGCAGAGGAGATTGTGGATGAAGCACAGGAGCCGCAGGAAACACCGGAAGAGGCTGCAGATGAAGTCAAGGAAACGGTTGGAGAGCCGGAGGATATAATTATGGCAGAGGAGTCTGAGAAAGACGAGATACTCATGCAGCCGACTACCATGATGCCTGAAATAACAGATGATATGTTAAATGTCGATGATGATACATCAGATGATGAGACTTCACAGGAGAAAGAAAACGTTTCTGAGAAGAGAGATTTTGATCATGTGACATCATTTATCGAGCAGGAAATAGCCAAGATGACAGCAAAAAATCCGGGACTGGAGAAGAAGCTGGATATGGCTAAGACAAGAAAAATGCCGGATATTTCATTGCCGGAGGATTTAGACAGCGAAGAAGATGACTCGAAATTGAAAGAAACAAAACATATAAAAGAGCTTACAAGCGAACAGAAAGCTATATTTTCATATTTCATACCGGTAAAGGGTATGGAGGATCAGATCTGCAAGGCATATAATGCAGTGCTTGATCATTTCAACAGGAAAGAAAACGCATCCACAGGCAACCTTATTATACAGGGAGAGCAGGGATGCGGAAAGACAATGCTTGCTACAAGCTTTATAAAGGTATTACAAAAAGATGGTGAACAGCTTACAGGAAAGATGGGCAAGATTGATGCTGCCGCACTCAATAAAAAGGATGTGCAGCAGGTAGTCAGAAAGATAACAGGAGGCTGTCTCATCATAGAAAGAGCCGGTGACATCGACCGCAGCATAGCTGCCCAGCTATCATTTTTGATGGAGCATGATATTACAGGAACACTCTATATACTTGAGGATACATCAAAGGGTATAAAGAAGGCTCTCTCAATGGATGAGGGCTTTGCATCCAAGTTCACGGAAAAGATATCGGTTCCTATTTTTACAAATGATGAACTCGTATTGTTTGCCAAATCGTACTCTGCAGAGCTTGGGTACAAGATAGATGAGATGGCTATTCTGGCATTGCATAACAGAATCAGCAATATTGAGAGGATAGACCAGGCTACCACTCTGACAGAGGTCAAGGATATAATTGACGAGGCCATAGACAGGGAGGCTCACAGCGGACTTAAGAAGGCTATAAGTATTCTGACAGCCAGGCGATATACAGATGATGACCGAATTGTACTCAAAGAGGATCATTTCAGGGAAAAATAAATACTTATGGGGGGTATATATATGTGTAATTTTACAGCAATGGATTGTTACCTGTTTGGTCAGGCAACACACTATGATATCTACAAGAAGATGGGTGCTCACTTAGCTGAGCGTAAAGGAAAAAAAGGAGTGTGCTTTGACGTCTGGGCGCCACATGCGAGGGAAGTATACGTGTTTGGTGAGTTTAACGACTGGAATGAGACCAGTCATGAGATGAAGCGTGTAGAGCCGGAAACCATGGGAGTGTATGAGCTTTTTGTACCGGGAGCGCAAAAGGGTCAGATGTATAAGTTTATTATAGTCACTGAACAGGGTGATAAGCTGTACAAGGCGGATCCATACGCAAACTACGCAGAGCTTCGTCCGGGAACAGCGTCAATCATCACAGATATCGAGCACTTCACATGGACTGACAAAGAGTGGATGGATAAGAGAGCAGCAAAGTCAGATGCTGATGTATATTCTTCACCTATGGCTATATATGAGTGTCATCCGGGCTCATGGATGAGACATCCGGGCAGGGATGATGAGGGCTTTTATACATACAGGGAGCTTGCAAAATCACTCATATCCTATGTGAAAACTATGGGATATACACATATTGAGCTTATGGGTATTTCAGAGTATCCGTTTGATGGCTCATGGGGATATCAGGTGACAGGCTACTATGCACCTACATCGAGGTATGGAGAGCCTGAGGATTTTGCATACTTTGTTGATCAGTGCCATAAAAATAATATCGGAGTAATCCTCGACTGGGTACCTGCACATTTCCCAAAGGATGCGCATGGACTTGCCAATTTCGATGGAACAGCCACATATGAGTATGCAGACCCAAGAAAGGGAGAGCATCCCGACTGGGGCACAAAGATATTTGACTACGGTAAGAATGAAGTAAAGAACTTCCTTATCGGAAGTGCACTTATGTGGATAGAAAATTACCACGTAGACGGACTCCGTGTGGATGCAGTTGCGTCAATGCTTTATCTTGACTATGGAAAGAACGACGGACAGTGGGTGCCAAACAAGTTTGGAGGAAATAAGAACCTCGAGGCAGTAGAGTTTTTCAAGCATATCAATACACTCATACTTGGAAGAAATCACGGAACTGTAATGATAGCCGAAGAGTCTACCGCATGGCCAAAGGTAACAGGCAAGGTAGAGGAAGACGGACTGAACTTCAGCTACAAATGGAACATGGGATGGATGCATGACTTCCTTGATTATATGAAGCTGGATCCATATTTCCGTAAAAATAACCACAACAAGATGACATTTGCGATGAGCTATAATGAGAGTGAGAAATATATTCTGGTACTGTCACATGATGAGGTGGTACATCTGAAGTGTTCTATGCTCAACAAAATGCCGGGCTTAGAAGGGGATAAATTCAAGAACCTCATGGCAGGATATGCATTTATGATGGGACACTGTGGAAAGAAGCTTCTTTTCATGGGACAGGAGTTTGCACAGAAGCAGGAGTGGAGTGAGGAAAGAGAACTCGACTGGTATCTGCTTGAGAATCCGGAGCATAAAAAGATCCAAAACTGGGTAAAGGAGCTGCTTCACCTCTATAGGAGAAACCGCTGTCTGTATGAGCTGGATTCAAGCTGGGAAGGCTTTGAATGGATAAATGCAAACGATGCAGACAGAAGCATCTTCAGCTTTATCAGAAAGAGTAAGGATGGCAAGAATAATATGCTCTTTGTCATCAATTTCACACCGGTAGAGAGACCTGATTACAGAGTCGGAGTGCCAAAGCACAAGACATATCAGCTCGTTTTAGATAGTGAGGATCCTAAGTTTACCGGCAAAACGGTACAAGCGCCTGTAAAGAAGGCTGCAAAGGGCAGAGGCAAGGCAGCAAAACAGTCATATAAGAAGCTGGACTATAAGGCAGTCAAATCAGAGTGTGACGGCAGACCATTTTCATTTGCTTATCCACTTGCGCCTTACGGAGTTGCTGTATTTAAATACTAATATACCGGTAAACAGCAGGGTAAAGGACAGATCGGAAGAGCGTCGTGTAGGGAAAGAGTGTAGATCTCGGTGG
>OCHR01000214.1_pt1 | contig 8672 bp, 5 predicted proteins | sample 1538451 | NCBI WGS metagenome assembly OCHR01 (sample SAMN04571692, study PRJEB22368) | human gut metagenome | biome: human gut; material: stool | host: Homo sapiens | place: Luxembourg | collected 2012-08-03 | reverse complement strand
ATCATAACAAACATTTGATAGCAGGATTAATAATATTAACAATTAGTTTATTATTAGTTTACACTTTAACTAAAAATGATTATGCAACATTAATAATATCAAATTTCGTAGTAGCTGCATGCATGGCTACTGCAGAGTATAAAGATAAACTATATGGAGGTAAGTTTGACTGGGAAGATATCCTAGCAGGAATGATAACTCCAATAGTTGTAGATATAGTATATCTGATAATATTGATATTTTAGTATCAATGAGAATTCTTATGACACAAGAGAATTTTACATTAAGTATCAAAACAAATAATATTAAATAATTAAATTAAAATTAAATGTCAGACTTAAGAAAAATACTTGATGGGATGACAGGTGAAGAAGTTGCTAACATTATTTATAATAATGATAACATTCTGAAAACTGAAGTATCACAAACTAAGACTAGTCTAGAGAACTCATTAGATTCTATAGTTGACTCCAAATTAAGTGGAATGAATCTTGATGACAAGATAGATCAGTCAGTAAATAACAGATTATCAAAACCACTTACTATATCTTTATCAGAAACTAAAGCTGGTACTTATAGTATTGGAGGAGAAACATTAGATATCTATGAGAAAAGTATAAGATTATTATCACTTCCTAGAACTGTAGGAGATACTAAGGAATATATAGTTAGTGAAGAACCTCTAGGATTTGGAACTTACTTAAATATTGAATCCTTTGTAGCTTCTACAGGAAAAGGATTAGATAAAGAATTCTTTAATTTCAATTATGAAATTACTAGATTCTATATTAATTCCAGTATGCAGTCATGCATTGTAATAAGATGTAAAACTGCAGTAAGTGAGGATGTTAATGGTCTTTTACATATTCAGTATTGTAAATTCTTTGGAGATGTAATAGAATTTGATATTACAGTACCTAATTCCATAAATAAAGAAAATATCTCTCTTGAGATCCCTCCATTAAAGTACAATAAGAAAATGGCATTCAGCTATATAACTGATGATAGTTATTCTATATATCAGTATATATTCAGTGTTATAAACAAAAGGCTCACTATGAGAAAATTTGGTACTGAAGCTGGAGCCACTTATAGTTGGCATTTAGGAATGGAAGGAAACTCAAAATATAATCAGTACATGTTAACTGAACCGTACCGTAATGAAAATTTTCTACAATGTACAGATGGTGCAGGTATTAAACATAGGTATGCTACTACAGTATCATGCTGGGGAGATAAATTAAAAGATCAGACTATAGGTCAAGATGTAGACATGTACTGGCCATGGATGTCAGAAAAAGAATTTAAATTCTATTTTGATTTTGGTTTTATGTGTGCTTATCATGATCTGATAGGATATGATAAGGATAATATAAATACTCAAGAAGAATTTGATAAGTGTGTAAATGACACTGCATCACTATTTAAAGAGTATGTAGGAATTGTTCCTAAGTTAATGGTAGAACCTAATGGAGATCATAAGTATATTACTTTTAGTAAGGAGAACTCTACTATACAAGTTATTACTGCTCAATCAGGCGATCCTAGTATTAAACTAGTCTATCCATTTAAACCAGATTGTACATTAGATAAGAATGATGTCACTATTCAAAGAATATTTGCTTATGGTAGCGATTTAAATAATGACAATGATAATCCTGAGTACTCACAGGATCTATTAAATAGATTATCTCAATTCAATTCTTCATCAGATAAAAGTAGTATCTATTGGCTAATAGGTTCTGCTCATAGAGGATCTCATTGGGAATCAGCTCTTATAAATAACATACACAAATTGTATGGAGATATTGGAAATGATTCTCTATGGTTCCCTACAATTGAAGAAATGTATGAGTATTGGTATATGAGAATGAATACTGTATCAATTAAAACTATTACTGATACTGGAGTTCATTATAAGATGTATGTACCTAAAGGAGCTAATTTCTTCTTTAGAGATATGTCAGTATTAATTTCAGGAATATCTAATATTAACGGAGTATCAGTTAAGTCAAGTGATAATGTATATGGAACTTCCTATGCAATGAATGATGGAAAATTGTTAGTTAACTTAGACTTTAATAAATCATTAATAGAAAAAGTAGAGAAGTATTTAAGTATATTTGAAGCTGACCATTTAGCTGATTATAATTATGACAATGCATTATATTTCATCCAGAAATTAAAAGATGGAGTTAGAGAATCTTATGAAACTAGATTAAATAAATATTCATCTCCTCCTACATTAGATTCAGTTATTATTAATAATGGAGATGCTACCACTAAGAATAAAGTTGTTAGTATAAAAATAACTTATTCAGGTACTGGAGCTACTCATTATATGGTATCTGAAAATTCTGATTTCTCAGGAGCTAGTTGGATTGCTTATTCTAGTGAATTCTCGTATACTTTATCAGATGGATTCAATGAGAAAACTGTATATGTTAAATTAAAGAATCCTTATGGAGATAGTAGTGTTATGTCTAGTAAAATAACATATGAAGAACCTGACTTAGTACTTAACTCAATAGTATTAAATAATGGAGATTCTACTACTTCTAATAGGTCTATTAAGGTTAAATTTAATTATACTGGATTCCCTACTCATTATATGATATCGGAAAGCTCATCGTTTACTGGAGGTATATGGGTATCTTATTCTAGTAATGATATTGATTTCCAATTATCTGAAGGTTATAGCTCTAAAACTGTATATGCTAAGATGAAAGGAAATCTAAATGAATCATCAACTAAGAGTTCAGTTATAGAATTAGTTGATACAACTACTGCAATACTGAATAGTATCGTAATAAATAACGGAAATGATTACTCAGATTCAAGTACAGTATCAGTTAAATTAAATATAACTAATGAAGCTACTAAATATAAGATAGGAAAGAAATCTGATCTATCTGATTGTCCAGATTGGATTACATTATCAGGTACTACAGTTAGTTATACTTCAGGAGTTACTAATGGAACTTTAACCTTATACGTTAAAGTAGCTAATGATGTATCAGAGTCAGACATAAAATCAGATGATATAATAATTATGTTACCTGTTGAAATTACAGGACTTACCATTGCTAACGGAGCAGAATCATTTGAAGGAAAAACTGTACCAGTATCATTTACTATATCAGAAGGAGTGCCAGACAAGTATAGATTGTCAGAGTCAGAATTAACTAACGATGATGAATACATAGATTGGTCAGATAATATAACTTATAAATTTAGTTCTGCAGGAAGTAAGACTTTATATGGTCAGGTTAGTAATCCTATGTCTGAATCCTCTATAGTTAGTAGTTCTATTGAGATATTAGAAGGAGCTATCTCAGCTATATTAGGATTTAATGGGACTAAGAAGAACACAGTAGACTATAATGAGATAAATGGAGAAGTATTCAATCAAATAGTACCTGCTGAGTATTCTTCTTATGGTAATTATGAATTAAAATCGACATCAGGTGAGTTATTGCCTTGGTATATAAACTTAAATGTTTCTAAATATCCTGTGAATGAGGTATTTATATCACAAGGATTTGGTTCTTATAACGGAACTTCTACTGCAACTGATGGAGAATACCCAGTATCTCAGTTTTTAACTTGTATAAAAGCTAAAGGAAAATCTGGTGATGGATTCATAAAATTAAGAGTATCACTTACATTACCTAAAGGATCTTATAATATTAAAATATTATATTCTCCTGAATCAGCTAATTTAATTGATAATACGTATAGACCTATATGTTACTATGGTATCTATCAAGGAACTACTAGAATAGCTAGCGCAGGAGTTAGTCCTAATGATGATACATTTACTGGAGCTGGTAATAATACATGGAATAGTGAATTAAATTTCTCATTATCTGAAACTAGTGATATAAGTGTTTCTGGATACCTAGAAGGAGATGGTATTCCTCAATATGCAGGAAGTAGACCTGGATTCAACTTACTTAAAATAACAAAATTATCATAACTAATAAATCCTCAGATATTATTGATTTAGTATCTGAGGATATAAAATAAATTTAATATGGGAGAGAAACTTAGTACTAACAAAAAGATGGAGGTACCATGATAGATTTTAAAATAATAGGTGACTACGAATTAAATCAATGCGTAGAGGTAGATAATATAATTAAAACTTATTGGGTAGCAGTAAATAAGAATGATACTGATAATACAGACTGTTACATTTATCCAATAAGAAATATAAATAGTGTAGAAGCAATACCTGTTCCAGTAAACTTGAAAGGAAATCCTAGAATTAGGTACAAGGATAATGATACTGAATATGTTCTTTATAATTTATCTGATGCATTTAAAGAACTAGAATTAAACTATGATGATAGATTCCTAATAGGATTTGTTCCTAATAAATATCTATCTGGAAGTAATAGATTCATTAAACAATTTGAATTCGGTAGTGGAGGTACTATAATGTCAGTTCCTCCTAGTCAGGATTCTAGTTCTACATTAGGACCAATATATTTTTCTATTGCACTTACTATTAAAGCTCTAGAAAATATAAGTACTGGATCTTATGGAGAAATATTCAAAACATTAGTGGGAGGTCAGATAACTAACTCTGAGTTACGTCTTATAAATGGATATGATGATGGAATAGTGTTAGACAAAGATTGTTATACTGTATCATATATCAGTAGACTATATTCAGGATCCTCTACAGTTAATAATGCAGGTAATAATCAAGTATTTGAGGTATATAGTGATGTGGAGGATGATACTGTATTATGGTATGAATCTTCGACTTCACAGGTAGGAACTGGTACATATAATGCTGAAATAGATTATATATCAGGAATAGGAAAACACTACGGGATACTAGGATTTGCAGGTCAATGTTATCCTACTAGTTCTAATGTATCTTGTATACCTCTAGTATGTGTTAATAGAAAACTTCGTTATGTAATTACAATAGTAGATACAGAATCTACTTCTGTAGTAGAACAAGATAAATTCTTAGTATACTTTATGTACACTGATACACTCAATACGTTGATATCACCGTTAGATATTGATATAGATTATCATATAGAACTGTATGATAAGGACTACAATACAATATCTAAGAATCATTATTCGGATCGTTTATCTAATGGAACTGAGGATAATAATCCAGGTAGATCATTTGATTGGAATGGAGCAACATATGCTAAGGTAGTAATTGATAAAGTTACCTCACCTGATTTAACTGATGATGTTATATTAGGTTATAAACATAAATTTAAATGGGCTCAAAAAAAAAGTGAAGCTCCTGAATTTTATTGGCATTCTAGTGATCCAGTTAGTAATCAAGATACTACCTATGAATCAAATGATATTATTTTATACCATAGCTCATCTGACACATTAAGTATTGGAGGATTATCTAACCAAACGATACCTTCAGGAGGTATTAAATTGGACTGGGATCTTACTAAATCTACTAATCTTGAAGGTTATGCCAGTGATGATAATGCAGGAAGTACTGATCCTAGAAATAAATTTATATTCTATAGAATAACTAAGAATATTATTAATAACTCCACTGCTCTTTATTGGGGAGTAATACCATTTACTAGTGAGTATACTAAAATGTTACCTAGTACTGGTCTTTCTGGAGATAAATACTATATTAATCTATTCTATGAACAGAATTATATAGTATTTGATGGATCTTTTTCAACTTCGGATTCATCAAGTATACATCCTAATATTAATATTTCTATGTTCAGTCCTGTTACTAATTCTCCAGCTGGAATTACTATTACAGTAAAAGTTAGACAGTATGATTCATCAGGTAATCTAATAAGTACTACTGATAGATTAGCAGTATGTCAGAATTCTTCATCTGTAACATTAGGTGCAGTTGATTGGGTTGAGAATGCGGTTACAGCTAAGGTGGTATATGAATCAAACGGATCCTTAGATAATATTTATTCTAAGTATGTTATGTATGGATATCCAGGGGATTTAACTACTCCAGTTACAAAATCTAAATTAGGTGATATTATAGTAAAGGTTCCTAGTTGGATTACTTCATTAGGTACTGCAAGAATAGCACTCGTAAGTACTGAAGGTACTACTAATTATCCTACTAACTCTACTATAGCTTTACGTAATATGTATGTTAATAGTACTTCTCAGATAATTGATATAAATGAGAATCATATTGGATATTATGTCACTGTAAGATATTCTAGAAGTGGATCAACAGTACCACCTACTAATATATACGTTAGGTACAGACCTGTTAAAAAATCTACTGGAGTAGCTAGTAGCTGGAGTTCATGGTATACATTCTCAGAATCATCAAGTTCTGTTCTATTCACGGTAACTTCAGCAGGTTTTAGTGAAAATGACGTACAATTGCAAATATCAGATTCTAAATCAGTATCTAACGATTTTTAAAATATTTAAATTATGAAAAATATTTTTTATGAAAGCTGGCTAGCTAAGACATTCCTATGGGATGGATATACTAGCATAACATTAGGTTGCTTCGTTTTTACTAAGCAGAAGGAGCCTAAGAGTCCATCTGATACAGGAAGGGAATTTTTCTCCCCTGTATCTAAAACTCATGAATTAACTCATGTAGAACAATGGAAAGAGTTAGGAATTATTGGATTAATTACATCCCTAATATTATTCTTTGTAACATGGAATTGGTTTGTATTCCTAATTCCTATATTAATGTTCTATATAGTTTACCTAATTGAGTATCTGATAAAGTTCATTATTAAATTTATTCCTAACATTGGAAAATTACTCAGTGGAAAGACTAATATAGGGAAAATAAATAATGATGCGTATCATAATATATCTCTAGAGATTGAAGCATATAATAATCAAAAGAACTTAAATTATCCAAAGGAAAGAAAACATTTTGATTGGATAAAATATATGTTCAAGAAATGATTAATGTAATAGATCTATTAATAGTATTTGGGATGTCTATATTTTTAACGATCCCTTCAATGATACTATATATTAAAGAGATAATCTATAAGAGATATATATAAAGTTTAAATAACAAATTAATATTATAAGTTATGAAATATAATAAAACTAATTGGATTGACAATAAAACTCCAGTTAATGCAGCTAATCTTAATAAGATTGAAGATGGAATTTACAGATTGTGTACTTACGCATTAACTGCAAACTCAATTTCTTCAGGGAATAACATTAATGTTACAGTTTCTGAGGCAGGTCTAGTATCTATAAATATGAAACCGATATTCATTAATGGTATTGAATTACTTGGAGATAAGTCTGCTGAGAGCCTAGGATTAGTTAGAACAATTCAAGGAAAGGGATTATCTACTAACGATTACACTAACAGGGATAAAATGATAGTTGATGCCTTAGCGGGAGTTGAGTTATATACTAAGGAGGAAGTTGATGAACTTGTTGATAGAAAAATAGCAGAAGCTCTTGAAGGTTTAAATAAATAAAAATAGGATATGGAATATAGTGTACTTAAAAAATTAAGTCATAAGAATATCCGAAGTCTAAGTGAAATCCTCTCTATCGTAAAGGGTAGAGAGGATGGAACTGAACTTTATGATGTAGTATTAGAAGACTTAGAGAATAAGGTCAGTAAAGGATATTCTATAAGAAAATATGAAAAGATAATATCTGGAGAAATAGCTAATTACTTAGCTCTAATAGGAGTTCCATCTTTTTTATCTAAAATAGATTATAATGACTTAGATGATGATTTAATTGTTCAAATAGTTGTTAACCATAACAATTTGTTTACGAGGGCTAATAAGATAGTAAAGTTTTCTAGGAGTCAATTACTTACTATATTAGTATCTGATCCAAATATCTATCTGATGAATAAGATAAATCCAGATAGTAGAATGTTAAAGGATTTTATCACCATAACTGGAAGATATGACTTAGTAGAATTTGATAGACTAGGATATGAAGAATTAATACAATTACTGAAAGTCGATAGAAGAATCCTTAACTTCATTCCCAGATACAATAATATGCTTCCTAAGTTAAAATATTTGAACGACATTCTAAAGGATATTAATTTTATAGATAGAATGAGGGTATTATATTGTGTATGGAAGTATAGATTATCTAAGAAATTGAATGATCATAAAATAACCTCAGTTAACAAAACAAAGAATAAAATGCTATGAATGATTGTTATGTTACTTATAAGACTGTAGTCTCTTCTATAAATGATCAGTTTAAATTTAACGCAATAGGATGGTATAGGGATGAAAGGTTATTTCCATTTATACTCCCAATGCTAGTATTTATAAATAAGAGATTATTACTCAGTGGAGTTAATGAAGTCTTAGATAAGATAGATGTATTAGAAGATCTAACCAAGGAGATAAATGAGTTAATAATAGAGGATAAATTTCATGATATACTTACTCAAATATGTATAGATCCTCTAGTAATGGATAGAGCTAAATTCTCACTAGCATGGGGAACTCTAACTACTACAATGTTAATTAAATTAAATTATAACTACGGTCACCTTAGAGAAATAGACATAGAAGAACCTGAATGTGGATGTTATAGAAATTATACTGGAGATATAGTAGAATTAAGTAATTGGAGACCTATAAATGACGGATATGAATTCGGGCATGGAACCGTAGAACTATATGATAGAGATCCAGAGTTCAACGGAG
>OCHR01000202.1_pt1 | contig 8843 bp, 10 predicted proteins | sample 1538451 | NCBI WGS metagenome assembly OCHR01 (sample SAMN04571692, study PRJEB22368) | human gut metagenome | biome: human gut; material: stool | host: Homo sapiens | place: Luxembourg | collected 2012-08-03 | reverse complement strand
GGAGGTGGCAGTATGGCGCAGAATCAGTCCCTGTCTACCCAGGAGGTTGCAGACATTCTCCATGTCAGCAAGTCCACCATTTACGACCTGATTCGCAAGGGAGAAATCCATTCCTATAAAATCGGGCGAAAGGTTCGTTTTACGCAGGAGGATGTGGATGCCTATATTGCCCGCTCCCGGCATGAGCATTCCACTGCCCCGGTGCAGCGCATTGATACCCATTCCACGTTGCTGACACCTGCTGAGGAAAAGGCACCGGAGATGATCATCTCCGGGCAGGATGTTGTGCTGGACATTTTGGCAAATTATCTTCATCAGGAGGATATCAACGCCGGTCGTACATATCTGTCTAGCTTTGAAGGTCTGCTGGCACTGTATCAGGGAAAGGTGGACGCTGCGGCCTGCCATCTGTATGATGGAAAAGAGTGCAATGCCTCCTTTGTGCGAAGCCTGATGCCAGGGGTGTCCGCAGTGCTGGTGAACCTGTCCTACCGCACCCAGGGCTTTTATGTTCGCAAAAGCAATCCCAAGCACATAACTGGGTGGGAGGATCTGCGCCGGGCTGACATCTCCATCCTCAACCGCCGGGTTGGTTCCTCATCCAGGATCTTGCTGGATACCCAGCTAAAAAAACTGGAAATCCTCTCCGGACAGCTAAAGGGCTACGACAAGATTATGAGTTCTCACCTTACGATGGCATCTGCCATTGCCGCAGGGGATGCGGATCTTGCCATTGGCACGGAGCGGATAACGCATCAGCTGGAGGGGCTTGACTTCATCCCACTGCTGGAGGAACGGTTCGATCTTGTTTTGCAGAAGGAATCGCTGGAAAATCCGGCTGTAGTCAAAATGCTTGCAATCCTGTCCTCACCTGTGTTCCGCAGGGAGGTGACCCACTTCTCCGGCAATGACTACCGGGACCTGGGTAAAGTCATTATGGAGGTCTAGTAGTATGCTGTATGTAAAAACGCCGGAAGAAGTTCTTGCGCTGATAGAATCGGAGTTTTCCCCACTTGAACAGGCAGAATTTGTAGCTCTGTCTGAGGCTGTGGGCAGAGTTCTGGCGGAGGATATTGCGGCGCGGGAATATGTGCCGGATTTTGACCGCTCCACAGTGGATGGCTTTGCGGTTCGCGCCAGTGACACCTTCGGCTGCAGCGATGCCATCCCGGCGATCCTGCCCCTGCAGGCCACGGTGCTGATGGGCGAAGGTGCCGACTATCTGCTGAATGAGGGGGAATGTGTAGCCGTTCCCACCGGCGGCGCAGTGCCCAGGGGTACTGACGGTGTGGTGATGGTGGAATACACGGAGGACTACGGCGACGGCACCATCGGTGTTGCCAAACCTGCGGCGCCGGGCATGAATCTGATTTTCCGGGGGGATGATGTGTATCCCGGAAAGGTGATTCTGCACAAAGGCCGCTCCCTGTCTTCTGCCGACATTGGTGCGCTGGCTGCCATTGGCCGGGTGCAGGTGCCGGTGGTGAAAAAAGTGACCGTGGGCGTCATTTCTACCGGTGACGAGCTGGTTCCTCCGGAGGCGCAGCCCGGCCCCGGACAGGTGCGGGACGTGAACAGTCCCATGCTGGAGGCAATGCTCTCCACATTTGGGTGCCATGTTGTCAACTATGGGATTGTGGTGGATGATGAGGCACTGCTTTCTCAAAAGGTCAATCAGGCCATTGCGGAATGTGATGCCGTGCTGCTGTCCGGAGGCAGCAGTGTCGGAGTGAAGGATGCCGCCTGCCGCATCATTGAATCCGCAGGCCAGCTTCTGCTTCACGGCATTGCCATTAAGCCCGGAAAACCAACCATTCTGGGAAAAGCCGGGAAAAAGCCCATTGTGGGTCTGCCCGGGCATCCGGTGGCTGCCTACTTTATCACAAAACTTTTTGTGCAGCCCCTGCTGGGACGGCTGATGGATCGGGACATGACTGCCTATACCGTTACTGCCAGGGTTACAGAGAGCATCAGTGCCAACCATGGCAGAGCCCAGTATCACTGCTGCCGGCTGACAGGAACAGGCGGCGACCTTTATGCCCAACCCATTCGGGGAAAATCCGGCCTTATCACCACTCTGGCAGGGACCGACGGCTATTTCTGCATCAGTCGGGATTGTGAAGGCTTACCCCAGGGAGCGGAAATTCAGGTAACGATTACTTCAGGAGTGTAATTTTATGGGATTTGAATATTTGACCAATGTGCCGCTTGCGCAGGCACGGAAGGAATATCTGGAGCGGCTGGTAAGCGGCGGTTTTGGGTCAAAGGCGAAACCATTCCTGTCTTTGAAAGCTGCGGTAGGGTGACGGCAAAGGCAGTCTATGCCCACATCTGCGCCCCGCACTATGCCGCCAGTGCCATGGATGGTGTGGCGGTTTCCGCAAAAGAAACCTTCGGCGCGACGGAAACGACCCCTGTTACTCTAAAGCCGGACCAGTTTCTTGTGCTGGACACCGGCGACCCGATTCCGGAGGACAAAGATGCAGTCATCATGGTGGAGGACATTGTGAAGAATGGAGATGGTTCCATCACCATTCACGCAGCCGCAGCCCCGTGGCAGCATATCCGCCAGATCGGCGAGGATGTATGCGCCGGGGAAATGATTTTGCCCAGCCATATGACCGTTTCCCCGGCTGCCATTGGTGCGATGATTGCCGGCGGTGTGCTGGAAATTGAAGTGATTCGCAAACCTGTGGTGGGCATCATCCCCACAGGGGACGAGATTATCCCGCCCTGTACAGACCCGAAGCCCGGGGATATTCTGGAATTCAATGGCTCCATTTTTTCCGCAATGGTGCGTTCCTGGGGCGCAGAGGCGGTGGTCTATCCCATTGTACCGGATAAATTTGACCAGATCAAAGAAATGGTTGCCAAAGCGGCAGACGAGTGCGATATGGTAATTCTCAATGCCGGTTCTTCTGCCGGACGGGAGGATTTCTCGGCTCGGGTCATCCGGGAACTGGGTGAGGTGCTGTACCATGGCATCGCCATCAAGCCCGGCAAGCCTGCCATTCTGGGCTGCCGGGGAGAGAAGGTCATTCTTGGAGTGCCCGGTTATCCGGTGTCCGGCATCATCGTCATTGAGCAGCTGCTGAAGCCCCTGATTGACCACTGGCTGAAAGCACCGGCAGCCACTGACACATATGTGAACGCAACCCTTACCCGGCCTGTTGTCAGCGGTCTGAAATATCAGGAGTTTGTCCGTGTTCGCATGGGCTGCGTAGGCGGCAGGCTGATGGCCAGCCCTCTGAGTCGGGGCAGCGGCGTGGTTTCTTCTTTTATGAAGGCCGATGGCATTCTGGAAGTACCCCAGGGACTGGAGGGCTACGAGGCGGGAGAGGAAGTGAGTGTCCGCCTGCTGAGCCCCTTAGAAAAGCTGCACAATACGCTGGTGGTTATCGGCAGCCATGATCCGCTGCTGGACGAGCTGGCAGATATGCTCCATTTGGAGGACTCTGCCTTGTACATCAGCTCCTCCCATGTGGGTTCCATGGGCGGTATAATGGCAATCCGCCGTGGTGAGGCGCACATGGCTGGCTGCCACCTGCTGGATACGGCTGACGGCAGCTATAACAAGGCATTTATTCGCAAGTATTTCCCCAAAGGCGGTGTGAAGCTGGTTTCCTGTGTCGGTCGTCAGCAGGGATTGATGGTGGCAAAGGGCAATCCCCTCCAGATCCGGAAATTCGCGGATATTGCAAAGGATGGCGTGCGTTATGTAAATCGCCAGAAGGGATCCGGCACCCGGATCCTTGCGGACTATTTGTGTATGCGGGAGAATGTGGATACTGCTTCTGTCTACGGCTACGATCGGGAAGAACTGACCCACACTTCTGTTGCTGCCCAGATCGCCAGCGGCAGTGCTGATGTCGGTATGGGCATCTACTCCGCGGCAAAGCTCTATGATCTGGACTTTATCCCCATCTGTATTGAGGAGTATGACCTCATTGTCCCTGACCATGCTTGGGATACCCCTATGGTTCAGGCGCTTTTGCACATCCTGAAGAGCGATGCGTTCCGGGGAAAAATCCTGTCCCTCGGCGGCTATACCGTGGATAACCCCGGACAGATTATCCCCCTATGAAAAGCGTAGATGTTGCGGTTATTGGGGGAGGGATTCTGGGCTGCTTTGCGGCCCGGAATCTGATGCGCTGGAATTTGTCTGTCGTGCTGATTGAAAAGGAATTGGATATCTGTACAGGCATTACCCGGGCAAACTCTGCCATCGTCTATGCGGGATATGACAATAAAACCGGTACCCGGAAGGCGGAATTGACGGTTCGTGGAAATGCCTCTTTTGATGATTTGTGCCGTGAACTGGAAGTTCCTTTTTCCCGCTGCGGCTCCTTGCTGGTGACCTATGACAGGGAGAGCCTGGCCCAGCTCCGGAGAAAATGGGAGCAGGGTATCCGCAATGGCGTGCCGGGTCTGGAGCTTCTGACCGGGGGAGAGGCAGAGGCAATGGAGCCTATGCTGGCACCGGGTGTGGCAGGCGCGCTCTATGCCCCGACCACCGGAACGGTGAACCCCTGGCAATTGGGCATTGCCGCCTTTGAAAACGCTGCTGCCAATGGGATGGAACCCATGCTGGGAACCACTGTGGTGGGAATCCGGAAAACCAAGTTTGGCTATCTGGTGGAAACAGATCGCAGCGAACTGCGCTGCAGGGCTGTCATCAACTGTGCAGGACTTTCCGCGGATCGGATACAGGAGCTGTGCTTTCCCTCCGACACGCATCTTCTGATAGATGGAGCAGAATACCTGGTCCTGGACAAACAGGCGCGGAAGCCGAAGCGGGTCATCTTTCAGCAGGCACAGTCCTGCGGAAAAGGCATCACCGCTATCCCGTGTGTGGAAGGAAATCTGCTGCTCAGCGGGGTACGCAAGCCCGTTGGAGAACCCTTTGCCACAACAAAAGAGGGAATATCGGAGTTGAAGACAAGTGCGGTATCGCTGTTTCCGAATCTGAATATGCAGCAGGTAATCCGCTCATTCGCCGCCGCACGGCCAAATCCTCAGCGGGATGACGGCGAGAGCATTCACGATTTCTCCATTGCGTACCCGGCTCCTGGATTTTTCAGTCTGATCGGAATCAAAACCCCGGGGCTGACCTGTGCCAACGAACTGGGCAGGTACCTTGCGGAGAAAACGGCGGCGTTTCTGGATGCACACCCGAATCCACGCTTCACGCCCCACAGGCAGGCCATTGCCAAAACAAATGACCCCGAAATCATTTGCCTGTGCGAAGGCATCAGCCGCGGAGAGATTCTGGAAGCAATCCGAAGGGGAGCTTCCACGGTGGATGGGGTCAAGCGGAGAGTGGGAAGCGGTATGGGTGTCTGCCAGGGCAGCCGATGCAGCTTTGCCATCGAGCAGATACTCCGGGAGGTCAGGCATGGGGCACTTTGATATCCTGATTATCGGCGGTGGTGCAGCGGGAATTGCTGCAGCCAGAGCCGCAGCGGATGCCGGATGCAAAAGCATTGCGCTGGTGGAGAGAAAACAAAAGCTGGGCGGCATTCTCCTGCAATGCAGCCATCCCGGTTTTGGCGCCGGACTTACCGGAGGGGAATACGCCGCTGCGCTTGTGCAGGATTTCCCGGAAACGGTTACTCTGTTTTTTGGGACAACGGTGCTTTCGGTAGAACCCAATAAAACGGCGCATCTGTCCGGTGACCGGCAGATCTCGTTTTCTCAGCTGATTCTGGCAACGGGCAGCCGGGAGATTCCACTGGGGGCGCTGCCGATTGCGGGAACCCGTCCAAAGGGTGTCTATACAGCCGGTCAGATGCAGGAGATGATGAACCTCCATGGCTTTGTTCCCCAAGGTCCGGTGGTCATTTTGGGCAGTGGTGACATTGGCCTTATCATGGCATCCCAGATTGCGGCAATGGGGATTTCTGTTACTCTGGTGGAGCAGAAGGAAAACTGCGGCGGCTTGGCGAGAAACCGGCGCTGCCTGAAAGATAATTCCATCCGCCTTATTTGCAGCCAGACCATTGACGCCGTTGAGGGCTCTCCCGCACTCACAGGCTGCTGCCTGTCCGGCGGAGAGAAGATAGCCTGCAGAACGCTTCTGATTGCCGCGGGACTTGTCCCGGAGCGTGGGCTGCTGGCGGAATTGGGAATGCCGTCCTGGCTTCAGATGTGCGGCAACTGCAACACGGTGTACCCCATGGCAGAGGGCGTGACAGCCGACGGAAGAAAAGCGGGCATTGCCGCATTTCAAAAGATACGAGGTAAACTATGATTGATACATTTGGACGCAGCATCACCTATTTGCGTGTTTCTGTGACGGAATTGTGCAATCTTCGCTGCCGGTACTGTATGCCGGAGGATGGTGTCTGCAAGAAAGAGCATGCCGACATGCTCACGGAAGATGAGCTTATTCAGGCCGTGGAAGCAGCCGTGGCTCTGGGCATTACCAAGTTGCGCATTACAGGTGGAGAACCACTTGTTAAAAAGAATATCGTGTCTATCTGCCGCAGAGCATCCAGAGTTCCTGGAATTCGGGAGGTCTGCCTGACAACAAATGGCATCCTGCTCCCGGAGTTGGCAAGGCCCCTCAAGGAGGCGGGGGTCAGCCGGTTAAACCTGAGCCTGGATACCCTGGATCCTCAGAAGTATGCCCACATTACCCGCAACGGCAGTCTGGATGACTTCTGGAAGGGGTTTCATGCGGCCTTGGATGCTGACTTTCAGAAGATCAAACTCAATGCCGTGCTCATTGGCGGATTTAACGATGATGAGATCCTTCCGCTGGCGGAGCTTACCCGGAAGTATCCTGTGGATGTGCGTTTTATTGAAATGATGCCCATGTGCGACAGCTCTGGCTTTGGCCCGGAAGCGTATATTCCATTTACAAGGGTTTTGGAGGCTCTGCCGGAAGCGGTACCGGCTGCCAAAGATGGCGGTGTTGCCAAACTCTTCCACCTGCCTGGCGCACTGGGCAATATTGGCCTTATCAGCCCGGTGAGCGCCCATTTTTGCGGGGAGTGCAACCGCATCCGACTGACTGCAGACGGAAAAGTGAAGCCCTGTCTGCATTCCAATGCGGAGTATCCCCTGAAAGGGCTGGATTTCGATGGCATGAAAGCACAGCTGGAAGCAGCGATTTTGGGAAAACCCCAATGGCATGGGGATCTGGATGTTGCGCACAAATCGGGCGCCGGTCGGAATATGAATCAAATCGGAGGTTGAGTATGGCAGACTTTACCCATTTTAATGACCAGGGACGGGCCAAAATGGTAGATGTGCTGACCGTTGCCCAGATTGCGGGGGTCATGGGTGCCAAGCGCACACCGGATATCATTCCCATGTGTCACCCCATTTTGATGGATGGCATCAACCTGGAGCTTTCTCTGGATGAGCACAGATCCAGCGTAGAAATCAAGGCCACCGTTTCCTGTGACGGAAGAACCGGCGTGGAAATGGAGGCACTTACCGCTGTCAGCACCGCCGCTCTGACAGTGTATGATATGTGCAAAGCGGTGCAAAAGGATATGACGATCACGGACATCCGCCTGCTTTCCAAAACCGGCGGAATCCACGGCGATTACAAACGGGAGGACGAATCATGGCGTATACAGCAGCAGTGATTACCATCAGCGATAAGGGATATCGGGGCGAGCGGGAGGACACCAGCGGTCCCAACCTGGTGAAGATTCTGACGGAGAAGGGGTTCGACGTGACCTATACCGCCATCGTTCCCGATGAGGCGGAGATGATCCAATCGGAGCTTTTGAAGTGTGCAGATGAAAAGAAGATTGCCCTGGTGCTCACCACCGGCGGCACCGGCTTCTCACCCCGGGATATTACCCCGGAAGCCGCTATGGAGGTAATCCAGCGTCCGACTCCCGGTATCCCGGAGGCTATGCGGGCAGAATCCATGAAGATCACACCCAAAGGTTGCCTGAGCCGCAGTGTTGCGGGCATTCGGGCACGCACCCTGATCATTACCCTGCCAGGCAGTCAAAAGGCATCGGCAGAGAATATTCTGGCGGTCATCGACCCGGTGGCCCATGGCCTGGATATGCTCTACAGCGAGGGCAGTGCGGACTGTGCAAAATGAAAGGAAATCCCATTTCCGAGCAGGAAATGGGATTTTTTATACATCGAAACGGTTACATGAAATTCCGCACATTTTTCCGGATTTCTCGCATCAGTAAAGCTCTATTTCCGTGACACACTCGTTTTTGATGCGACCCACCAGATATTGCAGAGCATCCACCACATGGGGGCGGATATCGCCGCCGATGAGCACATACATGATGTCGTCACCAACGCTCAGTTCCCCTTCGTTCAGCCAGACCTTGATGTAGAAAATACCGTCCAACTTATAGGTTTCTGCGATGATGGCATCCACAGCTTCCTGATTGTAGGAAAACTGCATCCCCACAACGGGCCTGGTATCGGCGGCACCCTGGCGTACTTTTGCCTTGGCACTTTCCCGGACAATGCCGTTATGGGTCAGATACATGCCAATCTTAGGGGCGCTTTCGTGGACCTTGGCCTCTTTCAGCCAAGAATCCATGGAAGGACTTGTTTTCTTGCTCATATTATAAACCTCCCATTCTTATCCGCCTGCGGATAGAAATCGTAATTGAAACTGCCTGTAAATCAGAAGCGCGGAATCATCTGAACCTTCAAAGATGACTCTGGTCTGAGGCAGTGCCAAACCGGCGATCCTGCGGGGTGGAAGGACAGTCACGGTAATTCGGCAATCACGGAACCGGTAACCATCCGCAGTGGCATGAACCTCCCTATGATGAAGGAAAAAGGTTTCTATACGCTCTGGTTCCAAAGCCCACACTTCTTCAGATCGGAAGAGCACACGTCTGAAC
>OCHR01000200.1_pt1 | contig 8874 bp, 9 predicted proteins | sample 1538451 | NCBI WGS metagenome assembly OCHR01 (sample SAMN04571692, study PRJEB22368) | human gut metagenome | biome: human gut; material: stool | host: Homo sapiens | place: Luxembourg | collected 2012-08-03 | reverse complement strand
GAGTTCAGACGTGTGCTCTTCCGATCTTGAAAAAGTACCCAAAGACCAGAAAAGAGATTGGGACGAAAAGAGTCCGATATGAAAAAGGAGATTAAAAAATGAAAATGAAAAAAATTGCCGCAGCGGTAATGATGGTAAGTATGGTAGCAGTAATGAATATTACGGTGCGGCAGAGCCGCCAGTCCGGTGTGGCGAGAGCCACCTGTCCGGACTAACGGAGCCACCCCATTTTATTTATTAAGTTACTTTGCCATTGCAGGATCCAGTCCATACACTTCTCTCATAGAGAGGTCTTTAGATGGGTCAACACTTTCAATATCGATCTTATAAGAATCATACGATATACGATCCATGATGGCATCAGCAAGAGTACTTTCACCATCACAGATTTGCTGGTACCATTCACTTTCACGGAACTGAGAACAAAAGATCGTTGAAGATTTTTTTCGTCTTTTATGTATCAGTTCAAAAAGATTTCTGGCTTCAGCTTCTGTCAATTTAAGAAGCAGCCACTCATCAATAATCAGTACTATTGGCTTAGTGTATTTCTTCAGGGCAGTCGAGAAAGTTCCATTGTCCCTGGCAGCCTGTAAGTCCAATAATAGATCAGGAAGTCGTACATACCGTACTGAGTAATAGTGCTTGCATGCTTCCATGCCAAAGGCACAGGCCATGTAGGTTTTACCGCTTCCAGTTGCTCCAGTAATAAAGATGTTCCGGTATTCTGTAATGTATTCACAGGTTGCCAGACGATTAATCAATGCTTTGTTCAGTTTTCGCCCAGAATGATAATCAATTGCTGCAATGCTCGCATCTGGCTGCTCAAGTTCAGCCTGGCGGATCAGCCTTTTCAGACGATTGTTTTTACGGTTGCTGTATTCGACATCAACAAGCATACCGAACCGATCCTCGAACGGCACTTCCTTCATTGTAGGATCATCCATCTGGATGCGGAATGCATCCGCCATAGCAGTCAGACGCATTTCAATAAGTTTATCGATTGTACTTTGATTTGTCATGATTGTTTACCTCCATAGTATCTGGCTCCTCTGGTTATGCCGTGTGGTTTTTCTGCTTGAGATGCTTCTGGTTCAGTACCAGGTACATTCTTCACAGCAGCCAATAGATTTTTGATACTTTTATAGCTGGGTTTACCGGAATAAGAAAGTGCCTTAGCACAGACCTGCTCCAGTTTTCCAGGCGAATATTTTTCTGCCAGTTTCAGTAATCCCATGCAGCTTCTGTAGGATTGCTGTTCAATCCTGCCGGAGGTAAGTATTGCATCGACAACCTTGCTTGTGTTAATTCCAATCGAATCAGCCCACTTACGGAACCGGTCACCGTTCCATTCCAGATATTTCTGGTGTTCCTGTGGCATATGTTCTGTCACTGTAGAATACTGACCGCTTCTTCCATAGAGTCGTCTGTGAGAGGCAATACGATTGTGATTATAAAATATTTCAACCGTTGTATCTGTTATACGCACATCCACCTTATTTTTGATATACTGATAAGGCACGGAGTAGAACATTCTGTCTACTGCGATGTGATAGTTAAACTGGACGGTGGCTTGTTTCCACTCAGCCAGTTCAAAAGGTGTAGCAGGCAACGGAGCCAGTAATGGCATTTCTTCCCCAAGAAATAAACTGAGTCTGCTACATTCCTTTTTCTGAAATTTACGGGCGTTGTAGGCATCCAGTTTTTCACGGATTGAAGCATTTAATTCTGCAAGAGAGAAAAACTGCTCATTGCGAAGGGCTGCTGTTATCCATGTGGATATCTTTCCTACTGATCCCTCTACATTCGGTTTATCCTTGGGTTTCCGGATTCTGGCCGGAAGGATGGCGAGATTGTAATGTTCTGCCATCTCATGATAAGTTGTGTTTAAGGCAGTGTTGTACCAGTCACTCTTTTTATGATTCACTGCGGTTGTACAGTTATCAGAAACGAGCATAGGTGTGACACCTCCAAAGAAATCAAACATCTGGACATGAGCTTTGATCCAGTTGTCGATTTTCTCATTCATATATGCTTTTACAAAAGCATACTGACTGTAAGTTAATACACCTACAAATATCCATGCATCTGTGATTTCTCCGGTGTCCGGATCAATGATGTGGGCAGGGTCACCGGCCCAGTCAACTTCAATCTGTTCACCTGGTTTTCTGGGGATACGCATGGTAGCCCTGCGTTTTTCTTCATCCTTCTGGATGTAGTAGCAGAACTGAGAATACATTAGAGGCTCTTCGCTGCTCATGCGGCACTCCTCACAGTATTCTACCCAGAGAAGCTTTTTGTTTACACCATTTCGCAGAAGTTCTTTGCGAATGTAGTCAAAGTTTGGCATGCGTTTATTCGTTGCCGACTTATCCTTAGGAAACATCAGCTCCTCTAGTGCACTGTCGGTCATGTCGAAATCCAGCGGCCATGAAAGCTTGATTTCCGCTGCCTTTTTCAAAACCTTAGCGACTGTGTTTCTGGATACACCGCAACTCTGTGCGATGTTCCTCTCACTGAATCCTAAGCTTTTCAAGCGTAGGATTTCACGATACTTGGTCATAACTTATGACCTCCTTTATCTGTATTCACACCAAAGGTGTGTATTTACAGTATAAAGGAAATATATGTAATAGAGCCAAATAAGGTGGCTCTGAATTACCGGAATATATGGCTCTCATTCTCCGGAATGGTGGCTCTCAAAGTCCGGACAGGTGGCTCAGAGAGCCCCGGAATAATCAAGTAACAGCAGTTGGATGTGGAAGTAGCAATGGCACAGATACAAAAGGTGCAGATGCAAATCAGTCAGATGCAACTTCCGACTGGGATGAGACAAGTGATGTTACGATCGTTTCCCGTGAGGATGGTTCAGGTACAAGAGGAGCCTTCATTGAGTTGTTCGGAATTGAAGAGAAGCAGGATGACGGAACAAAAGTTGACATGACAACAACAGATGCACAGATTACAAATAATACTTCTGTTATGCTGACAACAGTTGCAGACAATGAGTATGCGATCGGTTATGTGTCACTTGGTTCTCTGAATGACAGTGTAAAAGCACTGAAAATTGACGGAGCAGAAGCAACTGCAGAGAATATCGAGAACGGTTCATACAAAGTATCCAGACCGTTTAATATCGCAGTAAAGAAAGATCTTAATAACGAAGTTGCAAAAGACTTTATGAGCTTTATCATGAGTACAGAAGGACAGAAAGTAGTAGCAGATGAGAAGTATATTGCTGTTGCAGATGTAAAAGATTATGCAGGAACAAAGCCTTCAGGAAGCTGTGTAGTTGGTGGTTCTTCTTCTGTATCCCCTCTGATGGAGAAACTGATCGAGGCTTACAAAGCTGTCAACCCGAATGCAAGTATCGAGCTTCAGACATCCGATTCTACAACAGGTATGACTTCTACGATTGAGGGAAGTTACGATATCGGTATGGCATCCAGAGAACTGAAAGAGGAAGAAGCAGCAGAGCTTGAGCCTACAGTGATTGCCACAGACGGAATCGCAGTAGTCGTAAACAATGCAAATCCGCTGGATGAGCTGTCAGCCGATCAGGTAAAAGATATTTATGTGGGAAATGTATCTACATGGGATGAGATTACAAAATAATTGACAAAGAAAGTAATTTGATACGATCTTGACAGATTAAGAGGAAAAAAGAATGAAATCAAAAGCAGTGACTGAGAAGGTCATGCAGGGAGTCTTCTTTATCGCCGCCTGTACTTCGGTGCTGGCGGTAGCTCTTATTTGCATCTTTCTTTTTGCAAATGGAATCCCTGCGATCAGAGAAATTGGATTTGTAAAATTTATCACCGGAGATATCTGGCGTCCGGGAAATAAGCTGTTCGGAATTTTTCCGATGATCATCGGAAGTATTTACGTGACAGCGGGAGCGATCATTTTCGGAGTTCCGATCGGAATCCTTACCTCGGTATTTATGGCAATGTATTGTCCAAAGAAAATTTATAAACCACTGAAAGCGGCAACAGAGCTGCTGGCAGGAATCCCATCGGTTGTCTACGGTTTTTTCGGACTGGTCGTAATAGTTCCGATGATCCGCGATTTTGGAAAATGGATGAAAATGATGGGACTGGTAGAGAAATCAGGGGATGGAAAAGGCGTGCTGACAACTTCGATCATACTAGGCATGATGATTCTTCCAACGATCATCGGAACAACAGAAAGTGCCATGCGGGCTGTACCGGAGCAGTATTATGAAGGTGCATTGGCTCTGGGAGCAACGCATGAGAGAAGTATTTTTACCGTGATCATCCCGGCCGCAAAATCAGGAGTGATCGCAGGAATTGTGCTGGGAATCGGACGTGCGATCGGAGAGACGATGGCAGTGATCATGATTGTTGGAAATCAGCCGAGACTGGTTTCAAATATGCTTTTGGGAATGCGTACACTGACCGGAAATATCGTCATTGAAATGGGCTATGCAACCGGATTGCACAGAGAAGCACTGATTGCTACCGGGGTTGTCTTATTTGTCTTTATCCTGATTATTAACTTTAGTGTGGCATTGTTGAAGAGGAGGGGGGAACATGAATGAGAATGCTGTGAACTGTTTGTCGGCACGCGACAAGATGCGTTCGTACCTGAAGCATCCGGGATCATTCGTCCTAATGCTTCTGGTCATGCTGGCAGCCTTGGTGACATTTGCAGTGCTGATCTTTCTGATTATCTATATTCTGGTCAACGGTCTGCCGTATATGAAACCGTCCCTGTTCTCGTTACATTATACATCGGAGAACGCTTCGGTTATTCCGGCGTTAGTTAATACGGTAGTGATGACCCTGCTTTCCTTGCTTATTGCAGTTCCGTTTGGAATCTTCTCAGCCGTTTTTCTGGTGGAATATGCAGGAAGAGGAAACAAATTTATTGACGTGATCCGTCTGACAACGGAAACTCTGTCGGGAATCCCGTCAATCGTATATGGCCTGTTCGGTATGTTGTTCTTTGTGAATGCACTGCACTGGGGATTTTCAATCCTGGCAGGAGCGTTTACCTTATCCATTATGATTCTTCCATTAATTATGAGAACAACGGAAGAAGCTTTAAAATCGGTTCCGGACTCCTACCGGGAAGGAAGTTTCGGACTGGGAGCAGGCAAGCTGAGGACGGTATTTAAGATCGTACTTCCAAGTGCAGTTCCGGGAATCCTGGCAGGTGTCATCCTTGCCATCGGAAGGATCGTGGGAGAGACAGCAGCCTTGATCTATACGGCGGGAACGGTAGCACAGATCCCGAAAAATGCGTTTGGGTCGGGTCGTACGCTGGCAGTGCATATGTATATGCTTTCCAGTGAAGGTCTGTATATGAACCAGGCGTATGCAACGGCAGTGATCCTGCTGATCCTGGTTGTCGTGATCAATACTTTATCGGGCATGATCGCAAAGCGGCTGACGAAAAAATAGAGAGGAAAAAAGAATGTCGAAGTTAAGTATCAAAAATCTGGATTTATATTATGGTGATTTTAAAGCTCTCAAGAATGTGAATCTCGAAATCGAGGCGAATAAGATCACTGCTTTTATCGGCCCTAGCGGATGTGGTAAATCTACATTGTTAAAGTCGATCAACCGTATGAATGACCTTGTGGAGGGATGTCGTATTAACGGGGAAATTCTTCTTGACGGACAGAATATCTTCAAAGGAATGGATGTCAATCTGCTCAGAAAAAGAGTCGGAATGGTTTTCCAGAAGCCAAATCCATTTCCAATGAGCATTTATGACAACATTGCTTATGGACCAAGAACACATGGAATCCGGTCAAAAGCAAAGCTGGATGATATTGTAGAAAAGTCACTGAGAAATGCGGCAATCTGGGAAGAATGTAAGGATCGTCTGAAAAAGAGTGCATTGGGAATGTCGGGGGGACAGCAGCAGAGACTGTGTATCGCCCGTGCATTGGCGGTAGAACCGGAAGTTCTGCTGATGGATGAACCGACATCCGCACTGGATCCGATTTCTACATCCAAGATTGAAGACCTTGCGATGGAACTGAAAAAAGATTATACTATTGTCATGGTTACGCACAATATGCAGCAGGCAGTCCGTATCTCTGACAATACGGCGTTTTTCCTTCTGGGAGAAGTCATTGAATATAATAATACAGAGACTTTATTCTCCGTTCCGGCGAATAAAAAGACAGAGGATTATATTACAGGGAGGTTCGGTTAAATTATGCGTAATAGATTTGATCAGCAGTTGCATCATCTGGATGAACAGCTTACCCATATGGGAGAATTATGTGAGATTGCAATTTCAAAGGTAACCCAGGCACTGAAAGAGGGAAGTGCCGGACAGGCAAGGATCGTAGTAGCGGAAGATGAAGAGATCGATCAGATGGAGAAAGAGATTGAGCGTCTGTGTCTGAAGCTTCTGCTCCAGCAGCAGCCGGTGGCAAAAGATTTAAGAAGAATTTCTGCGGCACTGAAAATGATCACAGATATGGAGCGGATCGGGGATCAGACTTCCGATATCGCAGAGATCATTATTTCTGCAAAATATGAGAATGTGGCACAGGATATTGATTTAATCGGTGCAATGGCAACCGGAGTCAGTACGATGGTCAGAGACAGTGTAGTGGCATATGTGGAAAAAGATCTGGAGCTTGCAAGGAAAGTGATGGCTTCGGATGATAAGATTGATGCGTATTTTGATGAGATCCGCGATAAGATGATTGCCTATATCAAAGCAGAGCATGGAGAACAGGGAAACCGGATCTTTGATCTGATCATGGTGACAAAATATCTGGAGCGGATCGGAGATCATGCCACGAATATTGCAGAGTGGGTGGAATTTTCTATTACAGGTGTTCATAAGGACAGTGCTGCACTGCATGAAAGCTAAAGGAGAGTACTGAGATGATTTATTGCGTGGAAGACGATGATAATATCAGAGAGCTGGTAATTTATACTTTGGAGACGACCGGACTCAAAGCAAAAGGGTTTGCGGACGGAGCTGCTTTTATGGAAGCTCTGGCATTTGATACACCGGAGCTGGTCCTGCTGGATATTATGCTGCCCGGGGATGATGGAATGGTGCTTTTAAAGAAGCTGAAATCTTCTTCAAAGACAAAGGATATTCCTGTGATCATGGTGACTGCGAAAGGTTCGGAGTATGACAAGGTGATGGGACTGGATTCGGGAGCGGATGATTACGTGACGAAACCATTCGGGATGATGGAGCTTGTATCCAGGATCAAGGCAGTCCTGAGAAGAAGCAGAAAGACGGAAGAAAAATCACAGATTGAGCTTTCCGGAATCTGCATGAATATCAAAAAGCATGAAGTTACGGTGAATGGAAAGGAAGTAGCTCTCACATTAAAGGAGTTTGAACTGCTTGAAAAGATGATGTTGAATAAGGGAATCGTCCTGACACGCGACCAGCTTCTGACTGAGATCTGGGGATATGATTTTGACGGTGAGACAAGAACCGTGGATGTCCATGTGCGTACGCTCCGGCAGAAGCTGGGGGAAAAGGGTGATCTGATCCAGACGGTACGCGGAGTAGGTTATCGTGTGGGAGGAGAATAATGAAGCAGAAAATCCAGAAAAGTATGATGCTGATCTTGCTGGTGACATTATTTCCTTTCTATGTCATCATGACAGTGATTCTGTATAATCAGAATCTCGGAATCCTGGAAAAGGAAGTACAGCAGGAAGCGGTCTATCTCAGCAGCGGTGTGGATGTCGCAGGAGAAGAATATCTGAAAAAATTAGAACCAATGATAAAGGCGGATGAGGACACCCGTCTTACATTTATTTCCCAGAGTGGAGATGTTCTGTATGATTCGGACAGCAGTAAAAAGCTGGAGAACCATAAGTCGAGAGCTGAAGTAAAGCAGGCACTGGCGGAAGGACAGGGGGAGGATATCCGTATGTCGGATACGGTAGGAAAAGAATTATACTACTGTGCGATCCGCCTGGATGATGGAAGTGTGCTGCGGCTTGCCAGACCGATGGACAGCCTGATCCGAACCGCATGGAATATCCTTCCGGTTATGCTGGTCTTATCTGTGATCGGTATCGCACTGGCGTTGTTCCTTGCAAACTGGCAGACGAAGCGTCTGATGGAACCGGTGATGCATCTGGATCTGGAGCATCCTCTGGACAATGTGATCTATCCTGAAATGGTACCGCTTCTGGAAGCCATCGACCGGCAGAATAAAGAAAAAGAAGCGGTCGCGAATATGAGAAAGGAATTTTCGGCAAATGTTTCCCATGAGCTGAAGACACCGCTGACATCGATTTCCGGTTACGCAGAGATCATGATGAACGGGCTGGTACGTGCAGAGGACATCCCTGGATTTTCAAAAAGGATCTATAAGGAAGCACGTCGGCTGATCACATTGGTGGAAGATATCATTAAATTATCGAAACTGGATGAAGAATCAGTAGAACTGGAAAAAGAAGATGTGGAGCTTTATGAGCTGACCCGTGAGATCGTCAGCCGTCTTTCCCCGCAGTGTTCAGAGAAGAAAATTTCAGTGGCTTTGAGTGGAGAACCGGTATTCTGTCATGGAATCCGGCAGATTCTGGATGAGATGATCTATAATATTACTGAGAATGCGATCAAGTATAACCGTGATGGTGGAAGTGTTTCGGTCTGGGTCGGAAATACGCTGGACGGGCCAAAGATTAGTGTGAGCGATACGGGGATCGGAATCCCGGAGGAACATCAGGAACGGATCTTTGAACGATTCTACCGGGTGGATAAGAGCCATTCAAAAGAGCGTGGCGGTACAGGACTGGGCTTGTCTATTGTGAAGCACGGAGCGATCCTGCATGGAGCGAAGGTTACTGTGAACAGTGAACCGGGCAAGGGAACAAAGATTGAGATCCGGTTCCCGAAAGAGGAAAAAAT
>OCHR01000189.1_pt1 | contig 9018 bp, 5 predicted proteins | sample 1538451 | NCBI WGS metagenome assembly OCHR01 (sample SAMN04571692, study PRJEB22368) | human gut metagenome | biome: human gut; material: stool | host: Homo sapiens | place: Luxembourg | collected 2012-08-03 | reverse complement strand
CACCAGCCGGCATAAATCGTTTGTACGTCATCAGTATTTTGAAGGTGCCATAGATTTCAAAAAAAGACTGCCATACAGATATGCCAGTGCTTTTGAAAAGCAGTTGCGCCTGGAGGACCCGAAGGAGTTGGTGCAAACTATGCAGGACCTTGCAAGTGCCATTTCAGCAAGTGAAGGCTGCTCAAATGAATTGCTGACCAAAGGGTATCTTCTGTTAGCCAGTTCAAACGTAGCAGACCCGATATCAAAGAGTTACCGCCGTTTCTCTTTGGATGAATTCGAACTCTATGTGAATAAGACCGAACACTTGACGAAGTACATTGAGTATGAAAGCGACAGCTTGATTTTCCGTCATAAAGAGGATAAGTTTATCCAACTTACGGTGAGTCTCGACCTATATGAAATGCTCAAGTACATCCATGCCGGATTCAGTCCTTCTGTAAACGATTTGCGTGGACGCTTCATTGAACTGCAGATATTTAAGAATTTGCTGGAGGCAAAAACCTATTCAGAAATACTTGTGACAAAGAATAATCGCAAGTTTACTGCAATACGTTTAGACAGTCAAAAGCACATAGTCATTGAACCTCTTAACGTGTAATGATATGATATTAAAACTAAAGAAAGGAACGGGGGTACAGGCGTTCCTCAATAAAGATATATTCTATGTCGATGTTAAGTCGGTAAAATTGGATCGTGTTTTGACCAATTTGTTCATCAAGATGTATGCTGATGGCGCTCCTGTCTATATGTCTTTCCGTAAAGAATATACCATCGACATACTGAAAGAGAACCTGGCTATCTTGGAAAACCAGGGTGTCATCCGTGGTGTAACAGATAATCCGGATGGCGTAGAGGACTGGCTTCGCAGTTCGCTGCTTGAATTGGTCAATCGTGGTAATGTGGTAAAAGAACATGTCTCTACACTCAAGCCGTTGCATCTGTTGAGTTTCCGCGTACAAAACAGTAAGTACTGCCGTGACTACCGCGCTTCCGACCAGCTTTATCTGATGCTGCGCAGTAATCCGGAGGTCATGCACGGTTTGGTTAGATACCTCAGTAAAGGCTGGGACAAGCAAACAGGCGAACTCGTCAAGAGTGAGGATTTGGATGTGGACACCACCGGTATTCTGTATATTACGAAACCTTTGAAGGAACGTAAGACCCTGAACAAAGTGGCTGAATCCATACCACAGCCCTTCCTGCGTGAACAGGCTGCGTTGTTCAACGATGATATTCGCAGGCTCTTGCTTTATAAGGACAAGCTGCCCAGAGCGGTGTTTATTGACTATTTGAGAATCCTCTGTGGCTTTCATTTGGCTTTGTATGCCATGAAGGTGATTTATCTGTTGCCCAAAATGGTTGATGCCGGTTCCCGTCAGGTCGTTGATGACTGGTCGATGCTTTTGGATGTGACTGATGACTTGGATAGTATTGTTTCCACTTATGCTTGTAAGGATGTCGAAAGACTTCAGAATAGCATAGGCAAGTACATTCGGGCAACTTATATGGCCGATATCATCCAAGACCGAAAAGACTGCTCCATTGATGAAGCCTTGAGAATATTGAAAGAAGATAACAACAAGTCAGATGGTTTTTATGAATCGGTACTGAATGGAATACGCAAGGATCTTCCCAATTCTGACGAGAAGGAATTTGACAAGGAAGACTTTAGGGAAATGCTGGAACTTTTCCCTGAAGAAGATTACTTCGATATGCTGGTTCATGTTTTGGAAAAATCAAACTTGGGTAATTATCAATATCGCTATTTGCATGATTTCCTGGATGCGGTTACAATGAAGAACTCTCCATCCAAACTGCTGGCCGATAGCCGTTCTCGTCGCCATCCCAGACGGGGTGCATTGGGTTCCAAACTGTTGGAAACACTGGTTCAGCTGTTGGTACTGAAAGAAAAGACAGATGGAAGTTATGAAACCCGTTCCTTATCCATCGATGAATTGATTCAGGAAATAAGAAATCGCTATGGGTTAATTATCAATGGTGTCAATGAAGAGCGTTTTGCAAACGCTGATGTAGAAATGAATGAAGCATTTCGAACGAATGTAGAAGCTTTCAAAGACAAACTTCGTCAGATTGGTTTCTATACGGACATGAGTGATGCTTGTATTCTACAGAAGATTCGTCCACGCTATAAATTGTAAACAATGGAAGAAATTAGAACACTATATTACGAACGTTTTATTCAACACGTCGTTGAAGTATATGCACCAAAACTGAAGCAGGTTCGCCCAGGGCACTGTATGAAGATAACCGGTCTTGCTCTGAAGGAACTTCGTGTATTGCTTCCTTTGTTGCGTCCTATCAATGAGAATCTGTCTGTATTCATCCTCTCGGAAGAGGAAAAAGGGGATGAATATATCCATGCAACGAAACTCATTGAATTGAGAAATGACCCGTCCAAAGCGGTATTGATTTTGGTCCCGACCAACAGTAGAACATCGGCTGAAGACTCCTATGGTGACGCTACGTTCCAAAACTTGTCGGCATCAGACCTTCAGAATTCCTTTATCTATAAATTGATGGATGAGATGCCCGAAGAAAAGAGGTCGAACTGGTCCCAAATCTTCGAACTGTTAAGAGATGAAGTGCATGCCTACATGAGTGATCTTATTTCCTATATCCTGTACCTTGAACTGAACCAGTATTCAAGTGAGGCTTGGGGAAATGGGTTGTTCGTATTTGGCATGTGGCCGGACAGTGAACTTTTCAAAGAAGAGAATGCTGTCCGCAGACGCTTTATGCTGAACAAAGAAAAAGCATCGGCCATTCTTGCTGATTTTTCTTTGACTGCAGCTGACCGTATAGCTTCTCTTCCGATTGAAAGAGGAACCATTCAGCGTGCGCTCATGACCTTCTTGACTTCTGATGATTCTTTGAACGATGCCAACTCGCTGTTTGAGTGTATTCTTTGCAAACATCCGGAATTTAATTATGCAAAGATGCCTTGGCTTGAAATAGGTTCTTCCGGACCTGTAAAGGTCATGGTGGACTTGAATACAGGTAAGGATTCTAAGAAAGAATTGGTCAAGGATGAAGAAGGGAATTTTGTCCTGAACATCTTGTCGGAGAAAAAATCAAAAGTTTCCTTCACCATTACAACCGACCCTGCGCCTAAAGATAACCCTGCCATTGTTTCTTTCGAAATTGCTTTAGTTGACATCGACGACTTTTCAGAGGTGGGTGTAATCAAAAAAGCCAAGGTAGGAACCAACAAACGTGCTACACGCAAGATGTCAGTGAACATTGCAGACGGCATGTTTGACGAAGGTGACTATCTGCTTCGTGTGCGAGCTTTAGATGAGAATGGCATTGTGCTTGAGCAAAAGAAAATGTTCAAGGAGGACCAGGTACAGGCAGCTTGGGAAGAAGCCAAGAAAGAGAATCCCAACCTTCAGATGGAACAGTATCGCTTGGAACACCATGTTGCTTACTGTAACGAATCTGCTGTATTTACCATTGTGAACGATGGAGAAGTGCCCGAAGGTCAGATTGACAAACGTGCCAAAGTCAACAGCTACACACAGGCCATCATACTCTATCGCTCGGCTCATTTGGCTAAAAATGAAGACCTAGAGATTCCAACTGATGGCGTTGATCGCAATCGGTGGGTCGATGGTAATCTCAACAACACCTATCATTTTGATTTTGGAGCGGCTTATGCTTACCAAATTCAAATGTCAAAGAAGTTGATCCAACTCGAATCCACCTTCTTGAAAAATGCGAATGATTTTGGTTACATCGAGGCTTTGCTCGGCGGTAATCCTACAGATGCTTATTTGATGAATCCGAATGATACTGCCGTTCGTGAACCGTTGTTCGTTCCTGTGTCTGATATTCATATTCCAAACGAATTGGGAGCATTGAGAGAAGACCTCTTTGCTATCATCAGAGAGTCAGCAGAAGACGAAACCGGTTTGACCAGTACATTGGATTTCACCAGCAATTTGGGCTTGATTAAAGCTTATCTGTCTGAGTATGATGCTTGGCTCAGAGAAGAATTGGAGAAAGACCTGAGCACGGAAGCTGTCGTCAAACTTCAAAATATTGATACAGTCCTATTGTCGGTAGAAATGCCTGATGGCAGTAAGACCAAGGTTAAGATGATCAGTCCCTTGCACCCGTTGCGACTGGCTTGGATTGTAAATCTCTATGAACTGTATCAAGACTGGGAAGAGCGTACCATTGAGAATCCAAAGTATAGAAAAGCATGGTATCGGAAATTGGACAAGCTTTTCCAAGGTCAAATACCGATGAATGTAGCGCCTATCGTATTGAGTGATGACCCGCTGAAGGAAGCCTATCAGTACATCGGTGAACTGACATTTGGCTGGGGCGCTTATGCACAACCGACCCAGTCAGAAGAGGCTTTTTCTTCAGGCAATCGTCAGTTGAAATCCTACGTTTCCATGCTGCTGAATGTGGCAAGGGAAAAGCGCATTGATAGTGATGTGAATCTGGACCTGGTGGTACGCCATCTGTTCAACTACAGCGTATCTCATCCCTATACGGACAAATTGGTTATCAACTTGTTTAATGCAGGAGATGCTGCAACATTTGCAGAAGCATTGGTACGCTTGGAAAAGATTGGAATCGGGCACGAACTGACCTATGAAATCAGACTGTTTACTGATGAAAACATGTTGCAGTCTGGCGAATCTTTCAAGGATTTGCTTGACCCGGAATCGGCTGTTGCCAACGATGCGGAAGTGTTTTCACAAGCTTCTGCTAACCGCTTGTTCCCCAAACTTCGCTTTTCTTTAAATAAGACAAGTGACTTTATCAACAAGCATGATGACTATCAAGCTCATCTGTCTTTTCTGGTAAATCCGTTTATTGTAAGTACAGAGCCCTCTCGCCCAAGTGAGCTGAGCCGCTCCTTCTTCTTGAATGGTACCATTTGCAGGGATATAGTAGAAGCGAAGCCGATTGGTAAAACATTCGTTTGGAATCGCTATTATTCCAACAAGAGCTTGCCGAACCCAGTGTCAGAATCGGCAAATTTGGAAGTTAGCTTGTTTGCCCGTTTACAGGAAGTGATTGGTAAAATGCTTTCTTCTACCATCGAAGAATCTGTACCGGCAACAACACTCCGTTTGAAGGAGAGTGATATGATGTTGCTGTCGTTCATTCATGACAGCAGCGATTGGGTGATTACGTTCGACAAGAATATGGGACCTGAATTCTATGATCTTCCCTGCGGTGATTCCGATGTCCCGTATCTGTTGGATTATGTCCCGAATGATGAAGCGACAGGTATATCTTCTTACCTGACCACGAAACCGACCAGCGAAATTGCGTCCTTGATGGTTCCGCTTTTCAAACAGTATGGAATTGATATTGAAGACAAGGAGAACTTCAAGCAAATTCTGGAGGATGTCCGTTCCGTGAGCAGCTCGTTGATTATGCAAGTCAATACAACATCCCGGAAAGGATTTGAAGTTATAGGTACCACCTTGACCAAACGCTTCCTGGAAAAGAAGGGTATCACGACAGAATCAATCATGATTCCGATTGATCTGCATAAAGAGTTATTCGTTGATTTGGATAGCGAAAACCAAGAACGTGCAGATAATCTTGTTGTCAAGATTGATGTTAAGCGCAAGGAAATCTTATTTAATGTGGTTGAGATAAAATGCAGAAATGCCTATTATCAGGCTGATGAACTGCACATGAAGATTGTCAACCAGATTGAAAATACCATCCTGGCACTTCGCTCCCATTTTGAAATTGCGGTGGATGGCCATGACCGACTTGACCGTGAACTGAAAGTGCTGGAATTAAAGTCGCTCCTGGAATTTTACATCAATCGCTCGTTACGATATGGACAACTTAATCCGGATAAGGCTCATGAATACAAGGTATTTTTGAGCAAACTCTCTGATGGTTATTCCGTCCGTTTCAAACGGCTTGGCGTGATCTTTGATTTCATGCAAACTGAACGTCAAAAGAAGGATTTCTATGGTGATACGCTAATCTACACGATGGGTAATCCGGTCATTGAACAGATTCTCGATGACAGTAGTGACTTGAAGACTCAAATTCTGGAAGCTCAAGACAATGACTTTGTCAATTTCTTTGAGCCGACATTCAGTGTAGCTACAACAGGTATGGAAGCTCAGCCAAAACCTGTTCAGCCCGTTGAAGTATCAACGCATATTGACACGGATTATGAAGTGATTGTTCCGAAGGAACCGGAAGCCAATCCTGTTGTGCCGAAGACTGAAAATTCAGCTAAGGTGAAAACTGAAAACAATTCTGTAATCTTTGACCATCCGGAAGAAGAGTCAGACAATTCACAAACAGCAACTGTAGAAACCGGTCCTGAATCTGAAGAACAACTTCCTGCTGTTGATTCCGTACATACCGAACCCAAAGTTCCTGAGGCCAATGCAGGCACTGAAGAAAATGGTACAGGAGATAATCATTCATTACCGGCTGACCCTGTAGATGTACCGGTTCACCAGCCTGAAACCGTTCCGAATTATCAGGAACCTCTGGTAGATGTCATCGTTGGGAAAAACAGTGATTCTCCCCAATTCGGTGTATTAGGAAAAATGGTTTCGAATGGGCGCGTGATTGGTATGGACTTGAACGAGTGCAATACAATCAGCTTGTTTGGCGTACAAGGTGCTGGTAAGAGTTATACCATCGGTTCTGTCACAGAAATGGTTCTGAAACAGTATTCCAAGGTAAACAAACTGCCTGCTCCTATGGCCGGGGTTATTTTCCACTACAGTGAAAGCATGGATTATGCCCCCGAGTTCACGTCGATGGTATATCCTAATGATGAAGCTGGTCAGTTGGCTAAGTTAAAGGCTGAATATGGTGCTGAAGCCCACTCTGTCAAGGATGTTATCCTCCTTGCCCCCGAAGCACAAGTGAAATTACGCAAGGCTCAATATCCGGACTTGGAGGTACATGCCATCGGTTTTGATTCTTCTGAGCTGGCTGTACGAGACTGGTTGTTCCTTTTGGCTGCTTTAGGCAATGACTCTGCTTATATCAAAGAACTCAAACAAATCATGAAAGCATGTCGCTACAATATGTCGTTGGCAAATATTCGCCAAGGTGTTGCAAGCAGCGACCACCTTTCTACTTCTCAGAGGGCATTAGCCAATACAAAATTGGATTTTGCAGAGGAGTATATTTCTGACGGCTGTAAGCTGCAGCAATATCTCCGTCCGGGAAGATTGATTATAGTCGATTTGCGTGACGAGTTTATTGAAAAAGAGGAAGCTCTTGGTCTGTTTGTTGTCATGCTTAATATCTTCTCAAGTGTGATGACGGTGGACGGAAAGGCTTTCAATAAGTTCATCGTCTTTGATGAAGCGCATAAATACATGAACAACAAGGAACTGGTGGATTCTATTACGACCGCAATCCGAGAGATGCGTCATAAGGGCGTTTCCATCATGATTGCAAGCCAGGATCCGATGAGCTTACCTACGGAAATTATAGAACTAAGTTCCATGGTTGTGATGCACCGATTCAGTTCACCAGCCTGGGTTAAGCATGTTCAGAAAGCGATAACTCCGCTGCAGACCTTAACAGCCACAGAAATGGCTGCATTGGGTTCTGGTGAAGCATATCTGTGGGCAAACAAAGCTACTGATAAGGCAATAACCCAGCGTCCTATAAAAATCAGTATTCGTCCACGTGTAACAAAACATGGTGGTGATACGATACAAGCTGTAAAAGAATGAACATAACAGAATATTCAAATAAAGGAAGCAGAACAGTGAATCAGGATTATGTAATCCATCGGTCACTGTCTGCTGACTCTGCAATATTTGTTTTAGCTGATGGTATGGGTGGCTACTCACATGGTGAGATAGCCGCTCAGACCGTGGCTACCAAAATTGTGAGTTTTATAGAGAAAAATATGACAAATTACTCTCCGGAAGATTTAATAAGGGAGTCAATCGCTTTTGCCAACGATGCCCTTATGGTTAAACGAATGGAATTGGGTGGAAAAAAGATGGGAACTGTTATTGCTGTCCTTTTGATACTCAATAGCCGGGCATATATTGCTTGGTTGGGTGATAGTAGAGTATATAAATACAGTGATGGCGAGATGATGACCTGTACAACAGATCATTCCATCGTGCAGCAGCTGTCTGCTAAAGTGAATATAACGCCCTCGATTTATGAGAAATATGGAGCAATAGTAACTCGCGCCGTCATGGGTGATGAACTTAAAGATGAAATTCCTATTAAAGTGGTATCTGCCCAGAAGAACGATGTATTCTTATTGTGTTCAGATGGTTTTCATAAACAGCTTCCCGTAGAGGAATATATGGCGTCAAGTGACAATACCAATCTGAAGTGTTTGAATGACATGGCTTCTGACATGGATGATAATTATTCATTCATAAAAGTGGAATTATAATGATACTGAGCAACATAGTCATTGACGATATTAAATCAAAATCCGGCCTTCTTTTTGATCAGGCTAAAGATTTTGAAGTGTTGGCAAAACTGATATTGGAGGTAACACAACGTTCTATCGGCATAACCACGCTAAAAAGATTGTTGGGGTATATTGATGATGACCATCGCACAAATTCCTATACGCTCAATACCATTGCATTGTACTTAGGGATATTCCTAAAATAATAAAATTTAAGGCAACTAATTCATTGCGAGTTAGTTGCCTTTTTTGTATCTTTAAGCATTCCCCCCAAAAAACGGTTTGACGGCCAAAACGGGGGTAATCTAAAATAAAAACACATGGTAAAGATACAAAAAATCTCAGAAATCGAACCTCGTTTAGGTTTTACCGAGTTCGATATGCTAAAAAAATATCGTCAAAGTTTTGCAACGAGTGAATTAGGTCGCCTCCATGCTCTGTTTCCTTTCTCGGAACTGGCCCGACAAATGCATTTGAAGTCCTCTGCTTTGGGTCGTAAAAGTTATTTTTCTCCCGAAGGTAAAATAGCCTTACCTGAGTTCGGGATAAGTTTAGAATAAGGCCAGTTGTTTTGAGTCCTCAATATA
>OCHR01000172.1_pt1 | contig 9437 bp, 9 predicted proteins | sample 1538451 | NCBI WGS metagenome assembly OCHR01 (sample SAMN04571692, study PRJEB22368) | human gut metagenome | biome: human gut; material: stool | host: Homo sapiens | place: Luxembourg | collected 2012-08-03 | reverse complement strand
TCCGATCTGCCGATTGCGAGATCAATCCAGAATTTATGCAGTCGCTTGTTCTAGTGCTGCTTTTCTGGCAAGTTCTGCTTCTGCCTCCTCGGCAGCCAGTCTTACCTTCTTCTTTTTGATCAACTTCATACGTGAGAATTCTTCTCTTTCTCTTTCTTCCAGAACTTCATTGATAAACTTAATGTCCGCCTGGAAGCGAGGAATCATAATGTTCTTGAGAGCGTTAGCACGTCTTGTGGTCTTTTTGATTGCATCAGAAAGACGGAACACGCTATTTTCAATCTCTGCCAACTCGGCAGACATGCGCTTTACCTCAACGAACTTGACAAATGCATCGTCTAATGAGGCATTACTGGAGTGCAGACCATATGGAACCGTGTCCATCTTGGCTTCTACCCAGTCTACCATTGGAAGCTCAACGCCCATGACGCTGCGGTATGCAACGTTCAAGCCATCATCGAACGGGATGGTGCTTGCCAGCTCACCGGTATTACCAACGGTAATATTTGCGAGCTCCAGTGCGTCATATGCTTCTTGGAAGGTAACATCGATCTTATCTTGGATCTTACCGGCCTCACCAAGCAACATCATAATCTCACGAATGAGAACGTTACGCTTACGGTCCATCAGCTCATAGCCCTTTTTGGAGAGCTTGAGTTGCTTTTTCGTAGCGATCAACTGGCTTTTGGTAGGTAATACTTTATTCGCCAATGATGTTCACCTCATTCTTGGAAAGCGTTTTCTTAGTCTTCTACTCTTGATACGTAGTACTTATCAAGAATTTCTTCCGGAACACGATCCAGGTCAATACGTGGAAGGGTACCCAGAATCTCCCAACCAAGATCCAAACTTTCCTCGATGGAACGGTTCTCTTTAAAGCCCTGAGTAATAAACTTGGACTCAAACAGCTTACCGAACTTCAGGTAACGCTTATCCTTCTTGGACAGTTCCTCTTCACCGATAACGGATGCCAGGGAACGAGCGTCCTGTGTCTTTGCGTAAGAAGCAAAGAGCTGGTCAGCCAGAGCCTTGTGGTCATCACGGGTAAACTCTGCACCGATACCGTCCTTCATCAGACGGGACAGGGATGGCAGAATACCAACCGGTGGGTAAATCTTACTGTTGTCCAGAGAACGATCCAGAGAAATCTGACCCTCGGTGATGTAACCGGTCAAGTCAGGAACCGGGTGGGTAACGTCATCGTTTGGCATGGTCAGAATCGGCAGCTGGGTAATAGTACCGGACTTGCCGTGAACCATACCTGCACGCTCATACAGAGAAGCCAGGTCGGAGTACAGGTAACCAGGGTAGCCCTTTCTACCTGGGATCTCACCCTTGGAGGAGGAGAACTCACGAAGTGCTTCAGCGTATGCTGTCATATCTGTCATGATAACCAGAACGTGCATGTCCTTTTCATATGCCAGATACTCTGCTGCGGACAATGCGCAGCGTGGTGCCAGTGTTCTCTCAATGATTGGGTCGTTCGCCAAGTTGAGGAACATTACAACGTTTTGCAGAACACCGGATTCGTCGAAGGAAGTACGGAAGTACTCCGCAACGTCATTCTTAACACCCATTGCGCAGAATACGATAGCAAAGTTATCTGCGCCGTCCTTATCCGTTACAGAAGCCTGGCTGGCAATCTGCACTGCCAACTCATTGTGCTTCATACCGGAACCGGAGAAGATTGGCAGCTTCTGACCACGAATCAGGGTCATCAGAGTGTCGATAGAAGAAATACCGGTGTGAATGTAGTTCTTTGGATATACACGGGATGCCGGGTTGATCGGAGCGCCGTTGATGTTTACGCTCTTCTCCGGGAAAATTGCACCCAGACCATCGATCGGCTTACCGGCGCCGTTAAAAGTACGTCCCAGAATTTCTGGCGAAAGTGGCATCTCCATCGGGCGACCACGAAGTCTTGTGCGGGTGTTGGTGAGGGAAATCTCACGAGTGCCCTCAAACACCTGGATGACTACTCTGGAGCCTTCCATCTGCACGATTCTGCCCTGACGAATGCTACCGTCCTCAAGACGGATATCAACTGTCTCTTCAAAGAAGGCGTTTTCTACGCCGTCAACAACGATGAGAGAGCCGTTAATTTCTTTTACGCCAATATAATCAAGAATCATATTATATAACCGCCTTCTCCGTGCGAATTTCACTTTTTATCCTTATCATCCTCGCACGGGAAATGATAAGAGTTGATCGGCGTTCACCTTATGCAGAGAGAACTGCAGCGATGGTGTTGTCGATATCGTCGATAAGCAGGTCGATCTTGGAGAGGTCATCGTTCGGTACTTCGTACTTCATCTTAATAACTCTCTCGTAGATACCGGTATCCAGCAGACCTTCCAGCGGAACGTTTGCTACAACCAACTGCTTACTCTTATTGTACAGATGAACGATAACCTTCATCATGTCTCTCTGCTTCTCAATCGGAACATAGGTATCATCCGGGTGGAAAGCGTTCTGCTGCAGGAAGCCTACACGAACTACACGAGCGATTTCGATTACCAGCTTCTGGTCATCCGGCAGAACGTCTGCACCAACCAGCTTAACAATTTCCATCAGCTTGTTTTCCTCTTGGAGGATGTCATTGATAATATTGCGATATACAATGAACTCCTCGCCCAGATGCTCGTTATACCAATCTTCCAGTGCCAAGTCATACTCTGTATAACTGGACAACCAGTCGATAGCTGGGAAGTGTCTTGCGTAAGCCAAGCTCTTATCCAAAGCCCAGAAGCAACGGGTAAAGCGCATGGTGTTCTGCGTAACAGGCTCAGAGAAGTCACCACCAGCAGGAGAGATAGCACCAACAATAGAGATAGAACCCTCGGTGCCATTGAGGTTGTGAACGAAGCCTGCACGCTCGTAGAACTCAGCCAAACGAGATGGCAGGTATGCCGGGAAGCCTTCTTCAGCAGGCATCTCTTCCAGACGGCCGGAGATTTCACGCAGAGCCTCAGCCCAACGGGAAGTAGAGTCAGCCATCATCGCTACGTGGTAGCCCATGTCACGGTAGTACTCAGCAAGGGTAATACCGGTGTAGATGGATGCTTCACGAGCAGCAACCGGCATGTTGGAGGTGTTAGCGATCAAAACAGTACGCTCCAAGAGCTTTCTGCCTGTTCTCGGGTCGATCAACTCCGCAAACTCTTCCAGAGCCTGTGTCATCTCGTTACCACGCTCACCGCAACCAACATATACGATAATATCAGCGTCGCACCATTTTGCCAGCTGGTGCTGGGTCATGGTTTTACCGGAACCGAACGCACCAGGGATACAAGCAGTACCACCCTTAACCAACGGGAAAAGGGAGTCCTGAATTCTCTGGCCGGTAATCAGCGGCACTGTGGAAGGTACACGCTTTGCAACAGGGCGATCCACTCTGATTGGCCATCTTTGAACCAAAGTCAGCTCGTGCTTTCTGCCCAGCTCGTCCTCAACCTCTACAACCGTATCGTGTACTCTGTATTGGCCGTTTGGCATAACCTTCGTAACAACTGCGTTCTTAATTTTTGGAGTCAGCATGCACTTGTGGGTAACGGAAAGTGTCTCCGGAACCTCAGCATAAACATCGCCCGGAACCAGCTTGTCGCCAACTGCAACTTTTACTGTAACGTCCCACAGCTTCTCCTCATCCAGAGTAGTAGCCTTAGAACCACGTGCGATAAAGGTGCCGCTTTCTGCCGCAATATCCTTCAACGGACGTGCGATACCGTCGAAGATATTATTCATAATGCCAGGGCCCAGTGTGATGTTCATTGGGCTGCCTGTGCCGACAATCGGCTCGCCGAGTGTTAACCCGACTGTTTCTTCATAAACCTGAATTGTGGTAAACTTGTCGGTAATACCGATAACCTCACCAACGAGGTGCTCGTGTCCGACGTAAACCATTTCCATCATGGAGAAACTGCGAGCGTCTTTTACGGTAACAATACAACCATTGATACCGTAGATAACATTTTGATTTTCCATCATTTACTCATCTCCAATAAAACAAATGGGTATGCGGATCAGACCACAGCCATCCCCGAATTTTCTTCGAACCAGCTATGCTGTGCATCCAGCATAGCATCCAAGGTAGCGTCCAGCAGAATACGCATTTCTGCGTTCTCTGCACGAAGACCACCGATTTTAATTCTGTTGTCTTCTGCAACAGTTGCGTTTGTGCCAAAAGTTGCCATAGCGACTTCCTTAGCCTTCACATCGCCCGGCTTGATGTAAACAACAGTGCCCGGCTTTGTAAGAACCTTGGTCATTTCGCCTGCATTTTTCCGCAGCATGCTTGTGTAGTCCGGCTTTGCGGTAAAGGCTACCAACTCAGCAGCGGCCTTCTCAAACACACTGGTTTCAATCTTCTGGCGTTTCTCGAGCAGTACTCTGCGGGCGTCAATCTCTTTGTGAGACATCTCGCGAACAATGTTGCTGCGGGCTTCCGCAACTTCCTTTTTAATCAGACGATCGGCTTCGATCTTTGCGGTGGACTCAGCCTCACGCAAATCTCTGATTTTGTAAGCTTCGATGTCTTTCATGATTTGTTCACGCTGCGCCTCAGCATAGTGATTAATGGCAGAGTAAAAACCACTCAATTTCTCCATATTTGAAGCCATTATTAACCCCCGTTCCGCCGCCTAAGCGACCAAAACTGAAAATAGAAACTAAATCTTAATCCCGACTGCCTCACGGACATAACGGGTGATAGCATCTTTTGTGCGACCATTGCCGTTCCTATCAGGGACTTCGACAATAAGAGGACGCTTACAGTTCATCTTCAGGTTATAAACAACTTCCGGAATCATGTCTACAACATTTTGGGTAATCAAAACTACCGCAACGTCTTGCACACGCTTCATGGCTTTGTTCAGTTCCTGAAGTGCATCTGTTTCGTTGGAAACCATCACACCGTCAATGCCGGCAAGACGCATTCCAACCAGGGTGTCCTCATTATCGCTTATTAAATAAAAGCGCATTGATGCCACCTGCTTTCTTTAAACTGTAAAACAAGGATGTTTTTACGTTTGTGCGTAAGATTGTTTTTGAAGCGAAGAATCGAATCAAACGCCAACCTTAGCCAGGATCAGGATGGAGATCAACAGACCGTACAGAGCAACACCTTCACCCAGAGCAACGAAGATCAGGGACTTACCGAATGCCTTAGGATCCTCAGCAGTTGCGCCGATAGCAGCAGGAGCAGCAGCAGCAACAGCGATACCACCGCCGATACCGGAGATACCTGTTACCATACCAGCAGCGATCAGGCCGAGACCGTCGGAAGAACGAGCAACTGTGCCGTCCTCAGTGATTGTGATGTGCTCAGTCTGAGCAGCGGAACCACCCTCAGCAGCGGAAGCTACCATTGGTACTGCGAATGTAACAACTGCGATAGCCATGAATGCCAGCAGCTGCTTAACAACGATGCCACGGGATTTCTTGCCGTTTTTGAATGCCTTAATGCCGAAGAATACGGAAGCTGCGAGAGCGATAATTGGCAGAGCAATAAGTACGTAAGTCATAATATTTTCCTCCAAAATCAATAAAAATAATAAAACTAAACTTTTTATTTTTGCTTATGCTTTGTTTTAAATTTGTTTGTTCAAAAACTACGGATGTTCGATTATCTAACTTCCATCATTTCAGAAGCAACAACCGGAGTGTACTCACGGCCGTCACCTGCATAGAAGCGGCTGAACAGTTCGTAGTAGTTGAGTCTGAGAACCTGAATACATACCAGCAGGGCCTCAAGAGCGGTGATAACGCCGTTACCGATTACAACGATGATCCAGTAGATCACGCCGCCGTCGCCGCCGAATACAGTTGCCAGGCTGAATACAACCTGCATCATACCGGCGTGAACCAGAACGAACGCACCAACACGCAGGAAGGACATGATTGTGGACATGGTCTCGATAGCCAGAACGATGATCTCAAAGATGTTCTGCATGATGAAGTTGCCCACGCCGCCTTCCAGGTGGAAGCCATGACCTTCGAATACCTCAGCCATTGGCTCCTGGAAGAAGATGAGTACCAACGGAGCCAGAACCATGCCAAGGAGCCATGGAAGGCTGAAGCCGTTGAATCCAATGTAAGTGCACAGGTCACCAACGATCAGGTTAGCCAGAACACCAGCCAAGCCGATGTAGAAAGCCATACCTGCAATACCGTTTGTGCTGAAGATAGCCTGGCCGATATGACCATGACGGAACTTCAGGATGATGTTCATGATCTGTGTGATAACGATCATGAGAACGCCAAGGCCCATTGTGAAGTAAATGATGTACGGAGAAGTATCCGCAGACATTACTTCAATGAACTTGCCTGCGTGGTGGTTGAAGTCAATACCCATTGCATGGTGTACTGGGTTCAACCATGTCTCAAAGCCGAAGACCGAGCCGTAGAAGAAGCCGAATATCATAGAACTGATACCGCAGTGAAGAAGAACACGGCCGATTTGCATCTTCATCTTGAGCCACATGAGGCAGAAGCCGATAACGGAAATGAAGAAACCTTGACCAACATCACCGAACATGATGCCGAACAGGATGGTGTACATGATAGCAACGAATGGTGTTGGGTCGATATCTTCCGGACCCGGTACGCCATACATTTTTGTAAAGAACTCAAATCCTCTGAAGATCGGGATATTGTGCAGCTTTACAGGTGGGTTGTGCTTAGCGACTTCCTTGCCGCTCTTGAAGCTGAGTTCAATCAGCTTAAACTGGCTGAGTTCTTTCTTCAGGTTTGCTTCTGCATCCTTCGGAATCCAGCCGATGAGTACGAAGTTGTCTTCGTATCTTGCTGCGCTGCGGCAAATTGCGTTGTAGTAAACGTTCTTTTCAGCCAACAGTGTGTAAACCTGCTGGAGCTTAGCACGTTCTGCATTCCACAGTGCCTCTGTGCTTGCCTCTGCCTGAGCGATAATCTGAGATTCAGCATCTCTCTTCTGGCGCAGGTCAGCAACAGTGTCCTCCGGCTTACCTGTCATGGTTTCCAGAGTAACCTTCTGGAACTTCAGACCGGAGAAGATGCGGTCTACGTCGCTTGCGTTAGCGGCAGGAGCGAAGTAGAGACCCCATTGGCGAGTTTCGTCTGCTGTGCAAGGGGTGAAAATCACGTTTGGATTTTCTTTGTATGCGTTGAGTTTTTCTAAGTTTTCTTTTGGCAAGGAACCAAATCTCACGTTAACATACTCACAAGCACCGATTTCGTCCAGGTCGAGGTTCAAACCAACAAAGTGGCCCATAGCCTCCATGGACTCCTCATACTCAGCCTTCTTCAGTTCAGCCTGAGACTTGCTTGCTTCCCACTCCTTGAGCTTAGCAGTGATGTCCTTTGCGTAAGCGATTGCTTCGTCCGCGCTCATGTGAATGTTCTTGGACTCCTTCTCGCTGAGCAGAGTGACTTCTTTGCCTGCTTTGGTCAAAGCATCTCTCAATGTCTGGAGGGGTTCAGTGTACGGATTTTCTTCACTAAATGCTGTGAAGTCCGGTGTGTCGCCATATTGCATCATAGCGTCATCTGCGTGGAATACACCAGATCTGCCGCAGACAGTTGCTACGCCGTCAATATCAGCCAGCTTGCCAATAATACTTACTTCTTTCAGCTTTACGACAGCCAATTAATCGACACTTCCTTTCATTGAAAATTGACGATGGTAAGTAATTTTGCGATCTTGCTTGCAGGCAGCTCATAACGGATACCCTCCAAGATATTGGTGATGTCCGAAATTTCTGCTTGCTTTACAAAGATATAGGATAACATGACCACGCTTGCGTGGGTGGAGAAGTGGATATTGTGACGGCAGATGTCATACTGCGTCTTCATTGGAATATCCTCTTCAAATTGCTCCTGATTCTTCAGGTAGCGTTTGCCGGGTCTGGTCTTAGCCATGATTTCCTGAACTTCCTGAATATCTCTGGCTTTGATCAGCTTCTCCATAAAGTCCTTTTTAATGGTGGAGAAGGGCAGGAGCGCACCACGGATTGCCTCCGGCGGCGCCTTGTAGAATGTTTTCATTCTGACGATTCGAACGTAGTTGTCCAAATCAAGGTAAGAGTTAAAGATCTCACGGAGCTGAGCAGCGGCTTCTCCCTTGTAATACTTACTAATCATACGGAAGGTATCCTTATAAAGGTAAGTATACAGGGCGTTCTCAATTCCGGTGTAATCCAGCAACTCTCCGTCTTCTGGTTTGAACGACTCCACAATCTTGCGATATGGAGTGTTCGCAAGGGCCTTGAGCAGATCGTTGAAGGTCTTCATGTGACCCAGTGCTTCCACATCAATCTTTGTCCGGGACAAGAGATATTCCGGCATATACACCGTATAACCATCGGTCTTGCCGGAATTCAATACGATAAGACTGTGCATGATCTGCTCGATCTCACTGCGCCGAATCAGGTATTCAGACATATGCTCACCAACCGATGAGCCATATCTGCCCAGAGAAGCGCAGTCCTCAAAGAGGCTTTGCTTGAGTAAAACTTCCAGCTGGGCACGAGTGACCTCATTTTCACTCACGTCAGCCAGAATACTGTTGTAGTAAGTACGATTCTTCAGATAGTAGGCAACTTCTTGGGTGGACTTACAAACTAGCAAGTCATTGAAGTTTTGCTCGGTGAGCCTTCTACCGAATCTGGTTCTCGCTCTTGCTAAAACAGCGTTGGAAGACAGACTGGAAAGCATCGAATCACTCCCCTATCACTTTTGCGACGATTGTTTTGACCCACTCGTCACACTTTCTGCTGTAAAGCTCATCCAGCTGCTGTGACAGATTCGTGTTCTTTCTCTCAACAATCTCCCATTTGTCCTGAGCGGCTTGTTTTTCCGCGGAAACGTTCTGCGGAATGGTCTTTCTGGCGTCTTCCAGATATTCCGCACGCAATGCTACACGGCGTTCAGCAACTTCACGTTCGGAGTTTACACGCTCCTTGTTAATCGCTTCGGTCGCTTCTCTGGCTTTACGGTCCATATCAACGATTTGTTTGACTATGTCCTGCACCTTGACCGCACCTCCTTTAATGCAACAATTTCATTGAGCTTTGAATTGTGGCTGTTCGGCATACACAATGTACACCGCCACCACCATGAGCATCCTGCTATGTAACTTAGGAATGCAATTGGTTCTGGCCAGCCATAACCATTTCTCCGGCGCTCCGGCGAGAAGCCGCTTTGCCGAATTGCCGACGAAACCGGTCGTCCATGGCATGACCATAATAGAACTGCAGTTACAGAACAGCACCCCCTTGATGATAAAGATGTATTGTGCTTCCAATCATGCCGATGACCCGATGCATTGAGAAACTTCCCAAAACCCCGCATCAAATCACATTTATTGAAAGGGTGGATTTCGTTGGTGAATTTGTCAAAATCAGAAAAAACCGAACGGATTCGGAATTGTAAAATTTCGATAAATCTCCGAGATCGGAAGA
>OCHR01000171.1_pt1 | contig 9490 bp, 5 predicted proteins | sample 1538451 | NCBI WGS metagenome assembly OCHR01 (sample SAMN04571692, study PRJEB22368) | human gut metagenome | biome: human gut; material: stool | host: Homo sapiens | place: Luxembourg | collected 2012-08-03 | reverse complement strand
GACCACCGAGATCTACACTCTTTCCCTACACGACGCTCTTCCGATCTCAACTGCAAACTGCGGCTATTTCGAAGTCACGACCACGTCGGACGCCTTGTTCAGCAACAACTGATAGGCCGCCGTCGCATCGCTGCCCTGCGAAAACTTGGTATAGATCGCGGTAATGTTCACCACGGAACCGTCCGCAGGTATTTTCTCGTCACGGAAACGGCAATAACCGCTCGAACGTACGACATAATTGCCTGCGAGGGTGTTGATGTCGCCATAGGTGAACCAGGCAGAGCCATAATAGAACGTACTCTCGTGCGTAAGCTCATCGACCCGCTTCGTCGCCCAGGTAGCCCAATCGTTGATATCGGTCCAACCCGGAGAATTCACATCGTAGGAGGTACTGTTGGCGAAGTAGTTGGGGAATGTATTTTTATACCCCCAGCCGGCCTTGCCGAACTTGCTTTCCAACCCTTCGAAACGGATCAAACGCCCCAGCGACTCATCCGTCAGCGTCGAATAGGAAGCGGGAGTAACCACCAAAGTATCGGCCGCCGTCAAGCCGATCAATTCGCCGAGCTTGACATGCTCTTCCAAGGTATTGCGGTCCTCCATATTGCCGTTGGCATAATTAGAATTGGTCGATGCGACACCCACGCTGAGCATCGTGCGGTAATTTCCCAGCACCAGACCCTGCAAACGGATATAAACCAGGCGACCGGGAGCATAGGTAATGTAATATCCCGAAGTCACTTTGATTTCGATGGCCGACTGGCAGCTTTCATCGTACAGGTACATCGACTTATAGACGTTACCGGCTTGGTCGCTGGAAATGACTTTGCCCCGAATCACCAGGTCGTCGGTAATGGTCAGCGACTGGCCGATACCGCTGGTTCCGGGATAAGCCTCCTCGAAAATATCCTTCAGCTCCTTGATCGAAATGATTTTACTGTCGCTGAAGTCCGCATCCGTCCATACCTTCGCAGGAGCCGGCGTATCGAAATCGTTATAACAGCCGACGAAGAACAAACTTGCTGTCACCGCCAGAAATATGGTTGCTATTCTATTCATATTCTTCACAATATTAATTCGTTAAGCCGTTAGAAACGGAAATAGACATTCAGGTAGTAAGTGGTGCCGAACAGGTAGAAATACTTGGGAGCGAACTTCTGGTAGGAAGTGATCTCCTTGCCGGTCTTAATGCCCTGCACACGCATCTGCTCGTAACCGCCGGTCTTGATATTCTGGTTGTTCAGGATGTTATTCACCTGCAAACTGAAGCCGAGCGTATAACGACGCTGAATGTAGAAATTCTTACCGATGCTCGCACTCAAGGTGTAAGCCGAATCGAACTTCTCCTGACTGCGCAGCTCCCGGATCTGTTCGTCCGTCATCGTAGGCAACAACACCTCGTCCGTACGGTAAAGCGGGTTCATCGACAGATACATATTGTTGTAATAGTTCAGATCGATCGATGCGTAGATGTTATGAGGACCGCGGTACGACAAACCGATATTCATTGCCGTCTGCGGAGTGCTCTCCACGCGCATATCCTTCCAATAGACCGTACCGGAGTTCAGCGGCTCGGCGCTGTTGTCGGCAATCTGCACGTAATTGGGATTCGACGTGTAAGTGTACTGACCCCAACTGATCGCACCGTTCAAAGACAAACCGTTGTAGATCGGAATCGAAGCGGCGACTTCCAGACCGAAATACTGCTCGTCGATACCGCTCAAGGCGAAATTGGTATAGGTCTTCAGCACGTCATCGTAGAAGGAGATCACCTTCGAACGGTCGTTCACCTTCGTATAATAACCGGAAACACGGAGTTTATAATCGCCGTAACGCAGGTTGTACGAAGCGTCGATGCCGTAAACCTTCTCCGTCGTAAGCCCCGGAGTTACCGAATTACGCGTACGGGGCGAAACGAAGGCCGACTGGAACGCAGGAGCATTCTGCATCGCCACGGCGTTGAGTTCGAAAGTATGGTTGGCATTGATGACATAATCGAAATTACCTTTGGCCTTGTATACGAAATATTCGAGTTTCTCCGATTTGCCCTTCGAATTATCCGGGAAGAGACCCTTGCGCCAAAGACCTTCGCGCCACATCGAAAGTCCGCCGAGCTCGGCGCCCAACTTCATGCCGAAACCGCCGAAACGGGTGGCATAAGTAGCCCATACACCGCCGGAACGCAGATGCGCCTTGTAGTTGTAGCTGAACTTGTCGCCCTCTCTGACGGCTCTTGCATGACCGTACTGGTTATAATAATCCATATCGTTCTGCGCCATGATCGGATCGCCGAAGTCGCGCTGTGCGAATTTATCGACGTCCACGTAATAGTCGCCGCCGAGCAGATCCTTCACCTCGTCGTAGTACCACGTGCGGTTGATGCGGACGTTGGCTCCGGCCGTCAGACGGGAGTTATCCTTATAGATTCGGCTGATCTGCGCGGCGAGGTTCCAGTCCAACTGGTCGGTATGGCGCTCCTCGATGATATAGTTCGAACGGGCGCCGGGACCGTATATCGCTTCATCCTCGGCATTGCGGAAATTCATGTTGGTCTGGTACATTTCGTCCCAGTCGAAGTGGCGGATATTACCCACGTTGCGCATCCACTGATCCGCCAGACTGGCCGCAGCCATCGAAGCGGCCTCCAGGTCGGTAGCGTTCAGCAACTTGTAGCTCGGCATATAGCGGTAATAATCGGGACGGGGGTCTGCACCGTCGTACCACGTCAGCGCCGAATAACCGTTCTTACCGAAACGGAACGAAGTGGCCAGGTTGAACTGGGTATGCTCATTGGGATCGAACGTATAGTTGATCATAGCGATCGGCTCGTGGCTGTTACGCACGCGCGCATTACGCATCTTGCCGTCCTGGTAGCCCCAGTTGGGGTTGTAATAGTTGTTGCCGACCAGATCGTAAGCCTCCTGCGTGGAAGCCTGCTGCGCACCGCGCTCGGTGGGAGCACCCATAATCGTGAAGCCCAACCGGTGACGCGAATTGAAAATCTTCTCGGCCGAAGCGAAATATCCGTAGGAGTTGTAATAGACGCCGTCCACGTAGGAGTTGCCGCCCTGACGGGTAGATACCGACAACGCATAGGACCAGCCGTTGTCCAGCAGACCCGAACCATAGGTCACCATGGCACGGAAGCGATACATCGAATTGGCGTTCACCAGACTCACGCGAAGTCCCTGGCGCACCTGCGAAGCACGGGCGTTGATGTTGGTCGTACCGCCGATGCTACCCACGCCGTAATCCGACATGATCGAACCGTTGGTGATCTCCTGGTTGCGCGTAGCGTCGTTCAGACCGCTCCACAACGACCAGGGCGTATAGCCCGTCATAGCGTCGTTGAAGCGAATACCGTTCAGGTAAACGTCCGAATACTGCGAATCGTAACCACGCACGTTGAAACGCATCTCGCTGAACCGGTAGGAAGCGATGTTGTTAAAAACGTCCTTCGAAGCCGAAAGGGACGAAGGCAGCGACTGCGCATCGTTGCCGCTCTCGGTGTCGAACTCTGCGAAGATCGAATCGTCCATTACGGTCGAAAGCACTTCGGGGACCAGAATCACCGTATTGATGTCGCGCACCATCTTGTCCACGCGCACCACGAGCGTCAAAGGCTCGAATTCGGGAGCCTCGAACTGCAACGTATATTCGCCGGGCTCGACATTCTCGATCACGAAACCACCTCGGCCGTCGGTCGTGGCAGTCATTTCACCGGGAGTGACCGAAACCTTCACCCCGTCCACCGCGACACGTCCCTCGCGGGAAACGACCTTACCCTTGATACCGCCGCTCTGAGCGAACGCGGTCAGCGACATCAGGGTAAATACAAAAATTAGTAAACTTTTTATTTTCATATCCTTTCAAGTTAAGGTATTTATTTACCGATGTAGATATAAACGGGGAAGTGGTCGCTGTAACCGCCCTGGAAATTGTTTCCGACGTACGTGCGCAAAGGATAGCCTTTGAACTGCCCCTCCCGCTGGATCATATAGTTACGCTTGAAGACATTCCCGTAGTACTTCGATCCCGGAGCCCGCACCAGACGCAACTCGCCGGGCTTCGCATTGACCAGGTTTTCCGACACTACGATATTGTCGAAGAGATTCCAGGCGTCGCCATAAGCCAGCGTTCCCATACCGGCACGCAGCACGGCGTGGAACGGACTGAAGAAATCACCCGGCTGAAGATCCTTGACCTTGGGTTTGGCATTCAGCCCCTCCAACATGCTCGGATCGGTCGGATCGTCGTTGAAGTCGCCCATCGCCACGATCTTGGTCGCAGGATTGACCTTCAGGACAGAGTCGGCGATTCGACGCATCTGTTCGCCGACGGCGATACGCTTGAACTCCGAAGCGTCCTTGCCGCCCAGACGCGAAGGCCAGTGAGCCACCATGAAGAAGAACGGTTCGCCGTCGATCGTACCCCACATGGTCGAAATATCGCGGGTTTTGAAATTCGGAAGCGAAGGAATCTGCGTGCGGATCGGTGCGCTGCCCTCCAGCTTGAAGACATCGGGACGGTACATAAAAGCGACGTCCACACCGCGAGCTTCGGGAGAGTCGTAGTGCGAAATCCGGTAATTGCCCGGAGCCATCTTCGGCGTAGCGATGATATCTTCGAGCACCGAGCGGTTCTCCACCTCCGATACGCCGATCACGATCGGATAATCCTTATCGATACCGGCAATGTCGAAAAGCACCTTTTCGGTATTGCCCAACTTCTTCGCATACTTGACAGAATTCCATTTTTTAGGTCCTTCCGGCGTGAATTCGTCGTCATTGACCTCGGGATCGTTGATCGTATCGAAAAAGTTCTCCAAGTTGTAAAAGACCACCTTGTACGGTTTCTGCGCGAAACAGCAGGCTGCGAACAGTAAGGCCAGTAGTCCTGTAAAAATCAGTCGTTTTTTCATAAGTCAAATTAGTTTTGGATTCCCCATTGGCTCGGAGAGTTTTGTGCCTTTACGGATTCCGCAGCCGACTCGGGAATATTGGGAAAGAACGTAAAGCCGGTCTTCTTTTCAATCTCCGCCACGCTCATGCAAATGGACGCAGGCGGCTGAATATCGCCGTAGCTCTTCTGATCCACCCAAAATCCGATCGCCTTCAATTCATCGGCCGAACAATCCGCGATACGTTTGCCGGTCGTACCGGTGCGCGTGCGAAGCAATACCTTGAAATAATTCGTCGGGACCGGACAAACTTTCCCGTCACGGTCGGTCGTCGTCGTATTGGTATTGGCATAATAGCAACCGGTCACCACATAAAGCGTGTCGTTGCATATCTGCGCACGCACCTTGGCTTCGAGATTGGCCCACATATCCTGGTTGAGCCGGTTGAGCTGCGGCGTCATATTGGTCGCATAGAACGTCTGGAGATTCAACTCCCGCGTAGCCGTACGGTCCGCCGAAGGGAGCTGATGTCCCCGGTCGTAACTGCCCCGATAGGAACCGGCCGCGAGGTTGGGCTGCCAGGAATAATCGACCTTCGGATCGTACTGAAAATCGTCGGTACGGTCTATCGACCCCCTATATACCGAATGCAGCGGATAAGCCACCCAATGCGCCACATGGAGCGTTTTGTCGTAGCAGAACGAATAGTTGCGCACGGTGCGGTTATTGAGCGAAGCGAAGTGGCTGACGTAAACGAAATTCTCATCGACTCGCTTTTCCGGCAATTCGGCCCAGGCCTTCGCATGACCTTCATCGTAGGGATCGTTGGTCGAAGAGGCCGAAAACTGCGTCAGCACGAGCACCTGCGGCTCACCGCCGAAAAATTCGAATTCGATGGTCGCCGAACGTTCCCCGCTCCCGGTATTCCGCGTATAATAAACGTCCAGGATATTGCTGATGTTCGAACTCTGTACGGTGCCCTCCTTCACGAGGACCGTCGGATCGTTGAGCCTGAACGAGCACCAAGCACCTCCGTCCTTGATTTCGGCACGCCATCCGGCGCCGACAGGTCCCTCAATCTGTATGGCGGCCGAACCCTCCGCAGCTCCGACCGTCGAAGAGGTCCGCCATACGGCAGAACCCCAAAAATCGTCCGTATCGTCGCCGCAAGCTACGACAGAGAGCGCAATCATCGTCAGGAACAGCCATTTCCATCCCTTCTCACAATATCTGAACATCGACATCATCGGTAAACTATAAAAAACTATCCGAGAAACCAAACTCTTGGAGGGGATGATCCCTCCAAGAGTCGGTATCCAGCATATTAAAAACTATTTGGTAATCTCGAACGATTCGATATACAAGGCTCCGACCTTATTATTGTCGAGCACAAAGGAATCAGCACCCAAACCGGCCAGATCGTACTCATGTACATACTCTCTGTAACCGCTCTTATCCGTGTATGTTTCCACAGGAGTTTGAGCAGCCCCGGCAACGGTCATCGTATATCCCGGGTTGTAGTAGCTGCCACTCTTATTCGGATACGACCGGAAAACGATCTTGATCTTCGACATCCCGTCGATCGGCGTCACGTTTTGCAGCTTCGCCTGTTTAGCCGCATCGGAGTCATTACCCTGCATCTGAATGATCGAGCCGTTGGAAGCGGGCGATTCACAGATTTTCACACCCGTGAACTCGATACCGCCAACGGTCCAACTAACCCAGGTACTGGGCGTAGCGACAACCTGCGAACCGTAACCATTGGTCGGGAGATCCGCATTATCCGCCTTAATATCCGTGATCGAGAACGCAACGACCTCACCGGTTCCTCCGCCGCCGGCACCGAGCAATGTAACAGGCACATCCTTGCTGTTACCGTTAGCCAACGTGATGGTCAGCGTCTGATTAACGGGCTGCGTACCGGTATTCGGATCGGCTTTGACCGTCACGGTCAGGCCATCGACCGTAGCGCTCAGGGGGGGGGTCAGTCCGCTTACGCTAAGTTGGTTGTCACCCTGGTTGATAACAGAAACCGTGAGCGTCTTCTCGCCTCCCGCTGCCTCGAAGGAGAGGCTGGCCGGAGTTACCCCCGTAATCATCGGGGTCGAGCTGTCGCTGAAAGCGGCCACGTCGTCCAGATTGCGCGGAACGAGCTGGGAATTATTCTTATATACGGCAGCCAGACCGGAGATATTACCCGTAGCGGCCTTGTAAGGAACATCGAGGAACACGCTCGGGTTCTTTTCATCGCTCTGCTTGCAGAATACGGTGAAATTGGCTCCATCGGCAGTGAAAGTATGCGAAGAGAGTGCGCTGGCGCTCGCCCAAACACCTGCCTGGGCAACCGACGCATTGGCGATCGTCACGGCCATACCCTGATATTTCGCCAGATCCGCAGCAGCGATCGTCGCCGTGGGAATCGAAGTCACCGTACCGGTCTTCTCGACCTTGCACCAGGTCGCTTCCTTAGCGCCCGTCACTTCGTACATACCACTGTAATTTACCACCTTGGCAAGTCCTTTATAAAGGGTTACGCGCACCTTGTCGCCTTTGTTCAGACCAAGTGTCGAAGGTTCTACCTGACTGCCGTAGAGCGTGATGCCGTTACCGGCCTCCGTCGCATTCTCGGTAGCGAGGATCAGGTTGTTGAAGGTATAATTGGCACCGGCCACATCGTTCATCACCACAGCGTCCAGATAGCGATCTGCATTGGCATCCACCGGAGCTTCCGTAGTAGTCATCTGTGCGATCAGCTCGGGAATGGTAATGGCCGTAGCCTCACCCGGATCGGGCGGCACCACACCGCCTTCGAGATCGACCTCCTGACCGCCGTTGCCCTCGACGAGTTGTACGTCATCGATTGCGAATACCGACGCCAGATCAGCCGTGAAACGGATCGAAAGCTGGCTGACAGCCTCCTTGAGCGTGAAATCTACGGCGAACTGGACCCAGTAAGGATCGGTCGTATCGCTGCCGCCGATCTTCTCGTAAGTCAGATTGCCCGACCAGTCGGTTCCGTTACCTACGGCAACGTGGAACGATTCGGGTTTGAAAATGTTGTCGTAAGTACCGCCGTTACTCTGCGAATAAGCACCGCCGAAGATGATCCGGTAGTTGGTCTTGCCCGCAGGCATCGTAATAGTGTTGATGTCGAAAGTCGCAGGTGCCGAACCGAAGAAAATCTTGTTCGAACCCGAAGCACCGTCGTAACCGCCGCTGAGCTTACCGGAAGTACGCACCGATACGTTCGCAGAGGTATAGGTCACCGTCGAATTACCCGTACCGGAAGCATTCTGCCATGCATCGGTCTGATCGAGGAACGGCCATTTATTATCAACCTTCTCGGCAGGCGTCTTGTCGAAATTGTTCTCGTAAATCGCATCGCCGCTCGGATCGGGAGGCACGACACCGCCGCCCGCCAGGTCGATCTCCTCGCCGCCGTTACCGGTCATCAGCGTGATATCGTCCAGACGGAACTTCGAAGATGCTTTCGCCTCGAACTTGATGTAAAGCGTCGAAGTCGCATTCTTGAGCGTAAAGTTCTTGGTTGCAAATACCCAGTAAGGATCGACCTGATCACCGTCGTTTACCTCGTAAGACAGCGGAGTATAGTCCGTTCCGTTCGCACTGAGATAAACCACGAAGTTGTCCTTGTTGAAATTATTGTCATTGTTATCACCGTCGTAATACTGTCCGCCGAAAGTCAGCTTCAGATTGGTCTGGTCGGAGGCGAGCGTTATGTCTTTAACCGTAAAGGTTGCCGGAGCCGAGCCGAAGAAGATCACGTTCGGGCCCGAAGCACCGTCATAAGCACCCGCGCTGCTCTTACCGGAAGCGCGGATCGAAGTATTCACGCCCTCGTAGGAAACCTTCGAAGCCCCCTCGCCGGTGGTGTTCCACCCCGTATAGTCGGCAACCAACGGATACGGGTTCGCAACGGACTCGCTACCTGCGGTTTCGTTGAAGATGAGCGTCGGCGGCACCACTTCGCCCTGAAGCACATTGACATCCTTCTGAATCAATGCGCCGTAGGAGTTGTAAACCTCGAAAGTCACCTTGGCCGATTGACCGATGTTCGAAGCGGGTACCGTAACGGTCACGGCAGCGTCGCCCTCGCCTTCGGTAGCCGAAAGGCGCACCCAAGTCTGTTCGTCCTCGACGATAGCACGCCAGGGACGGTTCGTTTCAACGATAAAAGTACCGTTGTACTCATCTGCGGGCTGTCCCTCCGCATCGAACGTCAGGTTCTCCGGCGTGACGTTCAGATAGGGAGCACCCATGTCGTCATTGTCGTCGGTACATCCCGCGAACACCACTACGGCGAACACGGTCAATGCACTGAAGAGCAATTTCCAAATGCTACTCTTTTTCATAAACAATTAAATTTTAGAGTGATATAAAAATAGGTTAAAAATAACTTCATCGTCTTGCATATTTACTCAGGCCACTTATTCTTAAACTTTTTGTAAAAATACTATTTTTTCCTGTTTCGACAATAATTCGAACACTATTTTCGTATTACAATCCCGTTAAATCAAATATAAAGATCGGAAGAGCACACGTCTGAACTCCAGTCACGCAGGATCATCT
>OCHR01000127.1_pt1 | contig 10588 bp, 16 predicted proteins | sample 1538451 | NCBI WGS metagenome assembly OCHR01 (sample SAMN04571692, study PRJEB22368) | human gut metagenome | biome: human gut; material: stool | host: Homo sapiens | place: Luxembourg | collected 2012-08-03 | reverse complement strand
TGGTATATGCAGAAGAATCATCTTTACGAGCATTTCAATGCACAGCAATACAATGTGATTTTAAGTTATTACAAGACTGTCAAGGGTGTCGATGTTTGCCGGGTGGGCGTAAAGATGGAAAAGCCGTAGTATTTAAAATAAAATACATTTATCAAGTACATGAACAGTGAGATATTTAAACCTAGTTTGCTTCCAGATAAGGACAAGATCGAGTTTGTGAAACAAGTGCAACAAGAGTACAAGCACATAGGTTCAATAAAATATAGACCGGGATCAACATTATGGCAATTTAACACAGAAACGGGAGAATTAAAGCCCGCAAAAGTAACAGTTAAAGAACAATTAATATGGACATCTAAAGGTGATTGTACTAAGAAGACACGTAGCGTCATTTATGAGAACAAATGCGTTTACATGTGAGCGTTGAATAGAAAGAACGCTGAGAAGAAGATCCTCAGAGTTATTAACAATGTAATTAGAAAAAGACAAGAGAATCAATGATTTTACATTTTATTATTTTATGGTTTGTAATAGCAATACTGATTGTATTAGCTATATTCTTAGTAGATGAAATAGGTTATATGTATTATCACCGAATAGAAATAGTTTGGTGGGTACAAATTATGATAGCATTAGTACTATCACTATTCATTTTAGGTGGAATCGTATTAATTGCATTCTCATTTGAATCATTTTGTTCAGTTGTAGGTCTATTACAAGACTTATCTGTAACTGCATTATCACTAAGATAAGTGTTTGATTATTAGGTTAAGTCAAAATTAATGCTTATCTTTATAGGCTTTATGATGTTTGAGTTTCAAACGTAGTTATTAATCTATTTATTAATCTTTCTTATTATATGGCGAAAAAGGAAAATCTAAAGACATTTGTTATTCAACAAAGTGATATTGATAAGGCTATTAATTATCACTTAGATAAAGGCGGTAAAGATCATAGACATCTTGCTGATTGTTTAGAACGTGAAATGTTTTACAGTTATTGCTGGGAAACTATTCATCGTTCTGTTCGTCCGTGGGATGGCTTTCGAAAGATATTGAATACTGTTGTTGATAGTTTGTTTTGTGATATGCCTTCGATTACAATTAAAACAATTGCAATTGATGGTGCTATTACATTCCGAACTGCTCAATGTAATGGTGTGAGATAATGAGTGGTGAATGCAGTAATTGCGAATCTAGGCAGCGTAGGGGTAATGACCCTCGTTGTCTAGTTTGTATTTATTTCAATCCTGCAATATTTAATAAAGGTTTTACTAATATTAAATCACAGCATTTTATTACTAAAGTTGAGAAAGCAATTGAAGATGCTAAAGTCTTCCGAGATAAAGCTAAGATTGCTGATTTACGACTTAAAGTTAAAGATGTTGATGAAGTTCTTAATTCAAATGATAATTCTCGTACATTTCAAGAGATATTTGATGATAAGAAAGAGTATTGGCAAAAACTCGGACTTGATGTTGCAAGTATATGTGGATTTGAAGATATACATAAAGAAATTTCTGAAGTTCATGAAAGTGATAAAGGTAATTTCTATTTCACATTTCCATGTTCTACGAAACTTAGAAATAAATATGTTCGCATTTATGGAACTGATATTTCGACGAGAGCTGCTATTGAAAAGATGTATCCCGATACTGATTATATTCAATATGATTCTGTAGAATGGAATACTCCTAATAAATATACTCGTCGTAAACCTTGTGATTGTTATACAGAATGGATATAGAAAAAGCTTTTGAAATTATTCAGAATAATCTTATTGTTACTAGAGAACGTGAGAATTGTATGATTAATAATTGTCCTTGCTGTGGTGAACATAAATTTAGTACCGATATTAAAAATACAGTTAATAGCTGTTTAAATTGTGGTTATACTGTTATACTTAATAAAGGTCATATTGAGAGATTTAAAGGACAAGGTGTATTTGCATTATCTCGTGGCGATAAAGGTGGTATATTTTCAATTGTTGAAGGCGGATGGGAAGCTGCAATTGAAACACTACCTAAAGCTGTTGCAGATGCTTTTGGTTGTACAATTAATGAACTTGATTATTGTATTCTTCATTCTGTTAAAGATGATAAAGTAGTTACTATTGATTTTAAAGGTATGCTCTAAGCTCCGCCCCGTTCCAGTCCTATTTCCCTACTGGGGTCTGGAAATGCTACGTGGAGTAATGCTAATACTAAAATATATATTATGACTGAAATAGACTTTGTTGTTGGTGATAGAGTTGTTACCTCTAGAGGAATCTATGGTACTATTGTATCTATTGATAAGAGTGCTGATACTTCTCAAGTTAATATTGGTAGCAAAACTGTCACTCTGTATAATAATCAGTTATGGTCGGTTAAGAATCGAATTTCTGTTGTTTGTTATTATACAGATGGTTATGAAAATTATAATAGACTTGTTACACTTCCTAAACAGTTTAAACTATATGACTTTACTAAGCCATTAGATAATGAATTGTTGGATTATTGTAAAAAGGTTATTACTAAAAATGTTAAAGGTATTTTTACGATTACGAAAATTGAAATTTAAATATGAAAGCAAATCTTACTTATTCTCTTATCTCTGCTGATTTAAAGCAAGGGATGTATTTGTTGGTCAATGATCATCTTGGTTATGTTAGCCGTATAAATGGTGATGAAGCGATTATTTCGTTTTATTTTGAAGACGGTAAAGTCATTAAGCTTGCTAAGCAAACTATGACTCGTGAAGATGCTATTCGTACTTATGGCGAATCTGTAATCAAGCTGATTGCAATTGTTGATGGAAATCCTATTTCCATTAATCATCAGAATTATAAGAAGATTTTTACTCCTATGCTTACATTTGCTAAAGGCGCAGAAGAATCTTATATTGGTGAATTTATTCGTACTAAAGAAGGTCGTAATCCTTTATACGGTGAAGTATCTCCGGTTTATTCTATGCTTAAAAGTGGTGATACTGTCACTATTACAAGTCTTGAAGTTGTTGATCGTTATAGTCTATATGATTCTACCAAAAGACTTGTTAAAGTTAAAGAAAAGAAATCCGGTTCTAAGTTCTTAGTTACTCGTATTGATGATGAGAAAGAAGAATTTCTTGTTAATCGTAACGATGTAACTCTTGGTGAAAAAGATAAATATGATTTATTTAATGTTATGAATTTCGATGCGTTAAAGAATCTCATTGCAAGCGGTGAAGCAAAGACCGTTGAAGCTAAAGGTAAAACAAAATCTGAAGCTAGTTCTAACGGTAATGCTTTTTATCGTTTGCATAAGAGTAAATGGAAAGCTACTTATAGTAAACTTGAAGGTCAAGATCATTATCAGTGGCTTGCTGTTCGTGAAGAAGATGAAGCAAACAATGAAGCTAAGATTGTTGTTCCTATCTCTGTTCCTATTACAAATATTCCGAAACATCAATTCAGTGGTTTCGATAATGAGTATTGGATTCCGGGTACAATTCGTGAGATGAATCAAGCTAAGGCTGATCTTAAGAATTTTGTTCCGTTTAGAGAAGGTCTTCCGATCTTTGGTAAACTTACTACTACTGTTCTCAATGGTAAAGAGTTTACTTACTTTCTTCTTGATAACATTAAACAAGAATCTGTTAATCACTATATCTTTAAGCATCGGGATATTACCGAGGAACGCCGGAGTGAATTAACCATTAAGAAGCTGCCTACGTTTTAATACAAGCTCGTAGAGGCATTTTTGTATTGAAATAAACCAATTAGTTCACTTTAATACAAAGTGTCTCTATGGGTCTAAAATGAGCCAAAATGAGGATAGTTAAAATTGAAGTGCCTGTTTATAGGTATGCTGAACTTAGTGATAGTGCTAAAGAAGCTGCTAAAAGTAATATTCTTAGTATTACACGTAATGCTCAAGATTTTACTGATTCTGTTAAGCATACTCTTGATGTTTTAGGTGTTGAAGGATCTGAGGTTTATTATAGTCTTGGTAATTGTCAAGGAGATGGTCTTTGTTTTACTGGTAGTATTACGTGGAATAAAGCTATTGAGATTCTTTATATTAAAGAGAGTATTGCTAAGCTAGATAAAGATTTTATTAAATCTTGTGAAGATTGTATTTATTCTATTAATTTTTATAAATTTGATAGAATGTATAATCATTGCAATACAGTTACTGTTGAATTTGAAGATAGTAGCTGGATGTATGCTGAGGATTTTACTAAGCTTAAAGATATATTTCTTACTTGGTATAAAGCTCTTTGTGGTAAGTTTGAACATCAAGGTTATAAATGGTTTTATGAGATTAGTGAAGAAGATGTTGTTGAATATTGTGATAATAACGATATAGAATTTACAGCTAATGGAGACATCTTTGTTGAACCTACTTAAACCTTATGAAGATATTAGTATTGCTTTTCAACGTTATCTTCTCCAAGTCACTAATGGTAGTGGTAATTTTATTGAGTTTGCTACTATGTTATCTTGGCGTATGCAGTTGGGAATGGTTTTGGAGTTTCTCGATATTGTTTATGATGTCACAATTTCTATATTTCCTAACGGAGGAGCTGTTATCAAAAGTATTAACGGAAGACAAATGGTTGCTGATGTGTATACAACTACTGAACCTGTCCACCCGCTTGTTCGTTATTACAATACTATTGATGTTGCTTGTAAATACATTTTAAAGCCTTTTTAATATGATTAAAATTAAACTTGTTGGTCAAGAGCTTAGTGGTAATCTTTATATTACTGAAAGAGGTACTTATATTATGGATACAAATTTTTCTAAGAGTAAAGATACATCTCGTATGAGTTTGCATACTCTTAGTTGGAATAATCCTGATGGTGAGCCTAATAAAGCTCTTAAATCTGATAAATTTGTTATTGTAGATGAGTTCTGATTTTAATAAAGATGCGCTACTTAGGTCTGCCAAACGTATTAACGTTTCTTATTTTAAAGAACAACAAGAAGATGCTATTAATGCTATTTGGCAATGGTGGCAATCACAATCTATAAGTTTTACTCTTAGTGGTTATGCTGGTACTGGTAAAACTTTTATCATGCGTCATCTTGTACGTTATTTGATAATTGAAAAGGTTTGTGTTACAGCTCCAACTCATAAAGCTCTTCGAGTTCTTGAAAATAGTTCTGGTAAGAAAGGTATGACCATTCAATCTCTTTGTGGTCTTAGACCTGATGTAGATATTGAAGATTATAACATTGAGAATCCTTCTTTTAAGGTTATAGGTGAACAGAAAATGAGAGGTTATAGACTTGTCATTATTGATGAATGTTCTATGATTAATCCGGGTCTGTTTAATTTACTTATAAAGACGGCTATTCAGTGTCGATGTAAGCTACTCTTTCTGGGAGACGAGCTCCAGATACCATTTGTGGTAAAACGAACGTCGGGTGATAACGAAGATACTTATAATCGTATTAGTCCTTCTTTTACTCACACTGATGTTCAATTTCGTTTAACTCAAATTGTTAGACAAGAAGCTGGTAATCCTTTGCTTGAATTGTTTGGTATTATTCGCTCTGATTTGATTAATGGTACTGCTAATTTCTATCAGTATATTCTTCAAACTCGTGAAGCTGTTAATGCTCAAGGTGAAGGTTTTACTATTATGAATAAACTTGATTTCCGTAATAAGGTTATTGAAATGTTTAGTTCTGATAACTTTAGTAAGGATATTAATTATGTTCGACTTATTGCTTTTACTAATGATTGTATTGGCTTTTGGAATACTTTTATTCGTGATGGTGTTCTGAATAATCCTCAAGGTATGATAACGAAAGATGATATGTTTACTGCATATCGTACTGTATTTGATGAATACAAATCTCCCATTATTATTAATAGTGAAGATTATGTTGTTCATGATGTTCGATATTATGTAGCAGACAATGGTCTTGCTTGTTATTGTATTACATTGAGATCTGCATTTGATGGCAAGGTTACTCCTATGTTTAAAATCATTGATTTTTGGGATTCTAGTAACATGGATAACTTCGGTGCTATGCTAAATGCAATTCATTATAAAGCTCTTACTGGTACTGATCGTAGTAGATGGTTTAGATACTTTAGATTTAAAGATATTCATCTTACTATGACAGATTATAGACTTAATGCTGCTAATAAGAATCGTCTTGTTGCTAAAGATATTGATTATGGTTACGGTATTACAGCTCATAAATCTCAAGGTAGTACTTTCGAGAATGTTTGTATTGATCTTGATGATATTATTTATTTCCAGACTAAGTGGGGTAAGCGTATTAGACGTAACTCTGCTGAAGCTCTTAGACTTCTTTATGTAGCTATGAGTAGAGCTACTAAACACGCTTATCTAAAATTATAAACTATGGGAAAAGGTGTTACTCTTAGTAAAAAACATGGTCTTAATCCAAGTATGGCAGTATGTCCTATTTGTGGTAAAGCTGAAAGTGTTGCTTTATTAGGTCATATCAAAGGAGATGAAGAAGCTCCTAGATATATACAAGGAGATATTTGTGACGAATGTAAAGCTAGAGTTGCTGATAATAAGTGTTTCGTTATATCTGTTGGTGAAGATCAACGTCTTAAACGCTATACTATTGTTAGTAAAGATATATTTACACAAAAGGTTGAAGGTTGTGCTGTTCTTATGAAAGAAGCTGACTTCAATGCTGTATTTGATAAACATTAAGATATGGAACATGTTTATGTGTTTAATTATTGTACATCTTCAATATATCATTTTACTGTTAAGAATGATGAAGATATTGAAGAGGTTATGAGAGATAAAGGTCTTAACCTTGATGATTGCTATTATATGGCTTCTGAAAGTCCTATTGATATTGAAGAACTTTAAATTGATATTATGCTTACAAGTGAAGAACAAGTTCAGAATATAGATAAGATTTATGTTCTGAAAGAATGCTGGGGAGGTTTTTGTGGTATGGGTAGTAATCAACGTATTATTCATAATCGTTGGATGGTTCCTATTACTTGGGTTGCTGAGCAATGTTCTATGAGTGCTGTTCAAGTTCTCGAAGAACATTTGTTTGCTAGTGGTTTAAATGTTGATGCTGTTGGTAAGATGGAGTTCCTTAAAGCTAGAGCTAATCTTAAAGGTTATGATCTTACTGCTGTTGTTTGTTCAACTCTGAAATACGAAGACGGAACTTCTGTTTATGCCGATACTACCGAAGAAGATAGAAAATAGATTGCCAATTTCTACAGACATTTTGATTAATGGTATTGCTTTAACTATTACTCGATGTACGTTTCAAGAATATAAGATGAGGTATAATATAAATTCTGATGAATTTGATGATCTTGATAAAGGTTATGAATGTGTTTATAGTCCTTATCATATTATATTTATACCTGATATTATGGCTATTGATATGTTTGATTTGTAAGGTGCAGATGCTCCGCTCCCTACCACTCCTTCATCCCTACTGGGGTTTACAAAGTTTTACTAAATGTTATTGATATGGCATTAACTGATGAAGAATATAAAGCGTTAGGTGAAGACGAATATATGATCGATGATCTTCTTGTTGAAGCTTCTCCTATTTCGTTTGGTGCTTATTGTGAAAAGTATTCGTTTGATTCTACCGAATATGATTGTGATGTAAAAGGATATGATGTTAAGATTTTTAAAGATGCTGAATCTTTTCATACTGTCTTTATGCAACGTAGTCTATTTGAACGAATTGCTGCTAAAAGTAATTACTGATGCAAACGAGATTTTCTAATATGTTTGAAGATACGTCTGATGAATTACGTGAAGATGATTATTGTGATAAGTGTGATCTATGCGTGCGGAACTCTCTAATCCCCAGTAGGGGACAAGGACTGGAAGGGAGCGGAACTATCCTACATTTAGTTGCTGCTCCTAGTCCTGCTGATAGAAAGACCAAATATGTACTTAGTGGTAACACGGGTAAATTCATTAGACGTATTCTTGAAGATAAGAAATTACTTGCTTTATCGTATATTACTTCTGTTGTTAAATGTGGTACATCTCAGACTATTAATGCGAAAGCTATTACTGAATGTTTTCCTAGACTTCAAAGAGAGATTGCTAGAGTTGAACCGAGTATGTTTATAACTTATGGTAAAGATCCATATTTTATTGTTAGTGGAGGTAAAGCTTTTCCTAAAAGTGGAGAAGGTATTGATGTGCTTCCTAATGGTAAGATACATATTTATACTATGAGTCTTGAATATATGCGTAAGAATAATGACTATAGTTATCTTGATCGTGCATATGATACTGCTGTTATTGCTTATCGTAAATTTGTTAATCAATGGGTTATTTTAAAATAAATGGCTGCTAATAAATCACCAACTACTAGCTGGATTTATGATATTGAGTGTTACATTAATATGTTTGAGGTTAGTTTCATTCCTTACGGGGTTCCTCAAGATGTTATTGATTTATACATTGCTGCTGATATAGCTAAGAATAAAGAAGATAAACGTCTTATTCTTGAAGCTATAGGTGCTAAGACTTTTATTATTTATAGAGCTTATCATGAAGATAAATTTGAACGTCAGAATATGACGCCTGCTTCATGGGATGATTCTAATAATATTAGTAGTGGTATTGAAGGTCTTTATATGTTTTTTAAATCTCATAAAATTATCATTGGTTATAATAGTTTTAACTATGATATGACTATGCTTGATATATTTATTCATTATGCTCCTACATTTGATTGGAAGACTGGTCTTCGTGAAGATACTTATGGTAGAAAGCAACATATAACTGAATTTCTATTCGAGCATTCTCAGAAAGCTGTTGATAAGGATATGGGTGGTAAAACGTATCGTAGACTTCTTGATTTTTATAAAGGTCGTAGATATTTCCGTCCTTTTACTGATTTTGATATTCAAAAGATTCTATATCTTGATGCTACATTTGTTGCTCTTAAAGCTGTTATGATAGTTCTGAAATGGTATCGTATTCAAGACTTACCTATTCATTGGAGTTATCGTATTAAACGTGATGAGATAGCACTTGTAACAGATTATAATATTAATGATGTTCTTGGTACTGACGCTCTTGTTAAGAATCAACAAAAAGAATTAGATCTTCGTGCTAAGCTAAGTGAGATGTATGCTATTGATCTACGTAATATGTCTCGTAGTTCTATTGGTAAGAATCTAATGACTAAATTCTATTCTGAATGGTCAGGTATGTCTTCTTATGAGTTTGTTGATCTTAGAACTGAACGCAGTGCTGTGCCTATTGGTAAGATTGTTAAGGATAGTATTCAATTTAAGACTCCTTTTTATAGGAAGATTCTTGAATCTATTCAGAGATATAGTATTTATATTGGTCTTGGTAGTCCTAAGCAAAGTGAACTTAAACGTGAATCTATTGCTAATGGTATTGTTGTTACTACATGGAGAAAGAGCTTTCAATCTTTAGAATTTCTTTCCCATGATAAGGGTTATACAATGGCAAAGGGTGGTCTTCATAGTAAAGATGATCCTCGTGTCATTTGGGCTGAATCTGGTGAGATTCTTGCTGATCCTGATGTTAATTCAATGTACCCTAGCTTTATTGTTGAATATGGTGTTAGTCCTCATCATTTATCTTCAAAAGTGTTTTTAGGTATTGTTGAATGGCTTAGAACGACTCGACTTGATGCAAAACATAGTGGTCGTAAATTAGAAGCTGATGCTCTTAAGATTGTTATTAATCGTATTTATGGTGCATTAAATGATGCTATGGATTATTTATATGATCCTGAATGTACTTATACTGTTACTATCAATCTTCAATTACTTTTATGTAATCTTATAGAAGCATTTGAACTTAATAATTTTGATGTTCTTTCTGCTAATACAGATGGTCTTCTTGTAAGACTTCCTATTTCTAGAAAAGATACCTTTGAACATATTTGTAAAGAATGGGAAGATTATAGTAAGCTTACTCTTGAAACTGAAAAATTTGAAAAGTATTGTAGAAGTGCTGTTAATGATTATATTGCTGTTGGATATGGTTTCTATGATGCTTTACAAGAATATAATCGTTGTGGTGTCTGGATTGATTCTAAAGGTAATACTTACACTACACGTCAAGCTATTGAAGATAAATTTATTAAGTTTAAAGGTTATTTTCTTCAAGATCCTGAATACAATAAAGGTTTTGTTTATCCTGTTGTTAAGAAAGCTCTTAAAGAATATTTCCTTTATGGTGTTGATATTACTGAATTTATTAGAAATTATATCAATACTTCTCGTACTGCCATTTATGATTACTGTTTTAGTCAGAAAGTTGCTGGTAAATATACTACAATTTATAAGACAGTTAGAGATGGTAAACCTGTTTATATTAAGTGTCAAAAGCATAATCGTTTTTATATTTGTAAAAGTGGTGGAGGCGCTATAACAAAAGCTATTGTTCCTGATTCTGATAATATAGCGTATGGTGATGATATTAGTGGAATAGTTGTTGAAGAAGAGAAGTCGCTTGTTGCTGATCAGAGAGTAGCTTTGTTTAATGATTACGAATATAAAGAAGATTATAATCTTAATTATAGTTTTTATATTAATGAAGCCTATAAGATTCTTTATGGTAATGGTAAAACAGGTAAAGGTGA
>OCHR01000123.1_pt1 | contig 10717 bp, 11 predicted proteins | sample 1538451 | NCBI WGS metagenome assembly OCHR01 (sample SAMN04571692, study PRJEB22368) | human gut metagenome | biome: human gut; material: stool | host: Homo sapiens | place: Luxembourg | collected 2012-08-03 | reverse complement strand
ACCTGACTAAGGTGAGAACTAGTATGAAGTAACGAATCATACTGAACATATATGGTAAAATGACGGTACCTCCTTATGGAGAACCTGATTATGCAATTCATATGCCAATTATGTTGTGCGAACCGTTAGGTGGTGATTACGATTAAGTTTAAGTCGCATTATGCAGTGATGTATAATTGATAATCGCGTTAATTGCTGGAAACTCTGAGTAATACTCAGACAATCAGCAGCTAAGAATAATTGATTAAACTACAGTGATGTAGGAATATGATAGATTTGACACAATACATAGACTTTTTCAATAGATCTGAGCATATGAAGACACTTCATCAATTAGGTCGATATAAAGGGACCTCTAAGATAGGTGATTGGAATAAGTCTGAAGAGAAAAGAGAGCGTATGAGAAGTCTCAGAGAGAAGAATTCAAAGGATAAATCATCCACAGGTTATGGATCTGAGCATCATATGAGATTAGCGAATAGGGAATTATTATTTAACAAATTTCAAGGAAAAAGTGGATACCTATATCTACTTTCATTTCCATCTAGTATTAAAATAGGATTTTCTAAAGATTATGAGAAAAGAACTAACTTCCTAGGAGGTAAAATACTAAAGATAGTATCAGGTCCAACTGAAGAATTAGCAGATCTAGAATTTGATACATTAATCAAGTTCATAAATTACACTCAGTTAAATTCTGAGGGGACTAGATATACTGAATTCATGGATAAGAGAGTATTGAGACAGGTACAATCCTTCATAGACGAGAGAGTTAATAACAGTAATAATTTAAAATACGTAGTTTAATCAATTATTAAAGTTCAACGACTAGAGTTTAACTCGTAGGTCCAAGTGGATCGAAAAGCGTGACTACTTATTAAATTGAGTAGAAGATATAGTCTGATCTATATGGTGACATATAGAAGTTCAACCTGACTAAGGTGAGAACTAGTATGAAGTAACGAATCATACTGAACATATATGGGAGACCAAATTGCAGTACATTTAATACCTCAGGAGATCGCAGATGAGACTATGCGACTGATGTCTCCTAGGTATGTGACTAAGTATAAGAAAAACCTTAATTGTAGGGTCCTGATTTAGTAATAGATTAGTGAACTCTCTTTTAATTGCTGGAAACTCTCAGTTTAATTGAGACAATCAGCAGCTAGATAGAAACTTTTTAATATTTATAATATGAATAAGGATACTAAAGATTCACTAGTTAAAATTGCTAAAGATGTAGCGGTATTAGCTGCGACTTCTTTAGCTTCTATGGCAGTTAAATTAATATTTAAAAAGAGATTTGACATCTAGTTCAACGACTATCCTGTAAAGGAGTAGGGAGGAAGTCCTCTCGAAATAAAGAGCATCCTGAGATATGGATGAAGATATAGTCTGTACTATATAGTGATATATAGAAGTTCATTCGAGTTAAATCGATGAGAACTGGTAAGGAGTAACGAACCTTATTGAACAATGAGACAAAATATAAATGTACCTAGTCACGAGACACTTAATGGATTAGCTGTAGCTACTAAGATAGAATATGATGATCCTGAAGAGTTAAAGGAGCCTCATCTATATTATGATAGCTACGTACAGCTACTTAAAGATGTGGAGGTAGATAGGAAACTTAGTCTGAATAGGTTAATAGTATTTAATGGTACTATTACAACTCCTGATGGAGGAGAAATTAAATATAATAATCAAGTAACTACATTAGGTAGACTTAGATTATCTAAAATGATGGGAGGAGATATAGATAGTATACCTGGACTGTTTAAAGCGTCAGCAGATAAGCCATTCCCTCAAATGGATGGAGGATCAGCATCAAGGATGGTATCATACCTCCAACAATTCCCAGATTATATAGAAAGATTAAATGAAATTCAGAAATATGCGTTGAGAGTTGTCACTGCTAGAGGTGTAGTAACGTTTGACTTTGATACTCTATACGCAGAAACTGATAACGATACCTATCGTGAGATAAGAGCTATCGTTGATAGTGATAAGTACACTGACAAACAGAAATCTTTATTAATAACTGAAAAGTATAAAGAGTACCTGAATAAAGTGAAAGATACTATACGAGATGATGTTAAGGAAGAAATTAAGGATGCTAATAGAGTAAAAATTGACTCTATAGTAGCTATGGTATCTCCGTCATTTATAGTATCTGGAGTTGATGAGAAACCTATAATTAATAAGACAACTCTAGTTAATGGTATGACTAGTAAGGATTATACATACCATGCGATTAATTTAAGTCGCCTCATTTAGTGATAAATGAGTAAAAATTCTGTGAAATGCTGGAAACTCTGAGTTATACTCAGACAATCAGCAGGTTTAGAGTATAGAATTTAATATGAAGTATATTAGATCTTATATAACTAAACCTCAACGACTATCCTGAAAAGGAGTAGAGTTCAAGTGAACTCGAAGTGCAGGACGCCTTTTAAGAGGTGAAGATATAGTCTCATCTATATAGTGATATATAGAAGTTCGGAATTGGTTTATTTCCAATTCATAAGAGAACTGCATTGAATTAACGACTCAATGTGAAGATTAATGAGAAAATAGATCCTTACAATCAATAAAACAATCAGGAACTCCATCAAGTGGCTTCTTGTCAAGGCAATTACGTTTCTTGATGAGTGACTATGTGTATAAATTAGGAGAAGATCCAGGTAATACATGTATAATGATACCTAGGTATCGTTCTGAAGGTAGAACAGCACCTAATGGAAAACAATATCCTAAGTTTAGTGGAAAAGAGTCAGAAGATGACTTAGTTCCAGTTAGATCAATAGTTACTAAATCAAAAGAGTTAGGGGTAGTTACTCCTGACCTGGTAAGTACACTTTATCATTATGACTTAAAAGATGATGATCCTATTGGAATATCATTTGCTACCAGTTTGACTCAAGCGATTACTCAGACTTCACTGTCACTTAAACATGGTGGACATGAACGAGTGCTTGATGAAACTGGATTCTTCAGAGCACCTGAAGGATGTAGATTAATAGATGATCCTGATTGGATTATATTATCATGTAGAGGTGGTAAAGAATTAAAATACCCTAAACCATCTAATTTTGTGTTAAATGATAAGGGAAGGTATCAGAAAGGAGAGATAATAGGAACTGCGTATAGGACTACATCACCTATATATTCTCTTAATTGTCTCATTAAATTAATGAGAGCTAGAGGATCAGATGGATCTAGATATTTTGAAAAGGATAATGTATTAGTATCGGATTGCTACGCATATGAAGCTGGTGAAATACATTATATGAAAGATAAGGATTCAGGTGAGATATTAGTTAAAATTGGAGATATATATTATGACTATAGTCCAGAAGCTAGGTACTATTTTCCTGATGGATATCAAATAAATCAATATCAAAGATTCTGTTCGGGTGTATGTAATATAAGGAAGGTTGCTAATGACCTTCAAGATAATGCTAAGATATATAGCATATTCAGAAAACAATTTTATGAGTCATCTTCTAAAGATTATTCTAAGAACGGAATAATAGGAGGAAGTGATAATAGAGAAGAAATATGTGAACTAACCTACTCTTCACTAACTCATACTGAAATTATGTCTGATGGTACTAAAGATATAGACTACAAGGGAGTCCATAGTGGAATTATGGATAATGATTCATTCTTTACTTTATTATCATATGGATATTCAGGCAGAGTAGTGAGTAGGGCACTTAAAGGAAATATAGAATTAAAGGGTGATGCTAGTACTAGAACTGTATTAGGATTACTCCTCAATAATAAACTTGATGAATAAATTTATTTCAACGCATGGGAACAATTAAAATTGAGTTAGATCTTCCTGAATTTAATAAGGAAATTGAATTACGAGTAGTATTAAATAAGGATGGAGTGCAATCAGGCACTCCACTCGTATATAAGCAGGTGGATAAAGCGGATAATGGTAGTATATCTATTAATCCAGTGCCTATGGCTATACCAACTGATTCAGGTGGTGGATGGAAAGAGTCAGTAATTACTCCTCCAACTCCATCCACTCATAGTGCGTTTAATCCTACTGCAAATACTCAACCCTCATCTACAGGAATACCTAGCTCTATGATGGGAACTTATTAATTATTTAAATATGAATAAGGATGAACTTGAAAACATAAAAGAGTCCTATTACTCTATATTCTTAGCATTTAAAGTGACTAAGGATGTCCTGAATGATATAAGTGACGAAAATATAGTTTCAGCTAGACAGATATTATATGACAAGCTGAATTCATATATTTATGATCAAAGCTATGATGTATTTAGTTCTAGAGTAGTAATATATCAAACTGACGATGATTTTAACTACGTTATAGTATATAATTCATTCATAAAAGAATCAGAGAAACTTCCTATGGATGGATACGTATTCGCTAGAGATATTAAAGACTCTATTAAAAATGAGTTTATTAATTTCTTTGAGTCTATAAGTTTAGATTATAAATTAGTAAATATTAAATCATTAGTGTAAATGAGCAACTTTAATGAATATTTTAGGTCAACAGGTCTTAAAAGGATGATGGACGAATTCTTAGATGGAATAGATGAATATTCTGATACTAAGATTACGAAACTTGACTATAAGATACGAGATGACTTAAATTTCCCTGCAAATTATTACTTGGAGAATAAGCTCACTGCTGAGTTTAGGATTCTAGTAGAATATGAACAGGATGGCGACGGAATAATAAAAGAAGCTGAGTTTGCAGTGCCTAAGGAAATCGAAGGGGCATTCATAATGGATGGAGCGTATAGACTCTCCACTGCTACACTAGGAAGGGATTTTGAATGTAGAATATACGATCAAGGATCAGGTGCTAGAGGAATAACTTTTGATTATAATAGAAGATTCGATTTTGATAGTTATTCACTTCTAATTTCAAATATAGATCCTACTTTAGGATTTATTAATGAAAAGAATATAGAGGTAAGGTATAGTGAGATAGATGACTTAGTTAATTCTAAGAATGACCCTAAGAGGGAGCTACTTAGACTAAGTGATAGACAAAGAAAGAAACTTCAAATAAAATTAGATCTAGATTATGATCCTGAGTTTATAACTCAGAGACTGATAGAGGATTGTAAATCCCTAGGAGACGATAGAGTATATGACTATATAATAGATAAGACTATCGATACAGTGGCGTCATCCTTCATGTATTACATATTTACTGCTGATAAGAGGAAGAACTTTTATACTACTAAAAGTAAGCTTAGATCAAATTATATAAGATATGGAAGGATAAATCTTAGTTATTTGACTTCATTATGCAATAGGTATTTTAGGAAAGGAAGTTCAGAACTTCAGATACCTCCAGGTATTAATCCTATAAACCTAGATAGCTTTAAGTCAAAGATTCAGATAAATCCTACTGTAGCGTATAATGCTACTATGTCTGATTTAATAGATATAGCTGATACTCCTATCAACGGAAATACTAATCTTCAAAATTCTCTCACGGTATCTACTCATGTTACAGATAGCGAAATATTATTTGATGTATATGATAAAGGATTTAATAAAATTACCATACCATATATGGATTATTTAAATTCTAAAGTAGTAGCTAGTGAGTATGTGGACTATGATAAGAATGAAATAAAACCTGACAGCGGAAAGATAGAAGTAAAGTATAGGATGAGAAGGAAGATGGTTAATTCAGATGACTATGATCTGATTGACCTTCACCCAGACTACAGACTATCATCTACTACTAGAAGAATTCCGTTTGTCAATTTCACTGACTCAGTTCGTATCTCCATGGGTACATCAATGATTAAACAGTCAATACAATTGATTCACGCAGAGAGACCATTAGTAGATACTGGAGATAATGAAGATTTAGGTAAAAATGTTATATCTGACACCTATAAAGGCACTGAAGGTGAAGTAACTGAAGTCACTACTACTGATGTAGTAATAAAAGATGATGATGGAAAAGTATATAAGATACCTAAAAGAAGTTATATTCCATCATTAAATCAGATATCAGTTTATTCGGAAGCTAAAGTAAAGGTAGGTGACAGAGTTAAAAATGGAGATGTTATTGTAGGAGGTGTAACTGTTGAGAAAGATACAGTTAAGGTAGGTCTTAATGCTAACGTACTGTTTCATGCATATCATGGACTTATTAATGAAGACGCAGTAGTTGTATCTGAGTCATTTGCAGATAAAATGGCTCATTACTCAATAGTTGACTTACCTATAAATATAAAAACTAATACAGCTTTAAATTGGATAGCTCCTATAGGAACTATAGTAAAATTTAAGGAGCCTGTAGTTAAGTGCAAGAAAACTGCCGTCCTAAATGCAGTAAATAAGATTATCAAAGATAAGTTAGGAGACGTACTTGATTATGGAATAGACGACTATACTGAACCTTATAATTTGATAGTACCTAATAATATAGAACAGGCAGTTGTGGCTGACGTAAAGGTTACTAAGAATGAGCGTCCATTAGTACCTAAGAATGTTAAATCACCTGACTATACTTATGCTGAGACTAGTGAGGAAGTGTCTAAGGAGTACTTCAAAAATTATGAGAAGGATAGAAGGATTATAATAGACAACTATCCTGAATATATCTCAGATGATGTACTGAAAGATGCCGATATAGATAGGCATGAATATAAGCTAGTATATGTAGTCAAAGTGAGGCTCATAGTTTACAATAGACTGAAAATTGCAGATAAGTTGACGAATTTATCACGAATAAGTTCCGTAGCGTAGTAATACGCTAATGAAAACTTTATGAAATGCTGGAATAACCTGTAAAGGTCAATCAGCAGCTAAGACTAATAGTAATATTAGTAAAGTTCAACGACTATCCTGTAAAGGAGTAGAGTTCAAGTGGACTCGAAGTGTAAAGTTGCCAAATTTGGTAAATGATATAGTCTAATCTATGCAGTAATGTATAGCAGTTCATTCAGTTTTAATATTGATAAGAACGGGATTGAATTAACGACTCAATCTGAATATAAATGAGATACGGTTATTTTATTACGGCTGTAGTAAAATTCTGTTAATTGCTGGAACATCTAGTATTCATACTAGACAATCAGCAGGTTTATTTAGGTTATACTACTCAAAATAATACTATAAATATAATATGACAGTAGATATAATTAACTCAGATATTAAAGATTACGAATCAGGAGCATTAGTATTAGATTTTTATGCTGACTGGTGTCAACCATGTAAAAATTTAGCTCCAATTCTAGATAAAGTATCAAATGACTATGAACATGTAGTTATTGGAAAATGTAATGTAGATGATAATGACGAGTTGATAGATAAATATAAGATTAAGAATATTCCTACTCTTATATTTATAAAAGATGGAGAAGTTATAGATAAGTTAACCGGATCTAAAACTTCTGAACAAATTAATGAGAAATTTAAACAAATTGTATAACTTACATCTGAGTAGTATATTAAATAAACTTCAACGACTATCCCGTAAGGGAGTACACTATAAGCTATTGATAGTGGAAATACAGAACATCCTGAACAAGCAGGAAGAAGATATAGTCTGATCTATATGGCGACATATAGGAGTTCAGAATTGACTGATCAATTATGATGACTTGTCAGTTCATAAAAGAACCTATCTAGAGTAGCGATCTAGGTAGAACATAATGGGTAAAGGAGTTATCGCTAAGATAGTTCCTGATGAAGATATGCCTATTGTAAATGGAAAGAAAATAGAGGTGGTTTTAAATCCTTATTCATTGATTGGTAGAAAGATACCATCTCAGATAATGGAGATATTCTTATCTAATATAGCTGTGAAGCTACATGAAAATGTTGAAGAGATGAAGAACGGACATATGGATGAAATTATGCCAATGATAAATAAATATTATGGTGATAAATTCAAAGATATGTCAGTTCAGGAATTCATTAAACTTCATAATGAGAAGGGTATGGATATCTATTCGTTTAACGTAGGATGCTTTAGTCATTTCACTCCAGAATTGATCCAGAAATGGGGAGATGAACTGGGAGTGGGAACTCAGGCGGATGTCTATATGCCAGAGAAAGAACTGGCAGACCTAGATGAATTGAAAGAGGTTTTATCAGAAGATGAATATAATGAATTAGTGAAGTCTATGGAAGGAAAATTCCGTAAAGTAGACAAGCAGCTAATGACAGGAAGTATGTGTATGATGAAACTTTTACATTGTCCAGAATTTAGTAATAAGGTAACGTCCGATATGGAAGATGTGAAATATTCCGAGCCTATTCTAGGACGTGGAAGATACCGTTCTGAGGGGCAGAAGATTTTGAATAAAAGTCTCGCTGCATAGTGATATGCAGTAGTAAATTTCGTGAATTGCTGGAAACTCTCAGTTTAACTGAGACAATCAGCAGGTTTAAACTATGTTTGCAAATGATCATAAAATATTATATAATCAAATTCGAATTTATACAATTATGATCATTAAGAAAGTAACATACAAAGGAAAAGAATATTCCGTATATAATCCTGGAGAGATTTTATTCGGAAGAAATAAACGAATACTATTAGATCAACTTCTAGATGGAGTAACTCCGATTCCTAGAAGAAGAGAAGGTGGAATAAATCCTTATCTAATAGAGAAATATAATTTGACTCAAAATGAGTACCATTTCATAGTAGTTCACTCAGCTGATGAAGGTAACATCCCTAAGTGTCCTATATGCGGAGAAGTACGAAAGATGATATCTATAGTAAAAGGGTATGACTCCACATGTGGGTGCACTAAATGTGTAATGTCACTACGAGAACTCACTAAAAAGAAACCTGGAGGATCATATGAAAGGAATCACGAGCTGAGATCCAGTATAAGTAGAAGGACATGTTTAAAACAAATAGAAAATGGAACTCATAACTTTCAGAATTCTGATGGATCTTGGAAATCTAAGGAGGTACAAGATGACTTAGTTAGACAGAATAAGCATCATTGGCAGTCATGTAATGGATATTCAGATATAGCTAAAGAAAGAAATAAGAAATGGAATGAACTAGGAGTAAACCCATTTCAGTATAATTTCGTAACCTTAGAAAGTTGCAGGATTAGATTTATAAACAAAGGAAATGTAACTGATAAATGTTACTTTTATGAAGCTAGAATTCCTGAGAATGACTGCGTATTTAAGATAGGAGTTACATCAGATCTAGAACATAGAAAGAACTTTATGGGAGAAAAGTGCTATTCTGAAATTACTGAGGTATACTCAGCTACTAGAACTGAGATAGCTGAGCTAGAGTATCAAGTTAAATTGAAGTTTTATGGGAAAGCTGTAATTGGAACAGAGACCTTTCCTATAGAAATGAGAGATGAAATATTAAGTTACGCAAAATCTTTGTATAATAAATAATGATCAAGTTTGCAGAAAGTTTAAACCTCAACGACTATCCGAAAGGAGTAGAGTTCAAGTGGACTCGAAGTGCGAAACTCTCATAGATTGCAACTATGAGATGAAGATATAGTCTGGTCTATATAGTGATATATAGAAGTTCATAAGAGAACTGGTAAGGAGTAACGAACCTTATTGAACAAAACGTGGAGAAATGGAGTTAATATTAGCTCCTATGTGCAGTGATGTACATAGAAAATGCTCTTAATTGCTGGAAGTTCCATAATGGATAATCAGCAGCTAAGAATAATTGAAAGATCGATTATTAAAGTTCAACGACTAGTAGAAATACGTAGGTCCAAGTGGATCGAAATGGAGCATCTCTTTGATAGAGAATGATATAGTCTGATCTAGTCAGTAATGATTAGAAGTTCATAAGAGAACTGGTAAGGAGTAACGAACCTTATTGAACATAATGTAGCGGTACTTCAATCAAGAGGAGCAACTAAATTCATAGAAGCATCTAGGATAGATAGTTCTAAAGTAGGAAACCAGTTATTCTTAAACAACTTATTAGGTTTAGGAATGACAGTGGTAGATGACGAAGGATATAGAATGGGAGGATCTAACTTAAAAGATCAAATGTTAAGGATGAAAAATAAGTATAAAGTAAAATAGGTATAGTATGGAGAATAGTGTATGTTTAATGTTAGCTGCATCACTTCATACTGCAGTTGAATTAGATAGCATTATCAGTCAAGAAGATCTAAAGGATGATGGAGTTATAAGAGATAGCCATATAACTATAGTATATGATAAGACTGGTACTATATCTAGAAGTTCAGTATTAAGTGACGTTAAAGATTCATTGGGAAATGAGTTTGATGTGCTTGATGAATTCATGAAGGATTCTCATAAATTTAAGGTAAATGACATAATGTACTTAGATACCTTCAACAATGAGGATTCTAGCTATATAGTATTAAGATTAAGGGAGAGTGAACTATTTAAAAAATTAAAGATTATTCACGATTCATTAATAGTAAAATACAATATACCTACTGATTTTCCTGAATTCAAGCCTCATATCACATTAGCTGAAGTAAATCCAGGTGAGGCTGATAAGTACTTATCTAATAACGTTCTCCTTAGGGTATTAAATGATTCTAAGGTGGGGTTTGAAGATTTAGTATTTAGTGAACCTGGAGAGAATGAAAAGTATGATAAGTGGAATATAACTACTCATCATGCATTGGACAGATACTTTAGAGAATCTAGTAACAAGATCGGAAGAGCGTCGTGTAGGGAAAGAGTGTAGATCTCGGT
>OCHR01000114.1_pt1 | contig 10982 bp, 14 predicted proteins | sample 1538451 | NCBI WGS metagenome assembly OCHR01 (sample SAMN04571692, study PRJEB22368) | human gut metagenome | biome: human gut; material: stool | host: Homo sapiens | place: Luxembourg | collected 2012-08-03 | reverse complement strand
CGACCACCGAGATCTACACTCTTTCCCTACACGACGCTCTTCCGATCTATAGTAATCTTTCTTTCATATAATATTGAGAATACCTTTTCTTTCATTGAGAACACTTCTCCGTTCCCTATATTCTTTAATATTACACTTCCTCTAGGAACGTTCAAATGACCATTTATTTTAGGAATCTGATATGTAATATTTCCTTCACTATCCTTATAGTATTGATATTCTATATCTCCATTTTCGTTTACGCATTTGAACTTTAGTATCTCAGTAAACCATTCAGGAATCTCAGTATCATCCCTAGGATTATACATATATACCTCAATAGGAAACTTACTATACTCATCTTTTAACTTATAAACATTCGACTTCATACTTTATATCAATATAATCGTTAGGATCAGGTTCTATCTGAAGCTTATCATTTACTCGTTGCCTAAATAATCTTATTAGATTTTCATTAATATTTATTCCTTCGTCAAAACCTTTACTCTTAACTCTCCATCTTTCTACTTTATATATTAAGTTATTCCTAACATACTGTAACTCATCTCCATATGACATATATGGGTAAGAACTACAATAATCTACTATTCCTATTAAGTTCTTATCTTGATCTACTTTTACTCCATCTTTAATCTCATTATATAATATGTCTTCTATAGCTAAAAGAATTCTATCATTATCTGGATTCTCAAGATGATAGGTAGCATAAGCTCCTAATCTCTTTAAGTCAGGTATAATAACCCTATGAGTATACCTTACTTTAGGTTCATAGAACATATCAGGAGCAATCTCATTATCATTACCTAGGTATAATATTGATTTTCTATTAAATATGAATCTTCTCAATACATCGTTACTTCCAAACGCAGCTGCTGCTACATCGAATGAATCATGATCAATATAAGACCAGTTAGATTTACTACAGTCATCCGATATATCTAGAATGACATTGTTAGCTCCAGTCTGATCTTTTATAACCTCTATTAACTGATTAATTAGGTCATTCCTATGTAGGACTGCATAAACTGCACAATAGTTAGCTTTAGTCAATGCATCACTGAACTTTTCCCATTGCCACCCAAATTCTCCTCCAGATAATACTATATCTCCATTTCCGTTTAGTGGTATAGTATCCATCATTCCATCATTACTAATTGATGGATCTGATAATGATATGCTATGACTACTTGATGAGTTAGTCTCAAATACATTTTCTCTTATAGTTCTCATACCTTTAAAATTTTATGCCGTTATGAACTTCATCCTCAAACCTTTCATAATATCTATAGCTTTATTATGAAGATCTTGATCATAGCTAGCTATTGCATTCTCTAATATTTGAAGTTTAGCCTCAGGATATTGAGTCTGTAATACTATAGCGTTACTCAATACACATATATTAGTAGCTACTCCAGCTATAGTTATTACCTCTGGATCAAATTCCATAGAGGATAAATTACATACAGTGTCGTACGTCATATTCCAATCATAGTTAGGTCCCATATTTTCACTAGCTGCCTCTAGGTCTTCATCATTAGTTAGAGTTAACACCTTATCTACTGCACGAGATATATTTAAGTCTATATCTGACGTAATATTATTAGTTCCCCAGTTAGATTTATATACGAACCATATACCTTTACTTGAACTAGATATATACCCTTCAGTTGGATCGCAGTAATAGTCACTCAATAACATTCCTACCTTACCATATAGTAACCTTTCTTCCTCAGTATTTGCATGAAGAACTGGAAGAAATTTACCTTCATTACATTGAAGATACGCTTCATCATTTAGATGACTATCTATAAGAATAACTACTGCAGTATCTTCATCATTAATGGCAGCATTAAGTGCATTGTATACATTATCCTCGATATCTCTAGCTGATTTACTCCCCAATGATCCAGAAGTGAATGCATTAATGTAATCAACTAGAACGAACAATTTACTAAACCTAGGAGATAATGTACTATTATTGGATCTAGATATAATATCTTCGAAATCAAATTTAGTTATCACTGACTTCATACTATTTGGTAATTTTTCATAGTCATTTCCATAAGATTCAGTTACCTTAAGTAAGAAGTTTTGAACACTTTCATTGATAGAAATTGATGGTTTAAATTTCTTTCTCATATTTTTATAATTTAGTTATTAATTCACTATTAAGGGTTAAAAGGGTTTGGAAAGGTGGGGAAATAAAAAATAAGGAGATTTAAATCTCCTTATCTGACTTTATCAAAAATGCGTTATTTACATCTTTAACTATCTTCAATGCTTCATTCCCACTAAGTTCGTTTAGTATAACTGTATCACATAATTTAAATTCCCATGACTGATTATCTTTGCTTCTATATAAATATGCTACATCCTTAAGAATTTCTATCTTAGCAACTCCAGACTTCATATTGAATATCATTTCTGCTTTTGACTTTATATCTTTTCTAGATATATGATATCTAAGCCTTGATTTACACAATGATGAAAATCCTATTGAATCAGTTAACTTATCGAAAAATCTTAATATGATAAATCTATCATTATTAGAAAATTTATCAATATTATTAATTATAACATTATAAAAATCAATGGGATCAATTAACGCATTAGTATTATACCCATTGCTAGATTCCATGATTCTACATATTTAGTACACTAGTGAGATTGTTAATTAGTTCATCATTATTAAGACTAAGATCTTCAATTTTATCTTCTACTACATCTTCTTTCTTATTAATAATATCTTCTAACTTAACTGTCTCACTTGTCCCTACTCCAGGTAGTTCAGATAGCTTATCATTTAGATTAGCTAATTCACTGTCTGCATTTTCTAGGGTATCTACTGGAGTATATTGCTCCCATTCTTTCTGAGGTTTATTAATTAAATCCTCTACCTTTACTACTTCTCCATTACCGTTATCTGAAGTAGCCATTTCCATACCAGTATATGGATTTCTCTTAGTTTCTGACATATTAAGTGTAATAAATTTTATTTAACATATTTGATACAATAGGTCCAGTAGTTAAGTCTGGATGAATTATTGGAAGTCCATCTATATCCTCAGATGAAGATATATTAGATACTCCAAATTTCTCAGCTACATAACTATCTACCTTATCTCTTTCACCTATTACAGTGATAAATGTATTTGATTTACCTCCTAATGATATTAGGTATCTTCTTACTACTATATCTTTAAACATTATAATATTACATTACCTATTAAATCAGAATCTTTAAGCACCTCATTATTCTTATTATGATTCACCTTATCTAGCTCAGTTTTCACTTTCTTAGACATAGGATTATCTTGAATAATACTAACCTTCTCCTTCACTTCCTCAGGATGAGAAGTTTTCATGTCATCTCCTAATGTTATTCTAACTGATTCTTGAATATTTATATCCTTGATCACGTCATTTGAGCTAATCTCCTCAACTTGCTCAGTATTTCCTCTTTTCTTTGCCATAGTTTATTTAAATTTAAATTGACATATAGTATCCTACTACATTATAATACTCTGGATTTTTAGGTATTATAATGAAGTCTCCACTATAATATTTGTTTATTACTTCGTTTATACTTGACTGATACTTAGATAAGAGTGCTGCACCTCCACCTACAAATAAAAGATTGTCCATATTATCTATCACATTACTAAAGTTATCCTCCAGCAATCCTATGACTTGAGTTAGGTACTCTTTGATAAACATGTCAATCTTATCTTTATAATTATAGTTTCTTCCTCTATGAACTAAAACTCCAGTTTCTAGTATCTCCTTAGCATGCTGTATAGTTATGTTAAGTCCTAATTCTGATCTTATTAAGTCTATTAATTTAAATGAGACTATAGTTATCCCAGAATTTTTAAATCCTTTAATAGTCTGACCTGAGCATACTCCTCCAATGCATTGGTATACGTCAATAGTATTAAACCCTATATCCACTCCTAAGAAGTTTTTAGCTCTTGTATTATTAAACTGAGTAGGATCATCTAGGTCTACATTAAATTTATCGTACGCAATTTTACTTCCCACTCCTTGAGGTATAAGTAAAAATTTATCCTCAGGCATGGATAGATTAGTCATAAGATAATTCAGATAATCTCCTGACTGTTCTATCATTGCGACACTAAGACCTAGAATAATCTTATCATATTCAACTCCATACTTTTTTAGTAAATAAGCGATGATAATCGGGCTTGCTTCTTTTAGATCATTATAAGATTGAAGATCCATTAATTGGTCATTAGGAAGTTTTAATGCATTCTCAAATAAATAATAAGTTTGATTATTAAATACAAATGCATTCGTATCCTGAATAATTCCACTACTTCCTACCCTACCTACAGCTGATATATATTTTTCATACCTTCTAACTCCAGCTGAGTTTTCATAGCATACTTTTATGGATCCAAATCCTAAATCGATAGCAATCTTTTTCATACATTTTTAGTTTATTAAATTGAATTTTCAAACTGAAATTTTAATAGCCTTAGGATTAGAGGATAGATCATGTAGGTTGAAATATCTCCTAAGGCTTAATTTATGTCATTATAATTATCTTATTATATTTATATCAATTATTCAACTAGGAACAATTTATGTATATAGTTTAGATAATATTAACTGATAAATTATAGTCTCAGAATATCACTACTCAGGCTATCTAGCTAATCAACTTAACTTAAATAGTTTTGTCAGAGAAGCTAGCTAGAATATGATACGTCATATTCATAACACCTCATCGCTCTTATAAATAATGAGATGGCTCTAATTACTTCACTAACGAATCTAGCAAAATTTATTAATCCTACCTGGAACTTATCTAATTTCTTCAATAAGTTATCGGATTTCTTGATACCTATAGGATTATCTGACCCTAGGCTATCATTGCTTCTATTTAGGTTATTAACTTGGGAAGACTCCGTTCCTTCCTCATTTCCACTCTTTTTTTCACTACTCATGAATAAATAACATGCAGCAGTGGCTAGAAGTCCTGCTCCTACTGACAGGACTGTTTTCAATATATTCATACTTTTACTAATATTCTTAGGTTAATGATATTGTACGAATTTAGAATTTTAAATTTAAGAGTGGCGATAGAATAAGACATGATAATCTATCCAATTAAGCTATCTATCCCTAATAATTCACATATCTCGTTCTCAGTTGATACCTTCATATCTATTAATTTATTTTCATTATTTACGAATCCGTCCTTAGTCAATTTTATATTCAATTTCCTATAAGAAATAGATGATAACCTTATGAATTGGTCTTTTGTCAATTCATAGAATATTGATTGAAATAGGAAGTTTTCGTTACATATTAGTACTAATAACGGAGTTGCTCCATTATAATACCTTATATTCTCATCTACTGAATTCCTCACTTTCGTATATCCTAAATTGATAAATATATTATCTATCATGAATCTAGGTATCTCGTTATACGTTAATTTTATTACTATGGGTAGAAATTCAGTTTGATAGTTGCATCTTCTATAGTATTCTCCACATACTGAATACTTTAATATTATGTCTTCGTTTCTTAAAGCATCTGATAACCTTATTACCTCAGAGGTATTCATAGGTTTTGAATTCTCTAAAATCATTGAATTGGTATTCATGGTAGAGCTTATCTCTATAGCTTCAGATAAGTGTTTACATAACCTTCTCTTATCATTTTTAGAGAAGTTATGCCTTCTACACGTCCAATCCCTACAAGTACAAGTTAAATCATCTAGATTAACCTCGTAATATTTATTTCCAGATCCTTTTATTTCCATGACATATATCTTATCACCCTTAAGGCTTTAGGGGTTTCTGAAAGGCGTTAGGATAATAGAGTAAATGAATCTTCCACTAACCTTATAAGGCAGGCATCTTTATTAATATTATAGCAATTTTCTTCATAATAAATGCAGATGTCTCTACACCTCTCTGAGATCATCTTCATATCTATAGTTTTAAATCTACCTAATCTGTTAAGCTCATAATCCGTCGTGAGTTCAGGAGCCTTAATATAATAATACCCCTCCTTCCTACATGATGATTCGTTACATGGATATTCACTACTAAGTGAACATCTGCTACATGGATTAGATAATCCAGTTGAGTCAATTAGAAGATACTCACATTTATCATCTTCCTTTTGGTACCCTACTACGTCACTGCACTTATAACCTGTATCTATCATATGATCGAATAAAATAAGAGATGAGAGAACTCTCATCTCTTATAGCTTATAGTTAGAGGTCAACTTTCTTTTCTGTAAATACAAATGACATCTTTAAGTCAGATCCAGTTATAGTAGTTACATTGACTGAATTATCATCAAACCCTAACTTATCAGTAAACCACTTCCTAGATACTAGAAGTATGAATTTCATCTTACTAATATTAGTCATGAAATACTTTTGTTCAGATTTATACGTATTAATGAGTTTGTTTAATCCAGTAGATATATCTCCATATTCCAATTTCTCATCTATGTACTTCATTAAGTCATACATATATGACTCAGATACAGTTAAAGATTTATTAGTTGAATTTTTCTTTAGTATATCCTCTATCTTAGGTAGATTACTAAACTTTTCTATTTTAGTTTCCAAACACGTAGCCATATAGAAGTCACCTGATTTATCTACCTCTGACTTAGGAGAATACCCTTTATCAGTTATTCCTAGGGATTTCAGATAAAGTTCATCTTCTGTCATCTTATATGAGGTTACTCCAGAGGACTCAATTGATTTTTTCAGATATCCTAGATACTTATTTATAGCTCTACATCTAAGTAAACTCACCTCCAAGTTACTAAGTTCTGTTGAAGTTACTGACTCGGTGTGCTTTTTATTAATAATAGGGAGGGAACTGATATCTAATAATACCATATTCTTTTCATACACTTTCTTCACTAACTTCATTCTCTTAAACTTACCTATCAGTGAGGAGTTAAGAGTAACAGGAATTTCAGTTACATTAAGAATACCATCCTTAATCAAGGTATAGTTTCTAGTAATGAAACTCTTAACGAAACGAAGTTTAGTAGGTTCATCCTTTTCAGGAACTACTAGATCTACTGGAATTTCTACCTGAATTGATAAATTGGCTCTTTCAGTATTCCAAGTCAATCGACTAACTGAATAGCCTGCATCTAGATCTGAATACTTCATTTCCACTTGATACTTAGCTGCATCTTTCAGAATCTTATCAGCCTTCAGCTTAGTAGATGACTTAGCCAACTTATCTCTATCCTCATCCGTCAATTCAATCTTCTTAACTGACTTAGCAGTAGTGTAGTTATAATTGAAATCTGAATGAGTGAGATGAACTAAATTTGATTCATCTGAAGTCAAGTCGTCTATGAAGTCCATTACGCAATACTTCTTTGGATTAGGTCTGTACTTGTTATCCTTCAGGAATTCAGTGCATACTGTATCAGAATAAGCTCTACCTAGGACAGTTGACTTAAATTGCTCTAATTTCTGCTTACCAAAAGAATTGCAGTACATATCAATGAGTTCCTTATCCCCCAATCCGTACAGCATCTCTTCAACTAGATCATATTTCAATCTTTCAGCTAAAAGGTATACTGCAGCATAAATTGACTCTGGATTAAACGGATGTGACTCATCAACCTTCTCAGATCCACTATAACTTCCACTTTGAATATAGTAGATATTTTTAGTATTCTCAGGAATAAAGATTTTGTTCAGTCTCTCGGTAGAATAGACGTTAATAGATCTATTCTCATCATCGACTGTGAACATAAATTGCATTTTCATAGATTTCTTGAATTCAGTGATATCGAATTCAACTCTCTCAACGGTACAAGTTGATCCAGTCTTAATGACGTTTTCAAAGTCAACTTGGTAGCTATCAAAATCCTCATCAAAGATTTTCTGACCACCTAAAGTCTCAGCCATCTCCGTTAGCTTATTACTATCTGCCCAGTACCCGTACTCACAAATAGTAGCATTACTAATCTTACTCTGAAGGTTAGATAATTCACTTATTACCTTATCCCAGGTACCTCCAGTGTTATGACCTCCATCACTCATAAAGAAGAAATTCCATAATCCTTTAGACGAGTTCATCCTCTCAATAAGTTTGTTAGTCAACTTGATAGGATCAAGGAAGTTCGTACAACCTCCAGGTTTTAACATCTCATCAATTTTCTTGTTCATTTCTCTGACATCATTAGCCTTTGAGATATGAACCATTTCACTCACGAAACCGCATTTGTCATCAAACCAAATTAGACTAACGGTATCGTTGTCACTCACGATATCTACCATACGTGACTTTAGTTGAGTACGTATCTTAGGTAGAACGTCATACATTGATCCTGAGATATCAATGCAGATGACGTGATTAATACTAGGTCTGACTTTCACTTCAGTCTTCTTTGACTTAGGTTGAATCATTCCACTAACTTCAGCAATCTTTAAATTCTTGCTGACATTTGCTACTCTTTTAAAATAACTAGCCATAATTTAATTAAATTTAATTATAATAATAATTGTCTGACATTAAAATGATCTTGTCAGACTGTTTTAGTATTTCCTCTACTAGTTTAATCTTAAAACTATTATTATTCTGTATAGATTTGAATATGTGATTAGATCTAAGTCCAACTAATGGTCTCATATATTCAGTTACAGAAGGTCTGTCATATAATTGAACGCAAATCTGGTCATCAAATTCATAAAATTTATGTAATCCATAGTATTCTCCTATATTGAGAATACTATCAAATATCATTTCATTCATTCTAACAAAGGTAATTAGAAATCCATCTTTATATCTATTATCCAGTATGCATCCCTTTCTGATCATTAACCTAGATGACTCAGATAGCTTACATAACGGTACTGAAAATTCTATAATTCTACCAGTATTACGTATTGAACGTATGTATTCTGAATGAGCCAAACTTTCATTAATAGTTAAATTCTTTATTGATATAGGTGCATTATAAATTTCTATGTCATAAGAAAGAAGTCTCTCTACTTGATCTATTACTTCTCTAATAATGAAAGAATTCAATAAATACTCACTTTTATATCTCACTCTAAAATTCTTAGTTACCTGAATCACTACTTCACCAAATAATAAATCTTCATCCATAACTCTGAAACAGATAGAATTATCCCCATAAGTTTCATGAATTGCATTCATCCATTTGATTATATTCTTTATTCTAGGTAAACTTGACTCCTCATATCCAAACTTTAATTCTTGACTATTTACCTGAGTACTATCTAATATTATATCATATTTAGATGACTCAGTAGTCTTTATATTTATATCTTTCATATTATTACAAATTCAAGCTTAAGGTTTAAGGGGTTTTAGAAAGGGTGGATGGAAAATAAGAGAGGGAATTAATTCCCTCTCACTTGTCAGTTCACTTCTTGCTCTTATTTGACTCAATATTAGCAGGTCCCACTGATAATGCGTTGAGAATAGAAGATAATACATTATCTCCGTTAGATCCATTTATAATTATCTTATCTAATGATAACTTAGATAAAGCAGCTGACTGGATCTTAGTTATCTCAATACTAGTTTCAAGTGACTTCCACTTAATAGCAAGTTCCTCATTTCCTCCTGCGATACTCAGCATATTCTTATATACTGACATATCCAGTTCGTCCTTCTCTTTCTTTATCTCAGAAAGTATCTTAGACTCATCCTTCTTATATTCAGTCTTAATCTTAGATACCTCAATGGATGACTCAGTTTCGATCCTCTTCACTTCAGACGCACTTTCAGCTAAGAGTTTATTTTTCTCAGTTTCCTTCTCTGCAGGAAGTATCACCTCCAAATCTAACTTTCTAGCTGCTTCATCTCTCATTTCTGAGTGAAGTGACTTATTAGAATTGTATTCAGCCTTCTTAATCTCTAAATTGTTATTAATTTTCTTGATCTCGGATTCCTTCTCTTTATCATTTATTGACTGATTAACTTCCTCCTCTTTCAGTTTCACTTCAAGTTTAGAGTTTATCTCAGCCAATTTAGATGCTTTCTCATCTTCAATCTCCGATAAACGATTAGAGTTCTGAAGTTCTTTAATCTTATTATCATTTTCCAACGTCATTTGACTCATCTTATAACTCTTCTCTATTTCAGATTTCTTAGATGCCAGGTCATGAGATGTTTTACTATTGTTCATTCTAGAATATTTCTGAAGTTCAAGATCTCTAAGCTGAATCTCCTTTTCATTCTGCTCTTTAGCCTTGTCGATTTCTATCTCATTCATTCTTCTAGACTTAGACAGTTCTATCTCAGCCAATCTAATCTGTTTCTCAGAATTCTTTTCTGCCTGTTCAATAACATCAATCTCGACCTCAGGTTTAGGGGATTCTTCATATACTGAATTTATCAGTCTATAGTTATTCTTAACAAAGTCTATATTCAATGATTCTAACTGTATTGGTAATTTTTCTTTCACCTTCAAGGTTATCAATTCAGATATATTTCTAATAACAGAATTAATATCATCAGCAAGCTCCTTAAGAGTAATTCCTGACACTATTGAGTGAATAGACGATATGACTATGTTATTAATTGAGGATATCACTAGCTGAGCTCCCATGTCTGATACAGTAATCATTTCATAACCACTTAATCCTCTTGAACTAAATGAATAAGATACTTCAACTTCTCGTAGGTATCCACTGCCACTTAAACAATTCACGTCAGTTGATACGATATTTGAACCTGAGATGATCTTCACCTTTCTTCCTGAATAAATAATAGGGAGCAATCTTCCTCCTTCAGGTTTTATTTTGTAGGAACTATTAAATATTGATTTCACTACTAGTACTTCTCCAGATTCAGTTTTAACTAAACTTTTCACTGATACTACTAGTAAAACAGCAACTAAAATTAATACAGTTGCACTAATTACAATTAAATTAATCATAAAACTTTATAATTTAAATTTGGTTAATAATACGTAGGCATTCT
>OCHR01000111.1_pt1 | contig 11047 bp, 6 predicted proteins | sample 1538451 | NCBI WGS metagenome assembly OCHR01 (sample SAMN04571692, study PRJEB22368) | human gut metagenome | biome: human gut; material: stool | host: Homo sapiens | place: Luxembourg | collected 2012-08-03 | reverse complement strand
AGAAACTTTCGCATCCGATATTCGGGTGTTGGGTACGAAATTCAACGTTGTGGCCGATGAGCGCCACCAACGCTTTTCGACTGCATTGCTCCAAGGTCGGGTGCAAATTACAAACCGGCTCGATCCCACGCAAAAAGACATTATACTGAAACCTAACGATATTGCTAATCTCTCGAACGGTCATCTTTTCATCGAACCGATAACCGATCCGGAAATATTGTGCTGGACGGAAGGTCTTATCAACATTTCGGGTCTGCCTTTCGATGAACTGATGGAGAAATTCGAGCGGGCATTCGACGTGAAGATCGACATCTCCCTTGAGAAACTTCCGAACATCAGAAACGTCAGTGGTAAAATTCGTGTGAACGACGGCATTGACAAAGCCCTTCACATTTTGCAGTATACCGCGGACTTTTCTTACAAGAAAAATTCGGAAACAAACGTAGTGACGATCTATTGATGTGAAAGCCTGATTGTTTAACGCCTAAAATGATTGCCTATGAAAACGTAACCAACATCGTTCATAGCTTGTTCAATGAAAAAGCCTGCGGAGGTAGAGATCCGCAGGCCGGATAATAGATTGAATCGAGCTTTTTTGAGACACTAATTAACCTATTATCTAAAACTTCGCAAAGATATGAATAAAACAGTATTCTTCAACAAGTTTCGAAGACTGTTTGGGTTCGTACTCACAATCTCTTTGCTTGGGAACGTATTCGCTGCATCTGCACAGAATGCCCGAATTTCCATTAAGATGGAAAACGTCCCTATTTCGCAGGTTATAAAAGAGATTGAAAATCAAACCCGTTACTTGTTTATCAACAAAGGCGTCGATACCAAAAACAAGGTCAGTATCAACGCTGTCCAAAAAACGATCCAGGATGTGTTGGCACAACTGTTCGCCGGCACGGAAATCGCTTACCGGATCGATGAATCCTACATTATCCTGACCAAAAAGAACGATGCGGGGAATCCGGTTTCCGTGACCGGAAAAATCAGGGATGCAAAAGGTAATCCGATCGTCGGAGCCAGTATCCTTGTTCAAGGAACTACAATAGGCGTCAGCTCCGACGCCGATGGTGCGTTTGCGCTTCAGGTACCCCCCCCCGCAGCAGACAGACAGCTGGAAATCAGTTTTATTGGTTATACTCCTGTGTCTATTGTCGTGGGCAGCCGGACTTCTTTCGAAATCACGCTCGAAGAGGCTGCGTCCGAGATCGAGCAGGTCGTGGTCACTGCTCTTGGTATTAAGCGTTCGGAAAAGGCCGTAGCCTACAATGTTCAGCAGATCAAGGCCGAAGACATCACAACCGTCAAGGATGCCAACTTCATCAACTCGTTGACGGGTAAAGTGGCCGGTGTCACGATCAACGCCTCATCGTCAGGTGTCGGCGGTGCCTCGAAGGTCGTACTGCGCGGCAACAAGTCCATTTCGCAGTCTTCGAACGCCCTTTACGTTATCGACGGCATTCCGATGTACAACTTCGGTGGTGGTGGCGGTACGGAGTTCGATTCGCGCGGTGCTACGGAATCCATCGCAGACCTCAACCCCGAGGATATTGAGTCGATGTCGGTGCTGACGGGTGCTGCCGCGGCCGCGCTCTACGGTTCGGAAGCCGCGAACGGCGCTGTGATGATTACGACGAAAAAAGGCCAAGCCGGGACTCTGAAAGCTACGTTTTCGAGTAATATCGAATTTCTCGCACCTTTCATCCAGCCGGAATTTCAGAATCGCTACGGTACGGGTTTGAACGGCCAGCGCAGCGGCTCGAGCATTTACAGTTGGGGCGAGAAATTACGCCCTGAAGCCCGTTACGGTTATACTCCGGACGATTATTTCGAGACGGGACACGTTTATACGAATGCTGTTACGGTTTCTGGCGGTACGGACAAGAACCAGACCTATTTTTCGGCTGCTTCGGTCAATTCGGACGGCATTATCCCCAATAACGAATACGACCGTTACAACTTCACGTTCCGCAATACTTCGTACTTTCTGAAAGACCGGCTCAAGCTCGATGCGAGCGCCAGCTACATCTATCAGAAAGACCAGAACATGACCAATCAGGGAGTCTATTCGAACCCGCTGGTTCCGGCCTACCTGTTCCCGCGGGGTGAGAATTTCGACCTTTACCGTCGCTTCGAGCGTTACAACGAAGGGACGAAACTCATGGAGCAATTCTGGAGTGCGGATATGGAAGGCGGTGATTTGCGCATGCAGAATCCCTACTGGATCAACTACCGCAACCTGCGCAATACGGACAAGAAGCGTTATATGCTGTCGTTCTCGGCCAGCTACGACATTCTTCCGTGGCTTAATGTTGCCGGACGTGTCCGCATTGATAATTCGAATTCGCTCTACACGCAAAAACTCTATGCCTCGTCGAACACCACGATTACGGAAGGCGGCAAAAACGGCCACTATACCGAAGCCCGTGCTTACGACACGCAGACCTACGCCGATCTGATGGTAAACATTAACAAGACTTTCGGCGAGGATTGGTCTCTGAACGCGAATATCGGCGCCTCGATCAACAATATCAAGACCGATGAGTTGTCATACCGTGGGCCGATTCAGGAGAACGGACTTCCCAACATATTCAATGTTTTCGATCTGGATGACACGAAAAAACGTGCCGAAAAGGTCGGCTGGCACGACCAGACGCAGTCGATTTTCGCCTCGGTCGAAGTAGGTTGGAAACAGCTGCTTTACCTCACGGTGACGGGGCGTAACGACTGGGCTTCGCAACTGGCCAATTCGCCCGAGTCGTCGTTCTTCTATCCGTCAGTAGGCCTGTCTTGGGTGCCTTCTTCGACATGGGATCTGGGCAAGACGTTCAGCTATCTGAAGATCCGCGGTTCGATCGCCTCGGTAGGTATGCCTTTCCCGCGTCACCTGACGGTTCCGACCTACGAATACGACGCTACGAACAAAGTGTGGAAGGACAAGACGCACTATCCGATCGGCGACCTGAAGCCGGAGCGTACCATTACCTATGAGGTCGGTCTGGATGCCCGTCTGTGGCAGCATATCAACCTTTCGGCTTCGTGGTATCAGGCCGACACGAAAAACCAGACCTTCGACCCGTCACTTCCGCCCTCGTCGTCCTATACGACCATCTACCTGCAAACCGGACACGTTCGCAATACAGGTGTCGAGCTGTCGCTCGGGTATGACAATCAGTGGCGGAATTTCCGCTGGACGACGAACTTCACCTACTCATGGAACAAGAACGAGATCATCGAACTGGCAGCCAATGCCGTGAACCCGGTTACGGGCGAAGCGTTGAATCTTACCAAGTTGGACATCAAGGGGCTGGGTAAGGCGAAGTACATCCTCAAGGAAGGCGGTACGCTGGGCGACCTTTACACGACGTCCAACCTTCGCTTCAACGACAACGGTTATGTCGAGGTGGACAAGAACGGCAACCTGCTGATGACCGACGAAGGCGAGGACATCTATCTCGGATCGGTTTTCCCTAACCACAACCTCGCATGGCGCAATGACTTCAGCTATAAGGGTATTAACCTCGGCGTGCTGTTTACGGCCCGTCTGGGCGGTGTCTGCTATTCGGCGACGCAGGCCAACCTCGACCTGTACGGCGTCTCGGAGGCTTCGGCCGCGGCGCGCGATGCGGGCGGTGTTTTGATCAACGGCCGTGAGATGGTCGATGCCCAGAAATGGTATCAGGCGATCGGCTCGCAGTCGGGTTTGCCGCAGTATTATCTCTATTCGGCGACGAATGTCCGCTTGCAGGAGTTGTCGCTGGGTTACACTTTCCCGCGCAAGTGGTTCCGCAATAAGCTGGGGCTTACCGTGTCGTTCGTAGGGCGCAATCTGTGGATGATTTACTGCAAAGCGCCGTTCGACCCCGAAGCCGTCGCTTCGACGGGGCTGAACTATCAGGGTATCGACTACTTCATGATGCCCTCGATGCGCAACCTCGGTTTCAATGTCAAATTCCAATTCTAAAGCGCAGCAACCATGAAAAAGATGAATAACAGATGGCAGTCGGTGCTGCTTTCACTGGCGCTGTTCGGATTGGCAGCCTGCACCGGCGATTTCGAAGACATCAACCGCAATCCCAATCAGGTTACGGACGACCAGATGGATGCCCTGAATTATAAGACCGGAACGAAGTTCAAAGCTCTTCAAAGTCTTGTGATTCCGGTGCAGGAGCATATGTACCAGTTCAACGAATCGCTTTCGGGCGGGCCGTTCGGCGGTTACATCGGTGCTACGGTCGATACATGGCAGACCAAGTTCGAGACCTATAATCCCTCGGCCGACTGGCGCAAATGGCCTTTCGCCAACGTCATCACCGAGACCTATACCCCCTATAAGGGCATCGTCAACGGCACGGAAGACGAAGTGGCCATCGCTTTCGCCCGCCTGTTGCGAGTGGCCATCATGCACCGTGTGACGGACTCCTACGGTCCGATTCCCTATTCGAAGCTGGAGAGCAACGAGTCGGTCTATGTGGAGTACGATTCGCAGGAGGCGGTCTATACGAAGATGTTCGAGGAGCTGGACGAGGCTATCGAGATACTGGGCCGCAACACGACGCTCCCGGCCGAAGCGTGGAGCCGCTACGACGGCGTCTACTACGGCAATATCGCGCAGTGGCTCAAATATGCCAATTCGCTCAAGTTGCGCATGGCCATGCGTTTGTCGTATGTGAAGTCCGACGTCGCCCGTGCGAAGGCCGCCGAGGCGATTGCCGGAGGTATCATTACGGTCAATGCCGATAATGCGGCTATGCACGCAGCCGAAAACCGCATGACGCTGATCTATAACGATTGGGGCGACCACCGTGTCGGGGCCGACATCATCAGCTATCTGGACGGTTACGACGACCCGCGTCTGGAAAAGATGTTCCTGCCCAACGACGTAGACGACTACGTGGGTATCCGCATCGGCATCGACGTGGCGGGAAAATCGACGGCCATGTCGAAGTATTCGAATATGATCGTTGCGAGCGATACGCCCTATTTATGGTTCAATGCCGCGGAAGCGACCTTCCTGCATGCAGAGTACGAACTGCGCTGGGGATCGGCCGAGACGGCGAAGACGCTCTATGAGCAGGCTGTCCGACTTTCGTTCGAGGAGCGGGGAGCATCGGGGGCCGACGCCTATTTGGCCGACGCCACGAAGAAGCCTGCGCCCTATACCGATCCGCTGGGCAACTACAGCGCATCTGCCCGGAGCGAAATCACCGTTCCGTGGGAAACGGCGACGGACGGCAGCGATACGGAGGCCGTTCAGGAGCGCAACCTCGAACGCATCATCGTGCAGAAGTGGATCGCTATCTTCCCGTTGGGAGTCGAAGCATGGTCGGAACACCGCCGTACGGGGTATCCGAAACTGCTGCCTGTACCTACCGACAAATCGGGAGGTTCCGTCAATGTGGAACAGGGCGCACGCCGTCTGCCTTACCCTGTCGAGGAGTACCAGCAGAACAACGCCAACCTTCAGGCGGCCATTCAAACGCTCGGTGCAGAGCAACAGAACGGCGACCGTTCGGGCGACGTCATGGGAACCCGCGTATGGTGGGATTGCAAACCGTATAACAAGTAATCGCTATGAATATGAAACCAAACCGAATGATACGTTTCCTCGCTTTTTGCGCTGCCGTCGCAACGTTTGCGGCCTGCAACGACTGGACGGAGATGGAAACGGTGGACAGCAAGGTGGAAAAGCCCTGGGAGCAGGATCCGGCACTATGGGCCGAATACACCGCGGCGCTGAGGGCCTATAAACAGTCAGAACATTTCATTGTTTATGCCCGCCTGCACAACTCGCCCGAGAAAGCATCGAGCGAGCAGGATTTCATGCGCTGCCTTCCGGATTCGCTGGACATCGTGACGCTGACCAACGCCGACAACTTCTCGAAGTTCGACGCCGAAGATATGGACGTCATGCGCGAGAAAGGGACGAAGGTGCTTTACCAGGTCGATTATGCCGCACGCGCGGAAGAGTTCGCCGATATGCAGGCGCTCGATGCCTATCTGGATCGGGTTGTCGCCGCCGTCGCCGCCAACGGCATGGACGGCTACTCGTTTACGACCGACCCGCTGGCGACGGATGCCACAGCCCGCATCGTCGAGAAATTCGCTGCGGCGAAATCCGAGGGCCAGCTCCTCGTCTTCGAGGGCAACCCGCTGTCGCTGGCTGCCGCCGACCGTCCCAAGGTCGATTTTATTGCCCTCGATACGGAGAAACTCGAAAATGTGCAGGAGGTGAAGCTCCAGGTGCTGAATGCCACGGGGTATGCCGGTATCGCGCCGGAGAAGCTGCTGCTGGCGGCCGAGATCAGCGCACCCCTGCTGGATGAGGATCGCACGGAGTTCGCGGCCGTCGATGAGATGTCGCGCCGCGTCATCGAATTCGGCCCGCTGGGCGGTCTGGCAGCTTACAACATTTCCGGAGATTACTATCATGCGGAGATGAACTACCAGACGATCCGTGGGGCGATCCAGACGTTAAATCCCGCTAAATAGTGAACGCCATGAAAAAATACGGAAAATATCTGATTGCAGCCGTCGCGGGGCTCGTGTTTTTCGCGGCCTGCGATAATTATGAGGCCGACGACCACAAGTTCGGAAACGCCGTTTATCTCGACGTCGCGGAAACGAACGAGGTGCAGCTTACGACCTTCGGCAACAATAAACCGACTTACGACTGCGCCTTGCAGGCGGAGCTGACCTATCCTGCGGGACAGGATGTGGCGGTGACGCTCACGGTCGACCCGTCGCTCGTCGGGACGTACAACGCCCGCTACGGTACGGAGTGGACGATGCTCGATGCCAAATACTATAAGCTGTCGGCCGAGAGTGTCACGATCGCCGCGGGAAAAACAACCTCGGATGTCGTGACCCTGCAATTCAAGGAGCTGATGGGCCAAGGCGAGGAACAGACGGGAGCGCTTCCTATCGACGAAACCTATCTCGTCCCCGTGCGCATCGGCCATGCCTCGATGGACGTGCTTCACGGTTCCGACGTCGCCTATTATGTCGTGAAACGATCCTCGGCCATCACCGTCGCAGCGCAGCTCACCGACAACTGGATCGAGTTCCCGACCCTCGACAAGTATTCGGAAAGCAGCAAGGCTTGGAACGGTCTGACGGCCGTGACCTACGAGGCCCTTATCTACCTCGACGATTTTGCGACGAGCAACGCTACGGGCAGCCCCGTCAACATCTCGTCCATCATGGGTGTCGAGCAGTATCTGCTGCTGCGTATCGGCGACACGAATTTCGAGCGTCAGCAGTTGCAGTTCGACGGATCGGGCGCCGGCTCGTCCTTCGGGAAGATTCCCGGACGCGATGCGACGAAGAACCTCGAAAAGGGGCGCTGGTACCATGTCGCCTGCACATATGACCAGGCGGCGCGTACCGCACGCATCTATGTCGATGGCCAGATTCAGAGCGAAGCGACCGATGTCGGCATCTCGGCGCAGAGCAAGAAGAACCGGATCAATCTGGCCATGCGGGCGCTCTACGACCTGTGGAATACGGCTCCCGACAACGAAAAACCGCAGTACGAGACCGACGACACGGGTTACAACAAGCTGGGCGAGGCTTACCAGTTCTTCCTCGGCCGCTCCTACGACGATTACCGTCCTCTGAACGGCAAGATCGCCGAAGCACGTGTCTGGTCGGTGGCCCGTACGCCCGAACAGATCTGGGACAATATGTACGACATTCAAAACCCGCAGGACGATCCGACGCTTCTTGGCTATTGGAAGTGCAACGATGCCTCGGGCAATACGGTCAAGGACTATTCGATGTACCGCAATGACGGCGTAGCCAAGTACGATATTATCTGGCCGCAGGGCATCGAGATTCCGAAACTTAACGAAAACAACGAGTGATTATGAAGACGATTTTTAGTTTGCAAACGGGAATTGCGACGCTTCTCTGTACGGCGGCACTCGCAGGCCTTATGGCCTGCGACGCCGACACCGTAGAGCAGCAGGGCGGGAAACTTCCCGACAAGGAACCGTTGGAAACCGTGTCCGGGATGTTGCGCAGCGGTAATTCTTCGGAAAAGACGATAGACGTGCTGCTGACCGAAGGCAGCGACGGGTTCGTGATGAGGAATTTCTATTTCCAACAGACAAAACCGGCCTCCGATGGTCTTTCGCTCGACGCATGGATCGACGCAACCCTGCTCGACGATTACAACGCTGCCGAAGAGGTCGAACGAACCCTGCTTCCGGAAGCGAATTACGAATTTCCTGACGGCAAAGCCCTCGACCTCTCGCCCGAGGCGCAGCGTTCGGCGCTGAAACGTATCAAGTTCTCGGCGACAGGGCTCGCTGCCGGAGAATACGTCTTGCCGCTTACGGTCGCCGGGCAGGATGCACCGGACGCGAACAAGACGCTTTACTACAACGTCTCGGTTCGCCAGCCCTATACGGACGAGTATGCGCTGCACGACGGCCATGACCTGTTCTTCGTGTTCTACATCAACACGAACGATTTTCAGCCGCTGTTGGCGCAGGACTACATCATGCGGAAGAAACTGGCCCGCGGAACGACCGTGGCCTGGTACGATGCCGTAGGCAACATCATCAACCTGCGCACCGTGATGCTCGATTACGATGCGGCTACCGGCCGTGCGCTGCTGAACCTCGGAAACGACATGCGCTATGTCCTCGACCATGCCGTGAAATACATCCGTCCGCTGCAGGAGCATGGCAGCAAGGTCTGCATCTCGATCGAAGGCAGCGGGAAAGGGCTCGGATTCTGCAACCTGACCGACGGACAGATCGTCGATTTCGTAGCGCAGGTGAAAACCGTGGTCGAAGAGTTCGGTGTCGACGGCATCAACCTGTGGGATCGCAGCGCCGGATACGGCAAGGAGGGGATGCCGGCCATGAACACCGCCTCTTACCCGAAACTCATCAAGGCGCTGCGCGAGGCGCTCGGCGGGGAGAAACTGCTGACGGTCACGGTTTACGAGGAGCCGACCTCTACCTTCTGGGATACACAGGCGACGGGCGGCATCGCCGTCGGGGACTATATCGACTATGCCTGGTCGGGCTACAACAGCGAGAGCGAAGTCCCGCAGTTGCTCGACCCGTGGCATCCCGAACTGGCGTATGTATCCGACTATACGCAGAAGCCGATTGCCAACCTGCCCAAGGAGCGATACGGATGTATCAATTTCCCGATATATTCGACCACATCCGTGGATATATCAACAGATATAGAGCAAGTACTTAATGGTGACCTGCTTGACTGGGTGCCGAATTACAAGCCGAACAACATCATCGTCTTCGACGATCTGCATACCAATTTGCAGGACAATTACGAAGCGTATTGGGATACTATGTTTGCGAATTGTTGCACGGCTATGGACTCAGAAAATCGCAATATTCTCGGCAGCAGAAACGGATATTCTTATCTATTTGATAATTATAGACTTGGCACACTACCCAATGAAGCAGGCGAATGGATAGGCGGATACGGCAAATGGAAAAAGGATTGGCAATAAAATCGGTCGATGCGACATATCGAACTTCCCTAATCACTCTCTCACGGCTCTTTAACCGGAGCGACAAACAACCTTATTTTATTACTAATTTCACTTGAATTATGAAAAAGACTTTTAAACTGATGGCAGCCCTCGTGATGGGCGCCGGTATGATGTTCTCCTGCCAGCAGGCAGAGGAACCGACGATGGACAAGGCTCAGGAGCCCGTCGTCAAAACACGTGCTTACGGGGACAAGACCCCGACGGTCACGATCTATGTCGAGACCAACGACGTGAACCCGCTCAACGCCGGGGATTACAAACTTCCTAATGGCAAGCCCTATGCCGACATCGTGGAGTTCTTCGCATCGAACATCCACAAGCGGACGGTGAACGGCGTTGTCGAGCCTACGCTCTACCTGAACGACAAGATGACCAACCTGCTCGAAAACGGCGGCGCCGCGACGTATGTCCAGGGGTTGCAGGCCAAAGGCATCAAGGTGGTGCTGACCGTGCTGGGCGACTGGCAGGGCATCGGTGTCGCCAACATGAACGATACCCAGACCACACAGTTCGCCAAGATCCTGGCCCATGCTGTGGAAAAATACGGTCTGGACGGAATCGGGTTCGACGACGAATACTCCAACTACTCGTCCTCGCTCATCAGCGGTTCGTTCGGCAGCATCATCACCAAGCTGCGCAACCTGATGCCCGCCGGCAAACTCATCACCGTATTCCAATACGGTAATTACGGTTCTTCGCAGATCAATGCAACGGCCGGCGCCCAGATCAATCATGCCTATGCCAATTTCGGTTACAATACCTATATCGGAATTTCCGGTGTGACCAAGGATCGTTTCGCTCCGCTGTCGATCAATCTGGGTTCCATTGCTGGCAATGTATCTTATTATGGGGATAGAGCCTATGATTTGGCCGAAGCCGGTTACGGTTCGATCATGCATTTCAACCTGCGTACGAGAAGCCAAGCCGATCCGCTGCCGCTGTTCAAGGCGATCGCCGACGGTGCCTGGGGCGAGACCAACGTCACCTGCGAGAACGGCAACCGTCCGCAAGACTGGACTTTTGTATCGTCGGGGTATGAGATCAACATGGACGAAGTGGAATAACTCCGCAAAGAGATATGTGCGAATAGACCGATTTAGGATGGTTATCTGCTTGTAAGCTATAACCAGTTTCCCGACCCGCACATCCTTCGGGGTGTGCGGGTTGTTTTAACTGAAGAAGGGATATAAAAACGTTCCCCCTATCCGAAAGACGAATGGGGAAACAGAAACTACCGCAAATACATTGACCGATTCGAGTCGATATATACCCGTAAGTGACCTTTCAATCTAAAAACTCTCCGTAGCCGGTTTGTGATAGTATTTATTTAATAACGCACGAATTGATGAATTCGTATTCAAATTATATTTAGTTGGTACAATAATAAGTTGAGATAGTATAAAATAAGCACGGACTCAACCTATTGACACCTGAGGAATGCTACAACCCGATGAACAGATAGGAGAACCCGAGATCGGAAGAGCGTCGTGTAGGGAAAGAGTG
>OCHR01000109.1_pt1 | contig 11076 bp, 11 predicted proteins | sample 1538451 | NCBI WGS metagenome assembly OCHR01 (sample SAMN04571692, study PRJEB22368) | human gut metagenome | biome: human gut; material: stool | host: Homo sapiens | place: Luxembourg | collected 2012-08-03 | reverse complement strand
GCGACCACCGAGATCTACACTCTTTCCCTACACGACGCTCTTCCGATCTAGCTCTCCATAGTAATTTATACTGTATTATTTAGATCAGGATGACCATCTATAAGAAATCTGCATGCAATAGATACTACTAAATGCTGAATTCCCATTGATGATATCAGAAGGATTACTAAATCCTGCCATTCAGGAAGAACTTCTAGCTTAGATAAATATATCATACATAGAAAAATTGTTATCCATGTAGTACTGCAATATATACAGTAACCTAACGGATAAGATATCCATGCAATAAATTCTCTAAACTTAGATTCATCCTTTCTATCTACCCATCCTTTTAATATTTTATACCACCAATTAAAAATCATATGTTTTACTTTCATACAATTTCTAAAGAAGATACCAAATATTCCTCCTATAAGACCTAATGTAATTCCTAATACTATCATAAGTAATTGAATTTAGATTTATTATAATTTAGTCTCTTATAGGAAGTTCCTATAAATAAAATAAAGTGGAAATTAATCCACTCTCTTGATTTTAATAATTTTCATTTATATCATAACTAAGGTTTTCAAGGGCTATAAACCTTCTTTCGAATAAAAAAAATAAAGAGACTAACTTCACAGTCAATCTCTTTAAATTTGGAAATCAAAATTAATAATTACTCATATTCATGAGTATATTTCATCCTTAAAGGTTTGAGGAGTAGAAGGTATAATAATTTAGTCATCTACTGGAGTTATTTCCTTAGTTTCTGTATCCATGAGAAAACATTTCCTAGAATCTAAACAAGCAAATGTTTTACATATTAGTTCATCTTTTAATTGAGTATGACCAAATATTTGATAATAATTAAGGTCATTCTTAAACTCTCTTACGTCTGACCATATACAACTGCCAAAGTTTTCCCATCCACCTCTCATATAACTAACTACCTCTAGTTTATCATGAAAATAATCTATAGGTTTATTTAAAAGTTCATCAGTTGATTTACCTCCACAATATTTATCCAACCAATCTTTAACTACACCTGCATGACTATATAGAATATCTTCATACTGATATAGGATTTTAAATAAAGTTTTATTACTAGTTAATATATCATTTATTCTACTTGAATTTACTTCATCATATCTACTACAAGGTAGTAGGTTAGTAAAATAATAGTGACAATCATGATTTCCTAGTAAAAGGATGACTTTAGTATAGTAGTTCTTTTTAAACTCTATTATATCCTCAAATTCTTTTATTGAATCTTCTGAACTTATTCCTTCACTAGGATAAGGATCATGATAATCTCCTAAGAAGATAACTCTATCTACTGATTCAACTAAATCTAATGCTTTTCTCCAGAATTTTCTTCCATGAACATCTGGAATAATCAAATTTTTACTCATATTATTTATAAATTCTAAGTTAATGTTCTATTCACGTTTAACATTATTTCCTTCATAAATATCAGACGATCTAATACAAGATTTACATGAAGGTATAAATATTTCATGAAACTTTTTATTGAATTCTTTAAATTTTGATCTAAATCCTCCATCTAAATAGTCACTAATATTGGCATAATTCCATACTCCAAACGAGCATTTATAAATCTTTCCTTCTTCATCTATTAAGAATGAATATTTATGTAAAGGATTATGACAATAACAACTTAAACTAGAATAGAAATTGTATAAATATTCTGATCTTCCTATAGGAACTATAGAGTTATCAGTTGATTCATTAGGACTAGTTATTTTACTACTAATCCCTACATCATTTAAGAATTCAATAGCTTTATCAACATTTATGTTAGTATGCCATTTATCCTTGGATATATGTATTCTGAATTTATCTCCACGAATTTCATGTAGTTTACGTATTTTATCTTTTACGTTATCTGAATTTGCCCAATCTCCATTAGACACTATCCTGACTGATCTAGTAACTCCTAGGAAGGAATCAAATATTTCAAACCAGTGTTGATTACAAAAGAATTCTCCTCCCATTAGATTCAAACTCACAATATCATTACTAGATAGAAACTTCGATATCTTCCTAGCCATTTCGATTGACATCATTATCTTACTACTAGGAGAACTTTCAAAGCAACAATGACTACACTCTTGAGTACATTTATTAGTTATCCTAATGGTAGCATGAAGAAACTTAGGACATTCAACTGCTACTTTACAGTTCTTACAATCACAATTATATTTCCCATTACAACTCTCTTCTATGCATATATCGCATGGATTCTTCATTCTTATAGATAAAATTTTCTAGTATTATATTTAAATTAGGAAAGTCTTTCATATCATTTAATATTCCACTTAGCAGCCTATTACAATCATTCTTTATAATAAGTCTATTTCGTTTTGATCTATTAAATTTTGTAACAAAACTAACTCCCTTATAATCACAAATATTATTGTCTATACTCACGAATTTAGAATCATTACTAATTACATATATACCATTATAACCTGGACTTATCAGTTTATTAGATATATGAAATCCAAAGTCAAATGAATTATAAAAATAGTCTTCTATGTTTCTGTTCAAATAATTAATGACTAACTTCTTATCATAGACGTTAATATAATAAACATAAGATTCTGGAGTCTTATAATCTGGATTTATCTTTATAAAAATATGGTTTAAAAATACATCTTTATCAGATAATCTTAAATAAATTGGACCTACATGGATTCCTCTATAAAGAAACCATCTAATCCAATAACCATTTGATGGAATTGTTATCTTGTCTACTTTTATAGCTCCGTTCTTTATTTCTAATAATCTATTATACTCTTTAAATTCATTTTCACTTATTAATGTTAATTTACTCATTTAAGTTTATCAGTTTCTTTATTACTCCCTTAAGGCTTTAAAGGGTAAGAAAAAAAACAGGAGCAAGGCTTCTCACACCTTACTCCCTTTGGTTTTAAAAATGTTCATCAAACACTGCAACGCCATGTTGGAGGTTGACTACTTATTCGGTCATTAATGGTCATTGTCTAGATTAGAATAACCGCTCACATTATCTATTAATGATAGAATTATGGTTATTGTCTCTTAATCTTTTCCTGTATTCATACATTTCCAACTCCTCTTGATATTTAAGGCGTCTAGTCTTACAATTGATGACTACCTCATCTAGCAAATCAAGAGATTTTAATACTACAGGTACTAATAACGCAATAACTTCAAACTTCTTCATAATAGATAATTTATAAATTTAAAGTTTATGAGCGAGTTATCCTATCTAGAATAACGTCATTAACTCAAACTTAAGGCTTTCAAGGGTTTATAGGAGGTAGTTTTAAGGATAAAAATAACGGAGATATATCATAGAATATAATTCTAATCAATACCTCCGTTAAATGAGAATTTGAATGAGTAGATGAATTTCTTCATCGAACATTTTTAAAACCAAATCAAGGGAGTAAGGGATCTATTACCGAATATAATAGATCTAATACTATATACTATGCTCCCGCACCATATATACCTCATATCTTTAATAAATTTATTCATAATTAAATATATTTATTACATTATTAAGGTTTTAAAGGCTTTTGAAAGGGTTTTAAACTGGTATATAGACTCTGGTATATTATAAATGTTTTTAATCTTCTAATTCACTATATCCATTCCTTCCCAGTAATCCATGACCTTTACATCTCATTAATACTATCTTCGATACTCCTTCTTCATCAGGTTCATATATAGCATAATTCAGTCTATCAACTACACTTATTGATTTGCTGTAGATAAGAAATCTTCCTGGTTTGCTAAAATCACTTAAATAATGAGTATCACCTCCATTAGGTCCATCTGAATATATGAAATTATTTTTAATATCTTTTATTAGTAATCTAATTCTAGGTATTAGTGATTTTATTGATAAATCATTATAATCCCTCTCAAATGCAGATGATTTTTCTATTACTACATGAAGTATATCTTTATCCCATTCAACTCTTTCATCCCTTCTTGAGTAAACATTTTCTCTAAATATTATCATAACTCTTCATTTTATCCATCTTCTCTAATATCCAAGCAATATCTTTTTCTATTTCTGAATCAGTTACAGGTCCATCCCCTTTAACTAATTTAGCACCTTTAACTCTCTGAGCTGGACTAGCTGAAGAATTTCCTTCCTCCCAGTTACCTGACAACCTAGACATTTTCTCATAATCTTTCTTACTGAATATTTTAGTTTCCTTTTCTACCAGCTCTCTTTCTTCTTTATCTATTGACATAGCGTATCTCCTTTCTATTTTAATTAATATTTATCTTATTTGTCTCTTAAGTTTTAGGTTGTATTCATATCATTCTAAGAAGTAAAATTAAGAGGTAATAAACATATAATTTTCATTATTGTTTATCACCTCTTTAAGGTTCTCGAGGTGGGGCTTGAACCCACATGCGACCTATTACCCTTTCTAATGTGTATAAGACATAGGGGATACTCGAGAATTTTATGATCTAAGTTTTTAAATAGTATTATTTAAAAGAAGGAACTCGTCACTTTTCCTGTTTGAGTTAAGTTATTATAGAAACTACACTCTTTTTCAAGTTTCCTACAGCAACATTTTATAATTACTGGTACTCCTTTACTAACCTAAACTAACACTTTTGTGTCCTAAGTTTTATCTTAAAGATCGAATATAAAGCCTAATTAAGGATAAACCTCCTCGATCGTTAAATTATAAGATAGGTTTCGCATACTAGAATTCTGCTTATAATTATCTTATCTTAAGTCTAGTACTTTGAGATAGCAAGACGCCACCACACATACCTTTTATCAAAGGCATTATATTCTGTGTCCTAAGTTTTTAATTAATTTTAACATTAATTATATATTTAAAAGTAGCGGATTCGAGATTCGAACTCGAATGGGTTGCAATACCCGAAAGATTTTAAGTCTTTTGCGTCTAACCTTAAATTTCGCCAATCCGCCTTCTTTATTCTATTAATACACTCTTAAGGTTTTCACGGCTTTAGAAACGGTGAAATCCATTAAGATTACATTACATAACTAAGGTTTTGAAGGTTTTCTAGACGGTAATATTTCGTAACATCTAGTTAAAGTAAGAAGGAACTAAATTCTCATTCAATTCCTTCTAGAATAATTCACTAATTTAATTATTTAATTTGGATATTAATAGGATTAAAATAATATTGATTACTGGCTAGGTAGTTTAAAATCTAAGTTTGCCATTTCACACTATTGATTTCAATATTATCTAAACCTTGCCAAAGTTATTAAGTTGGACTATCAGGACTCGAACCTGAAATTTCAGAACCAAAATCTGACGTGTTACCATTACACCATAGTCCAGTTTTGAGAAGCATATTTTCTCAAACACACTTCTCAATGTGGGAGTTCTTTGACATATTGAAACAATTATCAATGGAATAATATCCATATAACTGATCCATCTTTAAGGTTTTAAAGGGTTTTAAAACGGCTTATTCATCCTTTCTATAGTAAGAAATAACTTATAAACACTATAATTAAATGATCCCTTTAATACCACTTCAACTAAGTTTCCTAAAGAAGCATCAAGAGATTTTACTTCATTATAGAAGTGCCTTACTTCTCTAGAATTAGCTGGAAGTCCAATAAGTTTATTAGTGGCTATTGAAGAATTCTTATTATTAAATTTTATAATATTATAAAATTCTTCCTTATCATTGACATACTTATTACATATCTTTTTACATCTATACTCCCTACAGAGATCTCTTACTTGAAGAAGATAATTGTTTATATAATGAGGATTTTTATTCAAGTATTCTGGCAAGAATTCTGATAATTCCTTATCTATTAAGAATCCTATCTCATTATAAGTCTTATCACTCATTAATCTTTTAAAGGCTCTATAATAGATATCATTAGTATTATCTTTAGAAAAATCAACTTTATATTTCTCAGTGAGATATTTAGAGAATTCAAAACTTATACTACCTGAGCGTATCACTTTATCTAATAAAGTCTGATAAATATATCTCCCTGTAGTATTTGTATCAGAAATAATTCTTAATCCTCTTCCATATCTATCTACAGTATCATAAAACTCTTCGAATGTCTCCTCTACAAGTTCCTCTATTGATTTCTTTATCTCCATACCTTAGGTATACCAATCCATTTAATTCCTTCTCCAAATAGAATCCACTTAATATGATTAAGTGAGAATTCAAATGAGTACACTTTATTGCTAGTTTGTGACAAGAAATATAATTTTCTATTTCCAAACTTATATGGAATCATCCAATCAAATTTTATTTTCATAATCTAAATAGTTTATTACTTACTTAAGGCTTTGGAGGTTTCAAAAACTATATAAAATATCTTATATAATTAATAATCATAATTAAACCATGTATCTGATTGTATATTAAGGTTTCTAAATTCAAGCCAGCTACAACTATTTATTCTATAAGGTGTATAATCAAATGATATCCTATCAGTAGTAACTTTGACTGTTGAGGAAGTATGAGATCCTGAAGGAATACTAAATGGCACTGAAACTTCAGTACTATAAGATTCACCACTTCTAGTCTCATAATCTACTGAATAAACTCCTGTAATTGATATATTAGATCTAACTGGGTATGTAGATGCTATTGAGAATTCATAATATCCAGTTGACATACTAATATGAGTATCATCTATAACATCATAATAGATATAATTAGTATACTTAGAAAAATCAACATTCTTAGGAGTACTATCTACTGTAACATAATCTGGATTAGTAGAGTTGGGCTTTAATTTAACTCCTAATGAATTACCTCCAGTAGCATATTTATCAAATTCTTCAATTGAGAATCCTTCTATTATATGAGTTTTATCTCCATTTGAATATGCAGGTATAGTAATAGCATTAGTATATAATACTGCTGATGTAGCTAAATCATATACTTCTACATCTGCCCTAACATCTCTTACAGTAGTCAATCTTGATAAATGATAATTAACACTAATCTCATAATCAGATCTTAATGATAAACTAGCATCAGTTAAAGTTATTGTCAATGGACTAGTATCCTCTTTAACGTCCTTCAATTTTATTCTTATATTTCCTGAAGAGTACGAACTATCTTTCAATACTCCAAAAGTACCAGATCCATTTATAGTTCCCGTACGGTAGGGAGTATCCTTTCTAGAATCATAAAGTTCATAATCAACAACTGTTCCTGAAGGAAGATAAACGCTACATGCTGAACTTGATAGATTACCTGATGTAGTACTTCCCAACCACATAGGATTCATAGTCCCATCTAGATAGAAATATAACTGATATGCTGATGAATTAGTAAATATCCTACAATAATTAGTTGTATTTCTGGTACTTAATTCAGTAGTATCAATAACTACAGCAGCTCCATAAGTATCACTAGTATAAGTAGTAGAATCAAATAAATCTATACTTACTGCCTTAATGGGGAGTCCTCCATCACGAGCAATATTTAATAGAGATTGAGTAGAGGTAGATGATAAGATAGAATAACTACCCATAGTTAATATACTGTTATCATGATCAATAAAAACTACCTTAACATATCTACTAACACTTGAACTAGTAACAATATTTGCATTTGTACTAACTCTAATCCTGACATTACCAGAAGGAGAATCTACGGTATTATATAATGAAGCTTCTCTAACATAAGGATTAGAACTATTATATATTAAGGTCTGACTTTGAGAACTATTTAAAGTAGCAGTCAGTCCTACTTTAGTTGACATATAATGATTAGATCCTATAGGATAAAATCCTCTTCTAAATCTTACCACACACTTCTCAGGGAGTCTAGCTTCTAGTTTATATAAGTTAGTATACCCTATTCCTATCAAGTAAGTATTTGCTGATGAAGTTGCAGTAGCCTTAAAATATTCAACCCAATCCGTATCATTAACTAGTCTTCTCCATATACTAACTGATACTGGTATGGTAGAATTATTAGTAAACAATTTTATTTGATTTATATCAGGATCTAATACTGTATAACTTCCTGATCCATTCAAGGATACAGATGATGATGAAACATTTACTCCACTTGTGGAATAACAATCTATCCCTAATGACGCTGAGGTATTACCTGATAAAGCTCTAAAATTATCAGTAAGTGCTACAGTTTGACTAGTATGTTTAGAAATTATTGCTACCTGTCCATATCTAAATCCATCTTTCTCCAATATAGATGAAGCTACTAATCCTACAAATCCTTCTGGTAATACTATGTCATTATTTATGATATAATCTGAGCCACTTTTTGTTATATATAATCCATTTTTAGTAGTCTGATTCAGTACTTCAGGATTAGGTACAGTAAGGTTAGTAGAGGAAGATGGTGAAGTCCATTTACTTATAGACTGGGTTCCTGTAAGTACTTCTCCTCCTAGAGTATCGTCATAGTGAGATCCATCTAGAGTAGAATTAAAATTATACCATTCTCCAGTATAAGTAGACTTATCGTATATCCCTTCTACTGTAACCTTAAGATCAGTCATTAATCCTTCGTCACTTATTTCATCTAGTAGATATAAATTTCTGAAGGAGCTAGTTACTGATACGGTATTAACTGGAGCTAACGTATATCCTCCATAACTAGCAAAACATAACCTTGTAGTCTTATTATTGTATTCTACTTTTATATCTAATAAATGCTGAGTAGTAACATTAAAGCATAAATAGAACTTCTTAAGATACCTACCATTCATCAGATAAGTATACATAGGAATAACATCTAGAACCTCCTTTAGATAGAATTCATCCTCATAACCATTAGGCTGATTATCAGAAATTAATCTATAAATTTGTCCTGACTCAGTATCTAATGCTCCTAAACTAAAGTTTGTTACTGTACTAGTATTATTCTTAAATATTAATTTATGATCCCTCCATGCTCCATTTATTTCTTCGTAGGTTGGACAGTAATCATCGCCCAACCCAAAATCTCTATTAGAACTTAATAATTCGTTAAGTTCTTTCTGTGTAATAACTTTTCCCATATATTAATTATTAAATTTGTTATCCATAATAATTAATTTTATGAGATAGTATTCTAGTTTTATTCAAATACTATTTTCCTAGTCGTAGATGATGAACTAAATTGATTTATAGTCACCGTTTGACTAAGAGAAATATATCCTGTATATATTAATGATCCATCCTGATATAATTTATAAGTAACTGGTGATTTAATATTATCTCCAATACTTTCTAATTTTATCTTAGGATTATACCCACTTACATAATAAACATTCTCATGTTTTAATACATTAACTCTAACCACTCCATCTAATGTAAATTTAGTGTCATAGTATGCATCATATAATGCTGAAGTATCTACATATATTAATTTAGCTGATGATATTGATGATTGATCCTTATAACAACTTATATTTATAACATCATAATTTGCTGGAAACACTTTATAAGATTTATAACTAGTTGTTACAGGAACTACTTCACTATATTCTAACTTATTATCATAAACGTGAACATATTTAGCTGTATTAGATGCAGTAAAGCTGGATGCTATAACTAAATTTCCATCACCATTCTTAGATAATACTGAATTATATGAAAATATCTCCTGAGCAGAAGTACTAGGTCCACCTATGAATAATGATGAAGATGGATAAAAATCATCATAATTAGTTCCATAGAAATGAGCATAATCTACAAAATCCTGATAATTCTGGTTAGGTGTAGTAATATCATAACCTCTAGTAAAGTTTATTTCTTTATTATTACCATATCCATAATAGTCTATTGATAATTTATAAGAATAATTCTCACTGAATTTTACTGAATATACTCTAGTAGTATTACTAGTAATACTAGCTGAATCATTATATGCAATTACTTCAGAATTTTTATTGGAATTGTTAATTCTATATAAACCAAAATCTAATCTTCTGTCATTAGGTAGATTAGAACTAAGGCTTAATACAATAGATTTAACATTATCAGGATAATCTATATAAGTATTAGATCCATCTAATGATACAGACTTAGTAACGGTAGAACTATTAGATAAATTAAACTTAATATTTAATTGTGCAGATTCTATTACATTAGGATTATCAATCAATATCTTCTTAGCCATCTGTGAGATTATTGATAGTTCTGAGAAGAAATTATTAAATATTATACTAGGTGAGGATACTACTATTCCATTCCTACCTAACTGATATGAATTCTGTACTATTTTAAATAAATTATCAGAATCCTTATTTACAGATAACCAACTGCTAGAAGTTTTATAAGGATAAGAACTATACAATATTTCTGATGAATTTTTAGAATTTACGCAATAGGATGTTAATAAGTCAGGACTATCATTCTGATCTGCAAATTCATATATTGATGAAAAGTCTGAGTTGTGAGTATATACTGTGTCACTAGAATCTATATCATAAAAATTAATTTCTATATCTCCTTTTAATTTTGAATCCTTAATTAATCCGATTCCTGTGAAATATATTCTACTAGTGGAAGTACCCCCCCCCCATTCAGTAGGAGACTTCTCAACTTTAAATGAATACGGACCTATTAACTCCTCACCATACTTTACAGTTACTTTTAAACCTGTAGATGATAAATAGTTCTCTTTACAGCTCAATCCTATTATAAACCCATCATTTCCAGGAAATAAAAGATTCATAGCAGCGTCAAGATCAGATACTTTACTAATATATCCATTTCCTCCCATATCATCTATACTAGTCACTTCATCCATCAAAAATTTTCCATAAGGGATTAAGAATGATAAATATGTATTTGTAGTATTATTACAATGACCTATTACTGTTAGTTTATGCTCTTTCCATCCATTAGTTATCTCCTTGTAGGTAGGACAGTAATTAGCTCCTTTACCTAGGTCTATATCTGAGCTTAGTAAGGAATTTAGCTCTCCTTGTGTCACTATTTTTCCCATATATTAAAATGTTAAAATTAATAAAATAAAAATAACTGTTATACAAATTTTCATTATATAACAGTTTAACTTTCTCAATTTTAAGGGTTTCAAGTGTTCTTAAGACTCTTTTATGTCTTAATA
>OCHR01000093.1_pt1 | contig 11883 bp, 14 predicted proteins | sample 1538451 | NCBI WGS metagenome assembly OCHR01 (sample SAMN04571692, study PRJEB22368) | human gut metagenome | biome: human gut; material: stool | host: Homo sapiens | place: Luxembourg | collected 2012-08-03 | reverse complement strand
GATCTTTATATTTTCGATGAGCTTCGCTCATCATATAATACCTTTATTAACTCATTAATAAGGATTTGGAGGGTTTATGGACGGTAGGTTTTAGGAATAAAAATAAAGAGAGGAATTATCCTCTCTTACTTAGTTCTTAGTATAAATATACCTAATTCTCTTAATTTCTTAGCTATAGGATGATTCATAGGATCCATTTCTATAAGTTTTATAAACTCATTCATTCCAATTCTCTTCCCATATCTATAGAAAATAACTCCTGTTCCTGCCACAAGGACAGATATTCCTAAAAATTTAAGTATAGATGATACTTTTACAGTTTTATTTTCTTTAGCATTTTCCTTCATATTACTAAAGTTTAATGTGTCCTAAGTTTAAAAATAAAATGGAGAAAATTAATATCCTCCACTAAATTTTACCATCTACATCCATCTTTACAACAGTCATCAACTGCATTGGATTGTCTAATAAACTGACTGGATTTTTATCAGTTCATATATTAGTCTCATCCTCATCCTCCCTCCTTACAAATTTCATCACCTAATAAATATTTCTATTTATTTTCATGTTGATATCTAACATAACTGTGAATACCCATATCCTACGTATTGACTTAGGGTTCGTGATGACATTGATTAATGCCTCCTTACTAATACACTATTAAGGCTTTCAGGGGTTTCTAGACGGTAGGTTTTAGGAGGTACCATATTAGTACCTCCTTTATATTGTATTATTTTACTAAAGAATACGCAGACAATAAATACTTAAAAGAATCTATCACCTTCTTAAAATCTTTCTTACCTACATAAGTTATAGCTTTATCATTTATATCACTAATAAGTTTTGCAGTAGATTTCAATGATTTTACTTGATGTTCATCAAATCCATCATCTATGACATAAAATATTGAGGTCATTAGACCTTGGTGATCTATACTCCAAGCACTATCAACAGCCTCAGCTATTGAATATACTCCTTTCATTTCTTTAGTTATAACATAAAGATGAATATTACAACTCTCTTTTTCAGATTCCTCTATCTTTTGAGACTCTTCTGTCCAATTATCAGTGACTGGGTTGAAATATTCTATTCCTTCCTTTTCTAACATAGGAATAATCTCATCTCTCCATGTTGAATTATTGCAAGTTCCTCCTAAAAATACTTTTAATTTCATTTATTAACAATTTTAGTTATTCCATAGTCATCCATTATCTCATGTAACTTATCTCTAGTCTTTTCTAATTCCTTATATCCATCATCAGTTAGACTATCATTGTACTTCATTTGTTCTCTGAGATATTGATCAATATCCCAAAGTGCAAGTCTTAAATTCCCTGCATTAGATGCTGATTCAAACTCATAGGTATCATCAGGATCTGATAGATCAAATTTTAATATTGCTTTCATGAGTTAACTCCTAAATCATCAAATTTATAATTAAACGTACTCTCACTTATTCTTACGCAAATAAGTTCCTCCCTTGCCTTAGGAAGAAAAGATTTCCATGCATGCCAGGATAAAACCCTACTATCATTTAATCCTAAATGTCTAAATACGCAATCTTCCATCAATTTTATTCCGTTGGAAGTGTCACGTGCGTTAAAATTAGAGTTTAATATGAAATTAACTGTCATATCAAAATAATCTACTTCCCATATCCAAGGAGCTAACTCTTTAAAATCAAGAGTTAATAGCTGTTCCTCTACTTCTTCAGTAAATTTAACTGCTGCAGGAGATTTATATATTATAGGATACGCCTTTCCTCCTTTTCTTCCTACCCTAGCATTATATAGTTGATTTACACTTACAATCTTATCTGTACTTAGTATAAAAGATAATTCTCTTTTATCTAGGTTTCCTTCTATATCTTTGACTTTCATTTTCTTTTAGTAAACTTGTTATTCATAGGTTGAGTTTGTTGAAATCCTAAATTATTCTGCTGAAAGAAATCTACAGGAACTCCTGAATCTTTCATTATGGAGTCCATTGCAGCTTGTTTAAGTTGAGAGTTTTGAATTATTAACTGATTAATATCTCCCTCACTAAACATTCTCTTATCTTTAATTTGTTTTAGGTTTTCGTATACTTCATCAGGAAGAGGAATAAACCTTCCATTATTTAATCTAATATATGGTTGAGCTACTCCTTCTTCTCCACGTCTATTCTTAGCTATCTTCATTATTCCTAAATGATTCCTTGAAGTTATAACTCTTCCTATTGTTATTATAACATCAGCCGAATGTACCTTCCTAGCTGACTCACCTATATCCTCCATATTAATCTCCTCATATTTCCATGAAGGTTTAGTAGGTTGAGATGCTATAAATACAAGTTTTCCTATACCTGATAATTCAGTGAGTCTATCATATATCTTTCCGTATTCAGAGTAAAGATTATCTGCTGCAGAAGATAAAAAGTTTGAGTCGTAATCTATAAATAAAACATCATAGTCCTTATCTTTTATATACTCTATATATTGATCTGCAGATACTTTAGCTGATGGAACTATAGTTAATCCTAGTCTATCACCTACTGCATTATTTAATGCTTTATATATTGATTGTAGATTTAATTGAACGTCAGCAAATGATGCTCCACTATATACAGCTCCCATTCTGACTACGAAATCCTTAGGTTTAAGGTCACCTAATGCTATGTAATGTACTTTAGCTCCAGCCATTGCCATGGTTAAAGCTTCTCCCATGCAGAATAAAGACTTTCCCACTCCCGGTGGAGCAGACACGATAACAATTTGACCAGCTTCATACTTCATCAAAGGATCAAATGCTCTATTTATCCAATCATATCTACTAGCAAATCCTTTTCCATTTCCAGCAAGTATAGAATTAATATCTATTTGATTAAAATTCTCTATAGACATTAAGTCAGAATAATCTGACTTATAATCGCTATTTTTGAGATATTTTATGAAGCCTTCAGGATCATTCTGAAATTTATTCTCAGCCATTTTTATTATAGAACTACTACATATACCCCTTAGGTATTTTCTAGCAGGATCTATAGCTTTATTATCATACATTTTATATTTTATGATAGACTTGAGAATTTCGTCACTCTCTTTTGATGTCTTCCCTTGCTTTACTAATATAGATCTAAATAAAGGTTCATCTATACTTTCTAAAGGATATTTTCTAATTGAATCTATAAGATCAGATACTAATCCATTCCCTAAAGTAGCTGGATTAGTTCTATAATATAAATCAACTAAATCTATATTGTTCTTTGCTTCTTGAAACAGATATTGATTAAACAAAGAATAAACTAACTCTATATTTCCTATATTATTCATGAACTACAGATATATTATTTATATTAAATTCTGATTCTTCAATAGTAATTGAGTTAATGGAACAATACTTATAATATTCTTGAACCATTTTAGATCTTTCTCTAACTCCCCTACTATATATTGGTATTGATCTATAAGGCTTAGGTTTTAGGTCAATTATATTAACTTTAGTACCTCTCGCCACACGACCAATTGATTGGAGCACTACTCCTGCTAAAACTCCTTGAATTAATAAAATATTATTCAATCCAGGAAGATCTAAAGCTCTATATCCAGAACTAGTACTTGGTATTATATCTACCTCATCGTTCCTTATTAAATCACAAGCTCCTTTTAAATCAACATTTGTTACATTTCCACATTTATCAAAATAAGTGTATCCTGCTCCAGATATTAATAATATTCTCCATTTCCCTAACCAGTAATTATCTATCCAATTTGAAATTATATTAGATAAGTTATTAATTGGTATAAACAACTTTGGAAATTTAGTAGGCAGTTGAGTTATAATATTACAAGTCTCAGGATTCATCCACATCTTATTCATTACAGTCTGATATATTGACTTATCTCCCTTCATCTCATCCTCTGTAAATTTTAGATTATTAAAACATGAAGTTCTAATAGAGATTAAATCAATATCAAGATGAATAGGTGACCTATGAACTAGTGACTGACCAAAATATCCAACTAAATCTGAATTATTTGTAACTGCAGGAGATAATCCATTTGCAAATGATATCATTTCTCCATTGGTTTTATCTGCAGTTCCACTAAATCCATACATATTAGTATAGTTATGAATCATATCTAGGACCTTTTTTCCTCCTGGACTCATAACATACTCTACCTCGTCTGCCAATACCCATTCTACTTTATCAAACTCTTTCTGTAGTTCTTTTAACGATTCTTCGTCCTTATATTTTTTGGAGTTAGAAACTCCTCCTGTGACTATTATATTTAATAGTCCATCTTTACTAGGAACGTCTATATTAAACCTTTCTTTGCATCTTTTAACAAGCTCATCCTTACATTTTATGGATGGAACTAATAATAATGTATTCTTTCCTAATTCAGAGTATGAATAATTTACTAATGTAGCTATAGTTTCTGATTTTCCATATCCAGTATAACAACTAAATAATCCATACTTATATTTTAATAAAAATAAAACATCATCATTTTGATAACTTCTAAGATTTGGAAAAGGTTCAGTCCTATACACTGAAGAATATATAGTATCTAATATGGATTTCTTTTGATCAGGAGTTATATAATATTTAAATATATTTAATAAATAAATTCCCCATCCTAACTTAAATTTATATTTTGATACTTTATTCCTAGTCTGAACTGAATCATATATATATCCAGTTGAGAATCCTTTAGTGTATCTTCTTAACTTGAAATTAAATACTGAAGATTCATAAGTATACTTAAAAAATGACTTAGCACTTATGTCATCTGTAATTACTGTTATTATATTATCATTTATATATAAATCAAACATAACTTAATACTCTCCCTTATTTATTAAATGCTTTAAATATTCTTCAGGATCTTGTCCATCTGATCTTCTGACTTTTATAGGACAATAATCTATAACTGCCTGAAGTTTTCTCCTTATACTATTGGATATCTTAGTTTCATCCATAAATATTAAGATATCTTCTGGTACATACTCTCTTAAAAATTCTATCTGATAATCAGATATAGAACTTCCTAAGACAGCAAATGGAGTTCTATCAGGATATAATATTAATCCTGCAATAGCATCAAAAATTCCTTCACATATAAAAAACTTTTTATTTTCTCCATGTTCAATAATATATGGAGGTTTTTTCTGTATAGGAGGGAAGAAGTATTTTATTTTACTTTTTCCAGTAAAACGTACCTGATAATAGAATATTTCTCCATGATAAAAGAATGGCATAGCTATATTATGATTCCAAAATTTAAATTTTAAAATTTTATATAGTGGATCCATAAATTTATGTCTCTTATTCATTAAATACTTATATCCTACCTCATCATAATCATCAAATTCATTATTGAACATATCAAGACTAAATGTCCTATCAGTCAATTTCACTACATTAAATAGTTCATGACCTCCAAACAACTTAGGAGTTTGATAATTATATGTTATGTTATCATTAACGTTTATAAAGGCTCTGCAACACTTAAAACAGTGTCCGACGGTGAGGTCTCCTTTGATATAAAGTTTTTCTTTCTCATATCCTTCCTCTTTACAAAATGGGCATTGAATTACGTATTCACCATTGTTATTCAGATAACTCTGAACTTCAATCATGGAAGAAACTCCATAGTAATCCTTGAGTAAATCCTCAAGATTACAAAATACTAGTTCAGTTCCATCTCTCTTTTTTAACGTTGTATATTCCATGTTTCGGAAAATAATGAGGACAAGAATATAAAATTCCTATCCTCAATTTATTTACTTTTTATTTCTACCTCTTCTTTTCTTTCCTTCTTCTGAATCTTCAGAGGATTCTTCAGAATCAGATGATTCACTTACTTCAGTAACTTCTGAATCATTCTCAATAACTTTTGACTTAGGTTCTTCAGATACTGAATCTAGTTCATCTGATTTCTGTTCTTCTACTGTAGTTGTTTCCGGAGTTACTGGATTAAATCTCTCAACAGCTTCTTGAACTGTCTGAGCGATATATCCAGGAATTGTAGATACAGTACTACACATTTGAATTTCTGTTGCTCCTGATAATACAAGGGCAATATCATTTCTAGAATAGGCAGTTACAATTAATGTCAAGAATTCAATACTTGGCATAAATTGATTACTGATTGATTTAGGACCAACGATAAGACGTTGACCATTATTCAAGGGCAAATTAATCCCTGAATTAGTTCCATTATACAATCTCATAATTTTAATATAATTAACGTTAATTATTTAATTTCTTTTGATGATTCGATAGAGTCATTCGACCATATATTTTCTCCTATATTCTCCAACCAATTAAGAGCTGATCTCTCAACCTTATCTAATTTTGTAGAATTAAGATTCATATGACCTAATGATGCTGCTATCATCATAACATTATTCTTCACTGATTCATCAGTAGTATAAGTTAAGAATGGAATATCTCGTGAATAGAATAATCCAGCCATCATAGCATTTATAGGCTCATTAAAATTCCCAAGTCTAATTGCTGCTAATGAAAATTTCTTATTCTTCTTAGTATTATTCCAATTAAGTATTGAATTAATTCCATCTATTACATATACTGATTCATTATTATTTCCTGAATCATCAAAATTAACTGAGATATACTCAGCTACATTTTTAACAATTACAGGAATGGCTTCAAATATTTTTTCATCATATCCCTCAAAGAGTAAATGACTCTTTAGATAAGACATGATTCTTAAAATATTTGGATTCGTAGAAAAATCAGCACATCTTCCAATGAAATATCCTATTTCAACCAAAGTTCCTAAATCTTGATCTTTAATATATGCCATCATAGAGTCACAATTATTAATCATATCTAAATCAAGATCCAAAACTTGTTTTAGGACTCTCTTCATATCTGAAGTTCCATATTCAGATCTAATTTTCTGAAAATTAACCTCAAAATGTCCAGGTGAAAAGTATGAGTCATTAGATACTACATAATTTTCTGTTACTCCTGGATAAGTTCCATAACTAAATGATTCACTGATTTCAGTATTTGTTACAAATCTCTTATTATCCATTTTAGTTTCATTGATTCTTTCAATGAATTTCTCAAAAAATTGCTGACACCCTTCAATCCAGAAAGGTCCAGCAAGATAATACTTTGCCATAATTTAAATAGTTTATTAAATTAATACTACAGGTTTAGGGCTTTGGAGGGCTATTAAACCTCTTTAAGCTCTTTATCTCAATTAATTGGTTTAATTAGACCAAATATATGCTCAACTATAAATGACTGAACCTTATAATAAATTTGTTCATAAGTTATTCCACATAGATCTAGACAGGACTTATATTCTGACCCATCTTTTTCTATCCTAATATAGGGGATACTACTATATCCAGCATATTGATTTCCTTTAATATTATATATTAAATTTATTATATAAGGATTTAAGTCCATATCAACCTGATCAAGTGAATAATTAGCGAACTTATATACTCCATATAAAGACAGGATATCAATATCATTACTAAGTAGATCTAATAAACTACGTAAATCATTAATATTAAAGTCTTTTGATTTAACCATAATTAATAAGGTTCAATGATTTTATCATAAATATCTGATTCTATAAATTCATCCCAAGAATTAAATTTAATGAGTTTCTCTGAGATACTTTTACATTCATCTAATGTTCCTTTATAACCAAGGTATACATTTAGATCATAATCTTTTCCTGAAAAGAATTTCTCTGGATTTAGAAAACTTCCATTAATACACAATTCATAGTATTCTTCTGAAGGAGTAAATAAATCTCCTTCAGTATATCTATGAAAAATATAGAATAATGTTACTACTCCTACATGACCAACTACGTATCCTATATTAGGACATTTATTAGGATCTTCTTTTATTTCATTTGTCCAAATTAGATTCATATCTTGTTCTTTAAATTATGAGTATACTCTACTCCTCCTTTTTCTATTAGATCTTTAGTTAGATCATAGAAGAGGTTCCCTAATTTATTTTTATCCCTTTCCATTTTCTTCATTGCATCTTCTAGCTTACATGTAGTAAGAGGACAAACGCAATTTCTGAGTTCTAGCCCTTCATTTCTACTCTTAACATCATCCCATAAAGGACAGTACTTCAGAAGACCTTTATCGTCAAATTTACAAGGAAGTAATTCTCTCAATTCATCAGGGGAGTTTACTGATTCTATAAAATTCTTAAGAATATGATTCCAAGAACCAGGTCCGTCACCACTATTAGCCGCAAAATTACAACATCTTTTGCTGACAGTTTGTAAAACTCTGAATTTATTAGCTACATAAGTTACATCACAGACAGTTCCTCCTTTAAATACTTTATGTGAGAATTCTTCTGGATCAGTATGTTCAAGATCACTAAATAACCCAGAGATAACAACATCACTTTGCCTTAAAAACTGAGATAAGATAACATAACTTATATCTATATTCATTATATAAAAATCAGAATTCTTAACCACTCCTCTATTCCAATCTTTACATCTAAAATATTGTTGAAGTGAAGAATCTACAAATGGTTTTAACTCCTCCTCTGATATCTCTGCTTGATTCATTATCCTTTTTCCATACACATTATAGAAAAATGGCATCTTTAATCTAAGCATTGATAATAGATTTATTAATGTTTTATAATTACATCCCCACCAGAAAAATGAAGATATACTATATGGCATTTCAGGTCTATTATTATCAGTTATAGGATCTTCTTTTATTTTATTCATATATGAATCAAATTGTTCTTCCCATTCTTTTATTCCTTTATATTCAGAGGATATATGATAGTGTTCTTCATTAAATATTTCTGAATCAGGAAGAATTGAGAATAGATAACGATTTGACTCAGCCCACATTGAAGTTTTATTAATATTAAATAATAAATCCCTAAACAAGCAGCTACCTTCAATCTCAAATATGTATTGAGGCATATTATTAAATTGAAGATTCATATCATTGATTCGTTTGAGATAATCCTGTTTATTTACCAGTTCATTCCCTACATAAAACTCTTCAGGAATAGCTGATAATCCATTATATTTAATATGAATTGGACTACCTTCCTTAGATTTTATTACTTTTCTTCTTGATTTTAACCAAACATAAAATCCTGCAAATTCATTAGTTGAATCCAATAATTTAACTGAAGGCTTAATATAAGTTCTCATAATAGTTTATTTATTATTTAATTGAATATAGTTTACTTTTAATTCAGTATTGTCATTATTTATCTTAGAAAGTTTCTTAGTTGACTTATCATATAAAGATACATTAACAATAAATCTATTAATTAATTTATCAAAAAACAATCTTTTTCTATACACTGATACTACTAATAGGTCAGGCTCATAAGATACTAATATATCATAGTCTTTACTAAAATATAATTCATCAAGATAATTATAAATTCTATATCTATAATAAACTCTATAATCAGTTATAAATTCTAGATTAGATGGAGGTATTATTGATTTTATTTTCTTATGAAGTATTTCTGACGGAGTTGATGAGTAAATATGTGAATCCATAAATTCATATTCATCGAATCCATCAGGTCTTAATTGAAGTGAATCTGATATTATACTACTATCATTATCATAATTAGGAACTACTACATCTGAAAATCTAAGTAATACTTGATTAGATGGAGTACTATATATCATAGGATTTATTGATTTATTTACTATGGATTCCTTCGGGTACTCATAATAAGAACCTGTTATATTTAGCTTATTTATAATATCTATCATCTTAGATACTCTAGAATATCTATCAGATCTAATTATAACTATATCTGATACTCCATGAGCAAATGATAATAAACCATATAATGTATATCTACTAATATTCCTTCTAGAATTATATTTTCCTCCTAGGATAGCATAAGATATAATTTTTATATTATTTATCTTACAGAATTTTATTAATTCCTTATCATAGTATTCTGGATTTATTTCAATTTCATTATAAGATGGATATACTCCTGTAATTTCCTTATATTTAACTAAATCATCTATTGAAAAATTACTAACTCCTACCTCAATAAATCTATTATCATCTATTAATTTTATTGCTAAATCTCTCCAGTCTGATCTTGGATTATGAATTAACATTATATCTATCTTATCCCTCTTTAAACATCTAAGGTGATTTTCTACATAGAACTCATAATCTGAAAACATCTGAGGTGGAATTTTACTGATGACCATTCCTTTTCCTCCAGAAAAAGATCTAGATCTTCCTAGAAAATAATCATTATTATAACATATTGAGGTATCTACATAATCAAATTTAAGATCCCTAAATATATATCCTAATTCTTCAAGATTAGAATTAGACAATTCATAAGTTCCTAATGCTATTTTACAATTTCCCATAGTTATTTATATTATAGTTATTAATAATTTATCTTTTTGAATAATCTCAGACATTGACCATTTTATTACTATGTTGACAGATGATCTATCATTCAAAATAAATACCTTATCACCTGTTATATCAGAGATATCTAAACTCTTAGGATTAATATTTAACACTATTAAATTTATAATATCAAATACTCTAGACATGAAATCATAATTAGATTTCATTTCATCTATTATCAAACTTTTATCAGAAATTTTAAGATGATCTGTTATCCTATAATAACAATTTCCTATCTTAGATAACTTTACTTGTAATCTATTATCTAAATCAGATAGTAATGAGATATCTCCGATTTTGGAAGATTCATCCATGTCATCTATCATAAATGAGAATTGACTCCCTTTAAATACAAATTTTAGTGGAGTCTCATCAAGATAGTATCTTTTCTTTAGATCAATCATATTATTGATATATTTATTTTGTTGTTAAATATATTTTCAGGTCTCCAGGTTAACTTGATATCACCTTTCCCCAGATTATTAACATATATTTTATTAAGTAAAAATACATTATCTTGAACATTAGATGAATATTTTAGCAATTCATTATATATATTAAATATATTTGATAACAAATGTTTATTTCTTAATATATAAAATTTAATGTATTCAAATACGTCATCTGATACTATAGATGAATTTAAAAACTCTCCATTTTTCTTAAGTGCTAATATTGACTTATAATTACTAGATATTGTATTGTAAAACTTAATACATGTGGATGATGATATTTTCAATCTTCTAATAAGTCTAGATGTATCAGAATTAAATATACTATATCTGTAGTAAGTCTTATTATTATAATCACATAATTCAGGGAGTATGATGGAATACTTATGTTTCCCTACCATAAACTCATATCCATTAAGTGATTTATTAAATTTAAAATCTTTTTTATCAAAATGATATCTTGACGTAGTTAGAGATAAATTGTTAATATTTCTCTCACTTATTTCAGGTGAAGAACCAACAGAAGAACTTATCTCAAAAAGATTAACTGAGTCTATTTTTATTTTGTCTCTCTGTTTTATTTTATCAATAAGTTTATCTGTATCGCTAAACAAAAAATTTAAGAACCTATCTCTATACTCTGAGTTTACTAACCATAAAGAACTATATTTTCCATTTATTATATAATTTTCCCATCCACATATTATCTCAGATAATTTCTTATAGTATAGCTTCTGATCATTACATATACAACATGGAAGAATATAATTACTCCAAGGATTAAGTCTATATAGTCTTTTCCTACATTCAGGACATTCATTCTTATTAACATCTAATTTACAATATTCATAATATTTAGAATATCTAATCAAATGATTAGTTTCTATATGATTTTGAGCTGAGTCTTCTCCATAATTGACTTCAGCTCCACATATTTTACATATGAATTTATTTTCATTCATATAGATCGGAAGAGCACACGTCTGAAC
>OCHR01000090.1_pt1 | contig 12012 bp, 10 predicted proteins | sample 1538451 | NCBI WGS metagenome assembly OCHR01 (sample SAMN04571692, study PRJEB22368) | human gut metagenome | biome: human gut; material: stool | host: Homo sapiens | place: Luxembourg | collected 2012-08-03 | reverse complement strand
CGAGATGATCCTGCGTGACTGGAGTTCAGACGTGTGCTCTTCCGATCTTCAAAATGGGATAATTATGGAAAATGGGTGCAGTGTGTTGCACCGTGGAAGGGAAAGATTAAATTAATGGACTCCTTTGAAGACGCATGGAAAGTTATAAGCGATTACTGTAAATCTAAAATTACCGACATTGCCTACAATACATGGATTAGCAGAATTCAGCCCGTTGACCTTGACTTTGACAACGGAACCGCTTATCTGCTCGTGCCAAATGACTTTCACGCCCAAACATTGAGGAGATGCTATATGTCGCTTCTCAACGAGGGATTTGAAGAGATTTTCGGAACAAAGTTCAATATTGAGTTCCGCACACCGGCAAATGCGCCGAAAAAATCAAAGCCGTCTGCGGCGGCATCAATCACAACATCGGCGGCAACCGCTCCTCTTTTGCAAAGCCCCGACAGCAGTTCTTACGAATACACCTTTGACACATTTATTGTCGGCTCGTCAAATAAGTTTGCTCATGCAGCCTGTCTTGCAGTTGCAACAAATCCGTCACATGCCTACAACCCCCTCTTTCTTTACGGAAACTCGGGACTCGGCAAGACTCACCTTTTGTATGCAATCGGCAATGAAATCAAGAAGAACGATCCGTCAAAGGTTATCTGTTACATAAAAGGCGACGATTTTACCGTTGAGCTTGTTGAGTCGCTCCGTCTTGCCAAGATGAATGAATTCAGACAAAAATACAGACAGGCGGATATTCTGCTCGTGGACGATGTTCAGTTTATCGGCGGTAAAGAAAGTACACAGGAAGAATTTTTTCATACCTTTAACGCACTTTATGACGCAAGAAAACAGATTGTTCTCACATCGGACCGTCCTCCTAAGGAAATTAAAACTCTTGAGGATCGTTTGCGTTCAAGATTTGAGCAGGATCTTATTGCAGATATCCAGCCTCCGGATCTTGAAACAAGAATCGCCATTATAAAAAGAAAGGCAGAGCTTGACGGAGTTGAAATTTCGGACGAAGTCTGCGAGTATGTTGCATCTAAAATCAAGGCAAATATCCGTCAGCTTGAGGGAACAGTTAAAAAAATCAAAGCCAAATACTACCTTGACGGTGAAAAACCGACAATTAATTCGGTTCAGGGCATAATTTCCGACATTCTCAACAATGACGCTCCGCCCGAGGTTACCGTTGAACGCATTATTGACGAGGTTGCAAGAACCTACGGCGTTTCGGCAGACGAAATTCGTTCACAGAAAAACCGCAGTGCCAATATCAGCAACGCAAGACATATTGCAATATATGTTACACGAGAGCTTACAACGCTTTCAATGGTTGCAATCGGTGAAGAATTCGGCAACCGTCATTATTCTACCATTATATATACAATTCAGAAGGTTCAGAAGATGATGGAAAAGGACAGAAAGGTCAAAGAAATCATTGACGATACCATCAAAAATATCCGTGACAGATAGATTGAATTATTTAACATATTTTTCAACATTCCATAAACATTCTTCAACCCGATGTTGAAAAATTTACTAAAAAATATTTTTGTCAACAAAAGCAAACAAATCGAAAAAATCTTTTGTTTATGCTTTTTTTCAGTGTCAATGCGGAATTTCACCGCTTTTTGACATTTTGACATCCCCTACTACTACTACAATAAAAATATTAATAAAAAGACAGGAGAGAATGCACCCGATGAAAATTTCATGTTTGCGCTCCGATTTGGCAACAGCCATATCCAATGTGTCAAGAGCTGTGTCAACAAAGGCATCAATTCCTGCACTTGAAGGCGTTCTTATAAAAGCATACGGTAACACACTGAATATTTCAGGTTATAACCTCGAAATCGGTATAACAACCGATATTGAGGCAACAATCAAAGAAGAAGGCGAAATTGTCGTAAGTGCAAAGCTGTTTCTTGATATTGTACGCCGACTTCCCGAAGAGATTGTCTTTATCGAAACCGATGAGCGTATGGTTACATACATTGCCTGCGGAAAGGTTAATTATCAGATTGTCGGTATGTCATCTGTTGAATATCCCGACCTTCCGTCATTTGAACAGACTGACAGAATCACTCTCAACGCAAAAATTCTGCGTGATATGATCAGACAGACAGTCTACGCAGTAAGCGAAAACACGGCAAAGCCTATTTACACAGGTTCACTTTACGAAATTGAGGACGGTGTATTCAAAATTATTGCCATTGACGGTTACAGAATGGCAATTCGCAGTGAAAATGTAGACAGCGAAAGCAAAAACCGTTTTGTTGTTCCGGGAAAAACTCAGCATGAGGTGCTTAAACTCCTCACCGATGACGAAGAAAATACGGAAATTATCATCGGTCAGCGACATATCACATTTAAAATCAAAAATTACAGAATTATCTCCCGTCTTATCGAGGGCACATTCATAGAATACAAGTCTGCAATTCCGAAAGAAACAAAAACTGAGGTAGTTATCAATACAAGAACAATTATTGATGCAGTTGAAAGAATGTCGCTTTTGAACAACGATAGAATCCAAAGCCCGGTAAGATGCATTTTTTCGGATGATGAAATTAAACTTTCATGCACATCCGCAGTAGGCAGAGCTAATGATGTAATCTCTGTTCCTATCATCGGAGAGTCGGTTGAAATCGGCTTTAACAACAGATACCTTCTTGACGCTTTGAAAAATGCCGATACCGATGAGATTAAGCTTATTCTCAACGGTTCACTTACGGCGATGATTGTAAAACCCGTTAAGGGTGACAGCTATCTGAGCATAGTTGTTCCGATGAGGTTGGCAAATGAAAACTGAGAAAATTAAAATTGACAGCGAATACATAAAATTGCAGGATTTACTTAAACTCGGCGGTGCGGTTGAAACCGGCGGACAGGCAAAAGTTGTAATTCAGAACGGAGATGTTACCGTAAACGGTGAGATCTGCACAATGAGAGGCAAAAAAATGCGTGTCGGCGACACGGCTGTGTTTGACGGTCTTGAAATAATCGTTGAATAACTTTGGGATTGATGAAGTAAGTGAAGGTAATTGCTCTTAAATTTGAAAATTACAGAAATTTAAAGGACAATATAATCACTCCTTGTGACGGAGTAAATATAATTTACGGTGACAATGCTCAGGGAAAGACAAATTTGCTTGAGGCACTGTGGTTTTTTTGCGGAGGTCACAGCTTCAGAGGTTCAAAGGACAGCGAAATTATCAATTGGGATGAGAATTTTGCGAGGATTGAGATGCGTTTTCTCGGTCAGGAGCGTGAGCAAACAGCAAAAATTCTTTTCAGGGGCGGAAAAAAGTCCGTAGAAATCAACGGTGTGCAGAAAAATTCAGCCGCCGCACTGATTGAACGGTTTTGCGCCGTTGTATTTTCTCCCGAGCACCTCAGCCTTATAAAAAGAGGTCCGGGTGAGCGGAGAAAATTTATTGACAGCGCAATCTGTCGTGAAAAGCTTAAAAATGCGGTTGTTCTCTCAAAATACAACAGGATTCTCAATCAAAGAAATTCGCTTTTGAAAGACATTTACAGGCGGCCGTCACTTGCGGACACACTTCCCGTATGGGATGAACCGCTTTTGAAAAGCGGCGCAGTGCTTGTAAAAAACAGAATCGACTATGTAAAAATGCTTTCCGACCGTGCCGTTGAATATCATAACGGAATTTCAAAAGGCAAAGAAGAGCTGAAAATCCGTTATATGTCGGGATATGAAGCCTCCGAGGATGATACGGTCGGTGAAATTTATGAAAAACTCAAGTGTAAGCTTGAAAAACACAAGAGTGACGATATAAGGACGGGTTTTACAAATTACGGTCCTCATCGTGATGATATTGAAATAATAATAAACGGTAAAAATGCCAGAGCTTTTGCATCTCAGGGACAACAGCGAAGTGCGGTTCTGTCGCTGAAGCTTGCCGAGGCATCTGTATTGCGTGAAAGAATGGGCGAAGAACCCGTTATTCTGCTTGATGATGTGCTTTCTGAGCTTGATGCAAAAAGACAGGATTTTTTACTTAACGAACTTCACGGATGTCAGGTGTTTATTACCTGCTGTGAAAAGTCGAATAAAGAACAGCTTAAAGACGGAAAAATCTTTCTGCTGAACAACGGAGAGGTGAGCTGATGTATCTTCATCTCGGACAGGACACCGTTATCACAACCGAAACGGTTATCGGAATTTTCGATATGGACGAGTGTACAGTGTCAAAAAAGACAAGGGATTATCTTACTGCTGCCGAAAAAAGAGGCAGAGTTGTAAATGTTTCGTTTGAATTGCCGAAATCCTTTGTTGTCTGTGAAAAAAACGGCAAAATTACCGTTTATATCAGCCAGCTTTCATCAAAAACACTCATAAAAAGAAGTCAATCTCCCTATAAGGAGCTTATGTACCGTTGATACGGATATAAAAAGGAGTTCTGTGTATGAAAATGAGAAAATGCCCCTACTGCGGAAGAAGAATTTCATATACCTCATCGTTTGCAAGCAGAAGAAAAGCAGAATATATCTGCCAAAAGTGCGGAAAAGAGAGCAAGGTTGCAGTTGATAAGAAGGTAATTTTGTTTTTTATTGTTGCTGTGGTAATTTCTCTTGCAATAATGGCAGGTTGGATTCTTGCAGGTCTTGTGAGCAATCCTCTTGGAATTTTACTCGTTGCGATTCCGCTCATAATTTTTACGGCAGCTTCACCGAACTTCGTTCACTATGAGCCGTACAAGAAATACCGTAAGTCTATGGAGGCAAAAAAAGCAGGTATCGCTTATTCCGACAATCTTCTTACCTCGGAACTTGACGAGGATGAAAACTATACTTTCCCGAGTATTACTCCTCAGCAGAATGATACCGATGATAATTTTGAAATTAACACGGATGTATTTAATAAAATCAGAGCCGAAAGAAATGCCGCAAGACAAAGACTTGATTCAAATGAGATTTCTTCCGATTCATCGTCTTTTGAAAAGCAGGAATATGTTTCCGTGATTAATAATACAAGTGAGAATCATGCGTCAAGCGGAGCAACACTCAAAAAGATTCACTCCGAAATGCCCCAGCACCATACGGTGAACAGAAGCAGACACTACATAAATTCCGAGGAAGCTTCGGAAAATAAAAAAACGGATGACGGCAACCGTTATTCCGTGAACAGAAAGTTTTAACGGGTGATATTGTGTTCAGACTGCCCGTATGCCCGCATTGTCACGCAATTTATCGTTACGGTGATGCAAGGAAGAGCTTAAATACAAAAATTCACACCTGCTATCACTGCAAAAAGCAGTTTAAAACCTCATTTTCGGGACTTTGGATTTTATTTTTGATTGCAGTTGTGATAGGAATTTTCGTCAATATCTTTGAAATGACGGCTTTTTCAGGCACAAATGTGATAGCGTTGATGATTACAAATATCGTACTTATACTGTTTTTTCTGCTTTTTGTGCCGTTTTTTACAAAATTCAGAAAATTCGGAGCAGACGCTCAAAAAAGCGAAAATATTCAAATATCAAAAAAGCAGCAGAAAAAACAAACGAACAAAAACGCTGTTCGTTCATCGAATAAACGGAGGTAAGTGTTTTGGATAATCTTGAAAACAACGAAAATATGAATGAAAATATTGATGAAACCAACGAAAATATAAACGAGGAAGCCATTGATGAAGCCTACGAAAAAGAGATTGAGGCTGAAAAATTGGTTGAATTTGACGGCGAATCCGAGGGTATGGAGCTTTCAAAGGTTGAACAGGAATACGGTGCAGATGAAATTCAGGTTCTTGAAGGACTTGAGGCTGTAAGAAAGCGTCCCGGCATGTACATCGGTTCAACAGGACCGAGAGGACTTCACCACCTTGTTTACGAAATTGTAGATAACTCAATTGACGAAGCACTTGCAGGTTATTGTACAAAAATTGATGTTGTAATCGAAAAGGGCGATATAATCAGAGTAACCGATAACGGCCGTGGTATTCCTGTCGGTGTGAACAGCAAAACAGGACTCCCTGCCGTAACGGTTGTATTCACCGTTCTCCACGCCGGCGGAAAATTCGGCGGAGGCGGTTACAAGGTTTCGGGCGGTTTGCACGGCGTAGGTGCGTCTGTTGTAAACGCACTTTCCGAGTGGCTCGAAGTCAAGGTTTGTGACGGCGAGGATGTTTACTTCCAGCGTTATGAAAGAGGAAAAATTGTAACCGACCTTCAAAAAATCGGCAAGTCTGATGTTAAGGGTACGGAAGTACGCTTTAAAGCCGACCCTGAAATTTTTAAAGAAACCACGGTTTACGATTACAGCGTTTTGGAAAGAAGACTTCGTGAACAGGCATTTCTCAATGCAGGTGTTCACATTGAACTTCGTGACGAGCGTGACCTTGAAAATATTATTCAGAATAACTTTGTCTATGAGGGCGGTATCAAGAGCTTTGTTGAGTATATTCACAAAAAGCGTTCTCTTGAAGTTATTCATCCCGATGTAATTTACTTTGCGTCAAGAAACGCAGATGATACGATTGCGGTTGAAATTGCACTCCAGTACAACGAAAGCTACAACGAAAATCTGCTCACTTTTGCAAACAACATTCATACAACCGACGGCGGTACTCATGAAGAAGGCTTCAAAAGAGCACTCACCTATGTTATGAATGACTATGCAAGAAAGTTCGGAAAATTGAAGGACAATGATAAGAACCTCAGCGGTGAAGATGTTCGTGAAGGACTTACTGCAATTGTCAGTGTAAAGCTCAAAGAGGCTCAGTTTGAAGGACAGACCAAGGCAAAACTCGGTAATACCGAGGTAAGAGCAATGGTTGACCGCCTTATGAGAGATAAGCTTTCTGTTTATCTCGAAGAAAATCCTGCTGTTGCAAAGGTAATTTTTGAAAAGGCGCTTGCATCGTCAAGAGCAAGAGAGGCTGCAAGAAAAGCAAGGGAAAATGCAAGAAGAAAATCTCCGCTTGACTCCGCACAGCTTCCGGGTAAGCTTGCCGACTGCCAGTCAAAAGACAGTAGCGAAACAGAAATCTTCATAGTCGAGGGTGATTCTGCGGGCGGTTCAGCAAAGGGCGGCCGTGACAGAAGAATTCAGGCTATCCTCCCTCTTTGGGGTAAAATGCTCAATGTTGAAAAAGCAAGAATTGACAGAGTTTACGGAAATGACAAGCTTATGCCCGTTATCACTGCGCTCGGCACAGGCATAGGTGATGAATTTGATATTGCAAAGCTCAGATACGACAAGGTTATCATTATGGCGGATGCCGATGTTGACGGTTCGCACATCAGAACCCTTCTTTTAACTTTCTTTTTCAGATATATGCGTCCGCTTATCGAAGAGGGCCATGTTTACATTGCTCAGCCGCCTCTCTTTAGAATTTCAAAGGGCAAAGAGCATAAATATGCGTATTCAGACCTTGAGCGTGACCAAATTCTGGCTCAAATTGAGGGAAAAACCGAAGTTCAGCGATACAAAGGTCTTGGTGAGATGGACTCCGAACAGCTTTGGGAAACAACAATGAATCCCGAAACAAGACTTATGCTTCGTGTTGATCTCAGCGATGCAGAACAGGCAGACGAAACCTTCACAATTCTTATGGGTGACAAGGTTGAGCCGAGAAGAGATTTCATTGAGAAAAATGCAAAGTATGTACAGAATCTCGATGTCTGATATATTACGATAAACCAAAATTTTAAAAACGGGGTGATTTTATGCACGCAAGAACAAAAGTTACAGTTCGTTACGCAGAAACGGATAGAATGGGAATTGTACACCACTCAAATTATCCGATTTGGTACGAAATAGCAAGAAATGACTATATCAAAATGTTCGGAATCAGCTACACAGACATGGAAAATGCAGGTGTAATGACTCCCCTTTTGAATCTGAGTTGTCATTTCGGAATCCCTGCCCTTTATGAGGACGAGCTGATTATCCGCACTTGGGTGCAGACTATCACAGCCGCAAGAATTATTTTTACTTACACGGTAAAGCGTATTGAAAAGGACGGTTCGGAAACCGAACTTGGCTACGGTACAACCGAACACGGTTTTGTAGATTCCAAAACATTCCGTCCCACAAGCATCAAAAAACGCTTTCCGAAACTCTACGAAGATATTTCAGCCGCAGTAAAACACTTCTAACAGCGTGTCGCTGCACCCAATTCGAGAAGATAGTTTGTGAAATTAAAAAATAAATTTTCCCGACCAAATGTAGGGGTAGCCTTGCGACCGCCGCCGTTGGCGGATAAAGGGAGCAAAGCGCTGTCTGAAATAACGAGCAAAAGGCGGCACATTTATGTGCAACGCATTGCGACTATATTTCAGACGGGAAGATATCATCCGCCCGCTTGATGAATGAATTTGTTTACACATATGTTTTGAAGTGATTTAATCTGTGTATTAAATTTTTACGCATTGAGTGAAATCGTGTGCAACACACACGAAAGGGAGAACAAGGTTCTCCACTACAGATTAAAAATAACATTGCTATATAAAAATACAATTTACTTTAAGCAAAAACAAAATCACACACTAAACCACCCCCAAAAACGCAAAATAACATTATTATAAATTATTGAACAGACAGTAACAAGAGCTTGAAAAGCGAGGAAAGAATATGGATAACGAACAGAATCAGAACAAGAATTCGAGAATTATTGATGTCGATCTGCAAAATGAAATGAGAAAAAGCTTTTTGGACTACTCCATGAGCGTTATTGTTTCCCGTGCGTTGCCCGATGTCAGAGACGGTTTGAAACCTGTTCACAGAAGAATACTCTATACAATGAATCAAATCGGTCTTGATCCGTCAAAGCCGTATCACAAGTGTGCCGACACGGTAGGTCAGGTGCTTGGTTCGTATCACCCTCACGGTGACGCCTCGGTTTATGACGCAATGGTTCGTCTTGCACAGGACTTTTCCATGAGATATATGCTTGTTGACGGTCACGGTAACTTCGGTTCGGTGGACGGTGATCCGCCTGCCGCTTACCGTTATACAGAGGCAAGAATGAGTAAAATTTCTCTTGAAATGCTCACGGATATCGAAAAAAACACGGTTGACTTTATGTCGAACTACGATGACCGTCTTAAAGAACCGACTGTTCTTCCAAGCCGTTTTCCAAACCTTCTCGTAAACGGTTCAAGCGGTATTGCTGTTGGTATGGCAACCGAAATTCCGCCCCATAACCTCGGTGAAACAATTGACGCAGTTTGCACTCTCATTGACAATCCCAATGCCGAGCTTGCAGAGATTATGGAGTGTATGCCCGGACCCGACTTTCCGACAGGCGGTATTATCATGGGCAGAAGCGGTATTCGTGCCGCCTATGCAACAGGTCGAGGAAAAATTACCGTAAGAGCCAAGACTGAAATTATCGAAGCTAAAAACGGCAGATATAAAATTATCGTTACGGAGCTTCCGTACAAGGTCAACAAGGCAAGACTTATTGAAAACATTGCCGATCTCGTAAAGGATAAGAGAATTGAGGGTATTTCAAATATCGAGGATCATTCCGACCGTAAGGGTATGCACATTGAAATTGACATCAAGAGAGACGCCTCACCTCAGATTGTTCTTAACCAGCTGTTCTCATACACACAGTTGCAGACAACCTTCGGTGCAATTATGCTTTCTATCGTTGACGGCGAGCCTAAAATTCTTTCACTCAAGGAAATGCTCCAATGCTATATTGAATTTCAGGCTGAGGTTATTCGTCGTCGTACTGATTTTGACCTCAAAAAAGCCCGTGACAGAGCCCACATTCTTGAGGGCTTGAAGATTGCGCTTGACTTCATTGACGAGGTAATCAAAATTATCAGAAACAGCAAGGATACTGTAAGCGCAAAAGCAGGTCTTATGGAGCGTTTCGGCCTTGATGATGTTCAGGCTCAGGCTATCGTTCAGATGCGTCTTGGTCAGCTCACAAATATGGAGCAGACTAAGATTGAGGATGAAATTGCAGCCCTCCACGCAAAGATTGAAGAATATCTCGAAATTCTTGCAAGCGAGCCAAGACAGCTTGAAATCGTAAAAGAAGAAATTATGCAGATTCGTAATAAATATGCCGACCCGAGAAGGACAGAAATTTGTGCTGTCAGCGGTGAGGTTGATATTGAGGATCTTATTCCGCAGGAGGAGTGCGTTCTTACACTTACACAGTTTGGATATGTAAAGCGTCTTTCTGCCGATACCTACAAAATTCAGCGCAGAGGAGGTCGTGGTGTATCGGGTATGTCACGCCGTGAAGAAGATATTGCGGCTGAAATGTTCGTAATCAATTCACACGATTATGTTCTGTTCTTTACCGACAAGGGCAGAGTTTATCGCCTTAAATGCTATGAAGTTCCCGAGGGAAGCCGTCAGTCAAAGGGTGTGAATATTGCAAATCTGATTCCGATTTCACCCGACGAAAAGGTAACCTCAATGATAAGAGTGCCTGAATTTGACGAGGAAAAATACCTTGTTATGGTCACCCGTCAGGGCATTATCAAGCGTATTGAACTCAATGCATACAATACCTCAAGAAAGGGCGGTCTTATCGCTCTTGAACTTAACGAGGGTGACGAACTTGCGTGGGTAAGAATGACCGACGGCAACAGTCAGGTTATTATCGCCACCAAGAAGGGTATGGCTATTCGCTTTAACGAAACCGATATTCGTGCAATGGGCAGACAGGCTCGAGGTGTTAAGGCAATGGCTCTCAAAGAGGGCGACTGCGTAGTCGGAATGAGTGTTGTCCGTGAGGGCGGTCTTGTTCTCACAGTTTCCGAAACAGGCTACGGCAGACTTTCAAGTCCCGATGATTACCGTATTCAAAGCCGTGGCGGTAAAGGTCTTACCAACTACCACACGGAAAAATACGGCGATGTTGCCGCTATCAAGGTGGTTAACCTTGACGATGATATTATTATCATCTCGGAAGAAGGCATTATTATCAGAATTGCCGCCGAATCAATTCGTGTTTGCGCCCGTCCTTCAAAGGGTGTAACCGTAATGAAAGTAAACGGTGACGACAGGGTTGTAACAATCGCCCGTGTTCCTCACATTGACGGTGAAGATGATGAATCAGCCGAGAGCGAAGATAACGCAGAAAACGGCGAACCGTCAGAAGCGGCTACAGAAGAAGTTTCCGAAAATAACGAGGGTGAAACTTCTGATTCAACCGAAGAAAATACGGAAGAATAATTGATAAAAATAAGAAAACTCCACTTTTTTAAGTGGAGTTTTTGACACATATGAAAATCTGGTGATTTGATGAAAAAAACTTTAGTTCTGATTGTAGCGGCAATTCTCATGCTTTCACTTTTCGGCTGTTCTGACAAGAAGAATGCCGATGTTTCGGGTGTAGTAGATGCGCCCGATAAATTTTCTACTCTTGATGAGGCAAAGGTAACAGAAAATCCGAACATTCGCAAAGAAAGTGAAAATGTAAACGGAATGTGCTACGCAATCACTCTTGAAGAATTTACGTATAATTACAACGAAATGCTCAAAGAGGCGGGTAATCTTGATATGATTAATCCAAAGGGTTGGAAAATGCTCGGCAGTCCTCAGAATGACGCAAACGGAACGGAGTATCAGTATTATTACTACAATGCCGATAAAATCAACTTCACAGCCTCTGTTGAAACAAAGACAAATTATATTATGAATATAGGTCTCGGAACAACAATGAGCAACTTTGTTTCGATTGAAAACGAGAAAAATAACAGCGATACAATTCTGATGAAAAGTGCCGTAATGGCTGCCGCAGTAAGCGGAATGGGCATTAATAAGGTTGATACAATTCAGGATATTTTCTATCTTACAACCTTTGAAAATACAAATGAGATGTGGTACAACGGCAATGTCTATGCTCTCAGCACCAATGAGGATAAGGCAGACAGTGAACGCAGTACAATGCTGTTTCGCACCTTTCCTATCTCTGATGAAGTAAAAGAAAACTGGGGCATTGACGAGTATGAAAGCTATGTGGCAAATGCAACCCAGATAACAACAAACGCAGATCGGAAGAGCGTCGTGTAGGGAAAG
>OCHR01000064.1_pt1 | contig 13682 bp, 8 predicted proteins | sample 1538451 | NCBI WGS metagenome assembly OCHR01 (sample SAMN04571692, study PRJEB22368) | human gut metagenome | biome: human gut; material: stool | host: Homo sapiens | place: Luxembourg | collected 2012-08-03 | reverse complement strand
CTGACGGCAAAGACGGCAACACTCCGTTCATCGGTGAAAACGGCAACTGGTGGATTGGAACGACCGATACGGGAGTGAAAGCCACAGGAGTTGACGGTGAAAAAGGCGACAAAGGAGACATCGGTGAAAAAGGCGAAAAGGGTGACAAAGGAGATAAAGGCGACAAGGGTGATGCAGGTCAGAACGGCAGCTGTTCGGGATATTTTTACGGAGAGGCAAACGCTCCGAGGACAGTACTGAATAACAGTCGTGTCTATATTTCTGTCTACGAAAAAATAAACAAGGGCGGCTTGATTTCATCCTACAGAAATAATATTACACTCAAAAAAGGACATATTTACAATGTCTGCTTAAGCGGTTCTCTCGAAGTTGGTTCAAACGAATTTAACAACAGCGGCAATTACTCTATTCAGATGACAGACGGTTATGATGACGATCTGTGCAGGGAGCTTACACGAATAAAAAGGGACGGGGCAAAAATACCGTATACCAATGATCAACATTCCTTTAATTTCAACAGAATGTATGATGCGTCAAATAAAGACATTACATTGCAGTTGAGTTTTGAAAATTCGGCATACAATACTTATCTCGGTGGCTTCAGAGGTACTATTACAATAACTGCTCTTGATTAAATTTATATAACGGAGGTGGCGAAAAATGAAAAAACGAATACTTAGTATCCTGCTGACTTTATGCATGACGCTCTGCCTTACGCCGATAAGCGTATTCGCCGAGGAGGTTGGGGCAGAGGGCTCTGCTGCGATACAGCTTGGTGCAGATCCACTAAGTGTGTTAAGTAAAAATGTAAACACAGCGACCGCACCGACTGTGTATTTCGGGCAAAACCATGAAAATAATCCCGCTGCATGGCGAGTTATCGGCTATGACGGAAGCGGTGTTACAAGCGCACAAGGGGATATTACCCTGCTCGCGGCAGGCGCTATGGGGGTTATACCATTTGTCGATACCATATTAAACAACGAATACGCACCGAGTAATTTGAAAGCCACAATAGATGCGCTTGCGGAAAAGCTGACGACAGAAGAAAATGCTGCCGTAAAGAAACGGACGCTGACAAGCGGAAGTTACGACGGAGAGAATACCGACTGTGTAGCGGGAGGGCAGGTGGATAACGCTGTATTCTGGCCACTTTCCGCAAAAGAGGCTATTGCTGTAAACAACGATCTGCGTGCCTTGAATCCTGCACATCCGAATTGGGTGGATAGCGGTTGGTGGCTGCGCTCCCCCGGCTCCGATAAATATCGTCTCGCCGTCGTGCGTAGTGAGGGTTCTGTCCAATACTCTGGGTTCTCTGTCCTCATTTTCAATAATCATCGGACTGTTCGTCCCGCTTTTAACTTAAATCTGAACTCTGTCCTTTTTGCATCTGCCGCCGTGGGCGGAAAGCCTGACGGAGGATTGGCAGAAGTTTCCAAATACAGCGGAAACGAGTGGAAATTGACGCTTTTAGATAGTAGACGCAATTTTGCTGTAACGGAAAAAACTGTCAGCGCCGCCCCCGACGATACCGTTACGCTGAATTACAAAGGGGCGACCACAGGGAAAAATGAATATATCTCTGTCATCCTGGCGGATAACAACGGCGCACAGTATTACGGCAGAGTAGCACAACCTACTGCCAAAAGCGGAACGGTTGAAATCAAAATCCCGTCTGACATTGCACCAGGCGACTATACCATGAAGGTATTCAGCGAGCAGTATAACGGTGACTGCAAGACCGACCTTGCAAGTGCTTTTGCGGATGTCACGCTGACGGTGGAAAGTCAGCCTGACGAACAGTTTACCCTCGCCCCCAGCGGCAGATACTATTTTGACCTTTCGGCGATGAACATCCCCGGAACGGTAAACAGCAATCTGCCGGACAGCACCCTGCATTATGTGCCTTTTACCTATGCAGGCACGGTCAACGCTTATAAGCTCACATCGGAAATGGCAACCACCGAGGAGTATGCTCAGAAGAATAAATATCCCCACAGCCTATTCATTGCGGACTATGCCGTAACGCATACGGTAAGCTGGGATGACCTGAATACCGCAGGTCTGATTTTCGGCAAGGACTATGCCACAGGAGGTGTGAACTATACACTGCGTGCGCCGTCCGTGGGAAGTGATAACAGAGGCTCGGGTGATTCAGAACGCGGTACGCCCCAAAGCAACGAATGGGACAGGATACTGGACAAGGACAGCGGCTACATCAAAAACTGGAATGGCATATATTCGTGGGGGCAGGACACAACAAGATACAACTCGTCGCTCCGTGCGATTCGCGGGTACGATTCGGGCCGACGCTGGAACGACGACGATGCTACGGACTTCCTCCCGCTCGTCAGTTTCCGCCCCGTGCTTGAAATCCTGAACCCTGACACACTGAGCTCTGACGGACTGAAGGTCGTTACCCTCGACTTAAACGGTGGCAAGCTGGGTAATAGCTCCGAGGATATTCAAATCATCGTGAAAAACGGCAGTACATTTACCGCTCCCGCATCCGATGGTCTGACCCGCCCGGACGGAAATACAGGCAGCTACTTCATGTGGCTCGGAAGCAACGGTAAGCTCTACGCGCCCGGTGCCAGTGTTCCGGCGGACGTTACCAAGCTCACGGCGCAGTTTGTTTTATCAGAACAGTTTTCCCTTACCCCCGGCGGCAGATACTATTTTGACCTGTCGGCGATGGATATTCCCGGCACGGCAAACAGCAATCTGCCGGACAGCACCCTGCACTATGTGCCCTTTACTTATGTGGGCACGGTGGATGCATATTCGTTGAAAAATGAAGCCGACAAGGATACCACCCCTTACGAGCACAGCTTGTTTATTGCAGATTATAACGTGAAATGTTCTTTGCAGCGGGAGACGTTGGCAGAAATGAACCTGATTTATGGCCAGACCTATACAGCGAGTAACGTGAACTATACGCTCCGCGCCCCATCTGTTGGAGACCATCACCGTAATGAAGGAGAAGGCTCTGGTCTTGCACCAATTGACAATGAATGGGATACGATCTATCAGAAGTCAGCCGATTATATCAAAAACTGGTATAAAATGCGCTCTTTCGGCCAGGATATAGGTACTGGGAATGTCGAGGGATGGTATCTATCTCGTGGTGGACACTTCGCTGCACAGGCTACATTTTGGGCAAGGCCAACCCTTCCGGAGCGGGACGCTGGTTTCCGCCCCGTCCTCGAGCTGCCGACAGATCTTGCCGCTGACAGCCTAAAGGCGGTTGAGCTGCGGACGGGTAAATTTATGCCCGGCGAGCAGCAGAACTGGATCAACATTATCGTGAAAAACGGCGAGAGCTTTACTGCACCCTCTGCCGAGGGACTGCCCCGCCCGGACGGCATTTCGGAAGACGCGCAGCTGTATTGGTCGGATGAAAATGGGAACTGCTATAAACCCGGCGATACCGTACCTGCCGATGTTTCCATGCTTTCGATCACTGGAGACTATGAGGTGATTTACCTCCCCGGCACATACGGCGCCGGCAGTGCGGTGACGGATATGAAACCCCACAACAATATTCTTACCCTGCGAGGCGCTTTGTTCACCCGCAAGGGTTATACGCAAGTAGGCTGGTCAACCGTTGACGGCGGCGAAAAGGTGTATGGCTTTGAAGACGTTTATACACAAAACGAGGCGCTGACGCTCTATCCTGTGTGGAACGCCAATCAGTACACAATCACCTTTGATACCAACGGTGGAAGTGAGATTGCACCAATTACACAGGATTACGGTACAGAAATTACCGCCCCTGATAACCCGACAAGAAAAGGTTATACCTTTAAGGGATGGGATAAGGAAATCCCCGAAACCATGCCGGCGGAGAATATAACGGTTAAAGCACAATGGGAAATCAATCAGTACACAATAACCTTTGATACCAACGGCGGAAGTGAGATTGCACCAATTACACAGGACTACGGTACGGAAATTACCGCCCCTGACAACCCTACAAGAAAAGGTTATACCTTTAAGGGATGGGATAAGGAAATCCCCGAAACCATGCCTGCCGAAAACATTACAATCACGGCACGGTGGAAAGATACCGAAAAGCCGACGGGCGAAATTATCATAGGCACAAATAAATGGAATGAATTCTTAAACAAGCTTACCTTTGGCATATTCTTTAAGGATACACAGGAGGTAACTATAAATGCCGTAGATAACAGCGGAGTTGTGTTTGTATCCTATTTGGTAACAGATAAGGAGCTTTCCGAGGCTGAACTGAACTCTCTTGTATTCCGTGCATATGAAGAGCCGTTTTGCATAGACCCCAACGGAGAATATATTGTTTATGTAATGCTTGTTGATGAAAATATTAATATAACATACCTTCGCTCCGACCGTATAACGCTTGATAATATTCAGCCTGTAATCAGCGGTATTGAGAACGGCAAGACCTATTGTGAGGCACAAACCGTTATTGTTGATGAGAAGTATGTTGATACCGTTACCGTAAACGGTACGGTGGTTACGCTTGATGCAGACGGAGGTTTTGTTCTCCCACCGACAAACGGCGAGCAGAAGATAGTTGTCACCGACAAATCGGGCAATAATGCAGAGATGACCGTAACAGTCAACAACGGTCATACCTTTGGTGAATGGGTATCTGACAATGACGGTAAGCATACCCGAAAATGTACCGTGGACGGATGCGATGCTTTTGAAACCGAAAATTGCTCAGGCGGCAATGCCACCTGTACCGAAAAGGCGGTATGTGATATCTGCGGTAAAGCCTACGGAGAATTTGACGGAACAAACCACAAGGGCGGTGTACAGGAGTGGACGACAAGAACCGCTTTTAATCACGAACAAAAATGGAACTGCTGTGGTGCTGTGATTGTGGCAAGTGAAGCACATGAGTGGAAAGACGGTGTGTGCCGAGAATGCGGATATGTATGTCTGCATAATGACGCAGATAAAGACCATATCTGCGATTATTGCAAAAAGACAATCTCTGAGCATGTAGATAAGGATAAAAACCATATCTGCGACTACTGCGAAAAGACAATCTCTGCTCATGAAGACGCGCCAACCGAAGAAATCAAAAAGGCTGACACCGTAACGGCTAAATTGCCTGATGATTCAAAGTCTCCTCAGACAGGCGACAACAGCAACCTTATTTTGTGGATTGCATTGCTGATTATCAGCGGCGGCGTTATGAAAGGAGTAACGGCATTCGGTAAGAGTAAAAAACATTCTGCCAAAATTAAAGATAAGTAATATTTTACGCTCTGTCATGGAAATATAGTGAATACGGCATAGTAGGTATAGAAACCGCTGTGCCGTGTTTCTTTCAGAATGCCTGCTTTTGAAAAACAGGCACTTTCTCGGTCATCATACGATAAGCAAAGACAAAGAATAAATCCGCAATCCGGAATTTAATGTCAATACTTCCGAAAATCGGCAGACAAGTTTGTCAATAAATTCGTATAGTTGCATTTGTTTTTATTTATGATACAATTAAAAGCAACAAACTTAACAGATTCTTATGCAGGTAAAATTCGGAAAATATGTCGATAGCCTTGTACGGAAAAGTAAAATTGTTTCAAATTGCTATTGCACTTTTGTGATTTTTTCTTATATCTCTTTTATAATAAATCAAAATGTGATACAATATGACTGATAATCTGAAAACGGAGTTGATTAAATGAATTTCATCAACAGAAATGAAATTGCAAACGGTGTTTACTTTACAAACATTAAGGACAGCCGTTTTAAAACTATGAAAATCAGCGTGAATATTGTTGTTCCGCTTTCTGTCGAAACCGCGTCGGAGAATGCGCTTGTGGGCGGATTGCTTGTTCGTTCATGCAAAAAATATCCCGATTTTACTGTTCTCAGCAAAAAACTCAGCTCACTTTACGGTGCAGACCTCACTTCATCGCTTTCAAAACACGGTGAAAGCCAGGTAATTAAAATTTCCGTATCAGGTCTTGATGACAGATATTCTCTTGATGATGTCAGCATTGCCAAAGAACTTTCGGAGCTTTTGTGCAGCGTGATTTTTGAGCCTAATGTCAAGAACAACGCTTTTATTGAAAGTGAACTTGAACAGGAACGCAGACAACTTCTTGATGTGATTGATTCGGAATTCAACGAAAAGCGAATCTATGCAATGGGACAGCTTATAAAGCATATGTGCAAGGATGAGGTTTTCGGAATCAAGCGTTACGGTACAGCCGAAAAAATCAAGGCCGTAACTGCCGAATCACTCTGCAAGGCATGGCAGAATCTTCTCAAAACCGCAAAATTTGAGATTCTCTATATAGGCGACAGCCCTGCCGATAAGGCGAAGGAGGTTTTTGCGAAAGCCTTTGCAAATATCGAAAGAAATGTTGTGACTTCATCTACTGATGTTGTTAAGAATGTTTCAAAAGAAAAACATATTACAGAGGAAATGGAACTCTCACAGTCAAAACTTGTCATGGGATTCAGAACACAGATTTCCGCAGGTGATGAAGAGGCGGTTGCCGAAAGACTTATGTGTGCTGTTCTCGGCGGTACTGCAAGCTCAAAACTCTTTAACAATGTTCGTGAAAAGCAGAGCCTTTGCTATTACTGCTCGTCCTCCTATGATTCAATTAAGGGCATAATGTACATCAACAGCGGTGTTGAGGGCGAAAATCTTGAAAAAGCCGAAAAAGCTATTCTCAAAGAAATTGAGGATATGAAGAACGGCGAAATTACAGATTTTGAAATTGAGGCAACAAAGCTTGCTGTTGTTAATTCATTCAAGTCAAGCAGCGACAGCGTAAGCGGTATTGAAAACTGGTACACAGGGAGAATTTTTAACGGTGACCTTGAAACTGTTGAAGAAGTTTCCGCTGAGGTTAATGCCGTTACAAAAGAGCAGATTGTAAATGCCGCAAACAAGCTCTTGCTCGATACGGTTTATGTTCTCAAAAATAAGTAAGGGAGGCGGACAGAATGAATATTACAGAAATTAAATCGGAAATTGCAGGCGACAGCTATTATAAAGTTGAACATCCATCGGGACTTACAATTTTTGTTTATCCAAAAGAGGGTTACACTTCTTCATATGCAATTTTCGGCACACGCTACGGCAGTATCAACACAAAGTTTTCCGTTAACGGCGGTGATATAATTACAGTTCCCGACGGTATCGCCCATTACCTTGAACACAAGCTTTTTGAAAGTGAAGAGGGCGATGCGTTTGTAAGATACGCAAAAACAGGTGCAAATGCAAACGCATATACAAGCTTTGAAAAAACCTGCTATCTTTTCTCATGTACGGACAAGTTTGATGAAAGTCTTGAAATTCTTCTCGATTTTGTTCAGGATCCCTACTTTACGGCTCAGACAGTTGCAAAGGAACAGGGCATTATTGGTCAGGAAATCAAAATGTATGACGACTCTCCCGATTGGCGAGTAATGTTCAATATGCTTGAGGGTATGTACCACAATCACCCTGTAAAAATTGATATTGCAGGTACGGTTGAAACAATTGCGAAAATTACAGCCGAAAAGCTTTATGAAGTTTACAATGTGTTCTACAACCTCAATAATATGATTCTCTGCGTTGCGGGTAATGTAACGGTTGACGGTGTGCTTAAAGTTGCCGACAAAATGCTCAAGCCTTGTGAGAAAAAGGAAATCAAGAACTATTTTGAAACAGAGCCTTATGAAATCAAAGAACCTTATGTTGAACAGACTTTCCCTGTTTCAATGCCTTTGTTCAATCTCGGCTTCAAAGAGAAAGCAGACAAGCCTCTTAACGAAAAGCAGCTTGCATGCACAGATATTCTTCTTTCGGCACTTGCATCAAACACGAGCATACTCTACAGAAATCTTATGGATTCAAACCTCATCAATTCAAGCTTTTCTTATGAACTCTTTGAAGGTCCGGGTTATTGCTCGGTAATCTTCGGCGGTGAATCAAGAGCGCCGAAACAGGCTACTGAGATGATAAAGCAGTATATCTCGGATATTAAGAAAAACGGTATTGATAAAGAGGACTTTGAAATTGCAAGAAAGTCTGTTTACGGCGATTCGGTTTCATCGCTCAACTCAGTAAGTGCAATTTCAAATTCAATCATCGACTATGCAATGCAGGGTAACGAAATATTTGCCTACATTGATGCGGTTGCAAATGCAAAGCTTGAGGATATCAACGCAAGGCTTGCCGAGATGCTCGATGTCAATAACTGTACTTTGTCTGTTGTAAAACAGCCTGATGAGGTGTAATTATGCCGTATCATGTACAGTTTCCCGGATTTGGTTGGGAATTTGATATTAACCCGATTGCATTTTCAATCGGAGATTACAAGGTCTATTGGTACGGAATAATCATCGCCTGCGGACTTTTGCTTGCCGTACTTTATGCGTGGAAAAGTGCTCCCCGTTACAAGGTTAACGGTTCAAAGCTTGTCAACTGTGTTTTTGCAGGAATGATAACGGGAATTATCGGTGCAAGACTGTACTTCTGTTTCTTCAAATGGGATTATTACGGACAGAACCCGATTGAAATTCTCTATATCAACAACGGCGGACTTGCTATTTACGGCGGAATAATCGGTGCGTTGCTCGGCGGTCTGACTGTTGCCAAAATACAGAAAATGGAAATTATGCCTGTTCTTGACATTGCAATGGTCGGTTTCCTTATCGGACAGGGAATAGGCAGATGGGGCAATTTTATGAATCAGGAGGCATACGGCTCTCCTACGGATTTGCCCTGGAGAATGATGAGCGAGGGAACAGACAACATAGGAGTTCATCCGTGTTTTTTCTATGAATCAATGTGGTGTCTGCTCGGATTTGTACTTCTCCATTTCTACGGAAAATATAAGCAGAAATATTCGGGACAGATTTTCTTTATGTACCTTGTGTGGTACGGATTTGAAAGAACAGTTGTTGAAGGACTGAGAACAGACAGCCTTTATCTTCCGTTCCAAGTTTTCGGAGCAGACATAAGGGTGTCACAGGTTCTTTCGGCAGTAATTTTTATAACAGGTATTGTATTCTTAATTATAAACAGAAAAAAGGAGGATTCTTTCTATGCAGATTATCGACGGAAAAAAGGTATCGGCACAGGTAAAGGAAGAGGTAAAGAGGCAGACGCTTGAGTTAAAGGAAACTCACAAAATAACCCCCGGTCTTGCGGTAGTAATCGTAGGCGACGATCCGGCGTCAAGAGTATATGTAAACAACAAGAAAAAGGCTTGTGAATTTGTAGGCTTTAAGTCTGAGGAGTATGCACTCCCGGCAGAAACAACACAGGAAGAACTTTTAAACCTTGTTGAAACTCTCAACAATAAGAAGGATATCAACGGTATTCTTGTTCAGCTTCCGTTGCCGAAACACCTTGATGATAAGGCTGTTATTGAGGCAATCAGCCCGCTTAAAGATGTTGACGCATTCCATGCCGTAAATGTCGGCAAAATTATGCTCGGCGAGTATGATTTTCTTCCATGCACACCTGCAGGCGTAATGGAGATGCTCCATTTCTACAACATTGAAGTAAGCGGTAAAAACTGCGTTGTAATCGGCAGAAGTAATATCGTAGGCAAGCCTATGGCAATGCTTTTGCTCCACGAAAACGGCACGGTAACAATCTGTCACAGCAGAACAAAGAATCTTGCTGAAATCTGTTCACAGGCAGATATACTCGTAGCCGCAGTCGGCAGACCGAAGTTTGTTACTGCTGATATGGTAAAAGAGGGTGCGGTTGTGATTGATGTCGGTATGGACAGGGATGAAAACGGCAAACTCTGCGGTGATGTTGATTTTGAAAATGTCAAGGATAAATGCTCGTTTATCACACCAGTGCCGGGCGGTGTAGGTCCTATGACAATTTCAACTCTTATGAAAAATACTCTCAAGGCTTGCAGAATACAGAATAATATTTGATATACTCAAAAAATATCGGGAAAATTGTTGACAGAAAGTTTTCTTTGTGGTATAGTATATAAGCCGCATATTGTGGGTTTTAAGTGATTCGTTCCACCTGCACATAGCGAGCCCAATGTAAAGGATGGTACTAAAATGTACGCAGTTATTCAGACAGGCGGCAAGCAGTACAAGGTAACTAACGATGAGGTTATCTTCATTGAGAAGCTTGACGCAGAAGCAAACGACACAGTAACATTTGATGTTGTGGCAGTCGGCACAGACGACGGCATCAAGGTTGGCACACCGCTCGTTGAGGGTGCTAAGGTTACAGGTGAAGTTGTAAAGAACGGTAAAGGCAAAAAAATCAGAGTTTGCACTTACAAGCCTAAGAAAGGCGAAAAGAGAGCAAAAGGTCACAGACAGCCTTACACACAGGTTAAGATTACTTCAATCGAAGCCTAAAAATGACTACGGTAACATTTTTTAAATCAGATGATATAATTTGCGGTTTTGAAATATCGGGGCACTCCGACTTTGCCGAAGAGGGCAGCGATATTGTATGTGCGGCAATCAGTTCTGCCGCATATATGACTGCAAACACTGTCACCGAGATTTTGCATATTAATGCACAGGTTACCGAGGATGACGGCCTTATGAAAGTAAGAATGTCACCGAATGATGCTTTAAAGGCTTGTGATATACTCTCAGGCTTAAAGCTTCACTTAACTGCTCTTTCGGAGCAATACAAAAATTTTATTAAAGTTAAATTTTCGGAGGTGTAAGGTAATGCTTAAAATAAACATTCAGTTATTCGCTCATAAAAAAGGTATGGGTTCTACAAAGAACGGCCGTGACAGTGAATCAAAGCGTCTTGGCGTTAAGCGTGCAGACGGTCAGAAGGTTCTCGCAGGCAACATCCTTGTAAAGCAGAGAGGCACACATATTCACCCTGGTGAAAATGTAGGCAAAGGCTCTGACGATACACTGTTCGCAAAGATTGACGGTGTTGTAAGATTTGAGCGTGTCGGCAAAGACAGAAAGCGTGCAAGCGTTTATCCTGTTGAGCAGTAATCTCAAAATTTATGAGGGTGGATTTTATATCCACCCTTATTTTTTACATTTCTGTTTATACTAATAACAAACAGGTCTGAGATTCTTTACATTTGTACTGATAATTAAACAGCAAAACTGTTACGGAGAAAAATATGTTTGTAGATACAGCGAAAATTAAAATAAAAGCAGGAGACGGCGGTGACGGTGCCGTTTCATTTCACCGTGAAAAATATGTAGCGGCAGGCGGTCCCGACGGCGGTGACGGCGGCAGAGGCGGCAACATTGTTTTTGTTGCCGATTCCAACCTTTCAACACTTGCCGATTTCCGTTATAAAAGAAAATATGCCGCAAAAAAAGGCGAAAACGGCAGAGGCGGCAGGTGCCGTGGTAAAAATGCCGAAGACCTTGTTATCCGTGTTCCTGTCGGAACTGTTGTAAAAGAGGAGAACAGCGGAAGAATCCTTGCCGATGTTTCGGGTGATGAACCTTATATCGTTGCAAAAGGCGGTAAAGGCGGTTGGGGCAATCCACATTTTGCAACTCCTGTCCGTCAGGTTCCCCGTTTTGCAAAACCGGGACTTCCGGGTGAAGAGTTTGATGTTGTTCTTGAACTCAAGCTTCTTGCCGATGTAGGTCTTGTAGGTTTCCCGAATGTCGGAAAAAGTACCCTTGTTTCCGTAGTTTCACAGGCAAAGCCTGAGATTGCGAACTACCACTTCACAACAATCACTCCCGTTCTCGGAGTTGTGTCAATGGGTGAGGGCTCATCATTTGTTATGGCTGATATTCCCGGACTTATTGAGGGTGCATGGCAGGGTACAGGTCTTGGACATCAGTTTCTCCGCCATGTTGAGCGTTGCCGTATGCTCGTTCACATTGTCGATGTTTCGGGCAGTGAGGGCAGAGATCCGAAAGAGGATTTCATAACAATCAACAATGAGCTTGCAAAGTTCAATCCCGAGCTTGCAGAGCGTCCGATGGTTGTTGCAGGCAACAAGTGCGATATGGCAACCGATGAGCAAATTGCAGACTTCAAGAAGTTTGTCGAAGATCAAGGTTATGATTTCTTCCCGATTATGGCGGCAATTCGCTATGATGTTGATCCGCTCCTCAAAAAGATTCAGGAAATGCTTTCAAAACTTCCTCCAATCACTCACTACGAGGCAGAGCCTGCTCCGATTGTGACCGTTGATGATTTTGATGACCATTCTGTTATAATCAAGAATGTGAACGGAATCTATACAGTTGAGGCTGACTGGCTGTTGCAGGTCATGAAGGGTATCAATTTTGACGATTACGAAAGCCTTAACTATTTCCAAAAAGTTCTCATAAACGGCGGTGTAATTGACGCACTCCGAAAAAAAGGCTGTTCGGACGGTGACACGGTTTCAATTTATGAGCTTGAATTTGACTTTATGGATTAATATTGCGTGATACGGAGTTAATATGGAAAATACATCTGTTCATTCATTAGCCGATGAAATTTCTCCGCTTACACTTGCCTTTGTGGGTGACGGCGTCTATGACCTGCTTGTGCGTGAATACCTTGTTCGCAAGGCTAACCGCAGTGTCGGAGAACTCAATAAAATAAAGGTTTCGCTTGTAAACTGCAAAAGTCAGGCTGAATTTGCAAAAATTCTTATGCCGACTCTAACCGAAAAGGAGCTTGCCGTTTATAAGCGAGGCAGAAATGCCGCACCGAAATGTACTCCAAAAAACGGTTCTGTTGCCGATTATCACAGTGCAACGGGACTTGAAGCACTTTTCGGATACTTGCAGATTAATAAAGAATTTGACAGAATAAATCAGCTTTTTGAAATAATTATACATACTCGTTTCGGGGAGTGATTTTATGCAAACGAATTTGAAACCGAATTCCCGTCTTGCAAAGGCAGGAACACTATTTTTTGATTATCTTGTAATTTTCGCCGGAGCAGTTCTTTACGGCATATCGGTAGCAATGTTTACATCACCTAACAATGTTGCCCCGGGCGGACTTACGGGTGTTGCCACAATGCTCAACTATATGTTCTCGTTGCCGATAGGTATTATGATTTTTGTGATGAACATTCCGCTTTTCATCTGGGGATTTATCGAGAACGGAAAGGGCTTTCTTACAAGAACCCTTGTTGCAACGGCACTTGTTTCGGTTATGATTGATGTTCTTACACCGATTTTGCCTGCATATACGGGCGATACAATTCTTGCCGCAGGATTCGGCGGAGTGCTTAACGGTCTCGGACTCGGTCTTATCTTTTACCGAGGCGGTTCAACAGGCGGTACAGACATCATCGCACTGAATCTTCACAAGCATTTTCCGTTCATTTCAACGGGTACGATAATCCTTGTGTCCGATATTCTTGTGCTTTTAATGGTATTCTTTGTTTATCACAGCATTGAAAATGTACTCTATGCTTTGCTTGTAATTTTTATCAGCATAAAGGTAATTGATGCTGTAAGCTACGGTACTTCAAGAGGTAACGGCAAGCTTATGTTTGTAATTTCGGACAATTATGAAGAAGTAAGTGTCAATATTATGAAAAACCTAAAGAGAGGTGTAACATACCTCAACGGCGAGGGTGCATACAGCGGTAAGGATAAGAAAGTTATTATGTGCGCAGTCCGTCCTCAAGAGGTTTACAAAATCACATCGGGAATCAAAAATGTTGATCCCAATGCCTTTATTATCGTAACGACAGCAGGCGCAATAAAGGGCAGAGGTTTTGTAAATATTGACAGTAGATCGGAAGAGC
>OCHR01000033.1_pt1 | contig 16495 bp, 15 predicted proteins | sample 1538451 | NCBI WGS metagenome assembly OCHR01 (sample SAMN04571692, study PRJEB22368) | human gut metagenome | biome: human gut; material: stool | host: Homo sapiens | place: Luxembourg | collected 2012-08-03 | reverse complement strand
GACCACCGAGATCTACACTCTTTCCCTACACGACGCTCTTCCGATCTGCTACTAGTCGTGGAATCGAACCACGCCTATCCAGAGATAGATTTTTATTTCTGCTGTGCAGGCTCACGCTTCCATAAATTATCTAATATCCTTAAATTGATAGTGCCATATAGGATTGTTACAGATCCTCCTAGTAGTTGAAACTATTCTTCTTTATTAAATAGTTTCGATATTCTTTCTATAGTTGATTCTGCATCTTCATCAGTTAAAGCTTCGCCTGTCTGAATGTAGATGTCAGAAGTTGTTTCTTTCTTCATTGGTCTAACTGAATGTCCGTATCCCCAATTCATTTTAAATTTAGCATTCCAGAATTTAAACATCCAGTATCTAAAGAACCAAGGAGATATTGCTGTAAGTATTTGTCCTTTAATTAAAGGATCTTCAAACTTTTTAATTATAACTTCAACTCCAAGAAATCCTATAGGTTCTTCATTAAAATAACCAGGATCTTCATTATCTGCATATGCAGATATTTGTACTCGGTATCCTTGAGATTCTAGCATATCTATAATTCTCATAGCGGTATATGCACGAACCATAAGAGCTTGAGCTGAACACCAGCAATTCTCACATATAGAAATATGAAGCTTAACGAACTTACCAGTACCTATACCATGTGTAGGTATTCTTTTCTTTAGGCAAGGTAGACCTTCTATGTACCGATCAAAGTTCATATCATCTCCATCAGAATCATCGTATTTATATTTATGTTTACGACCTCCTAGATTTATATCCTTTTCTATTTTCTTTAAATTATCTAAACCTTTGGTATAACTATATTTAGAATCATGTATTTCTGCTGTAGATAATCCTCTAAAACAAGGATCATCGCTATTTTCAATATTATTTATTTCAGCAGGATTACCTCCTTCAATATTGTCACATTCTCTGTAAAATTCATCTAATGAATTTATATTAATATTTAAATTCAGTTTTTTCATTACGCTGCTGTTTTAAGTTCTATTGTTGAAGTAGAATTTGAAAAACGGTTACGTATAAATTCAATTGTTGAACCAACACTTTGTCTAGTTTTATTTTCTTCTACTTTTTGAATATATTGTTTTACTATATTCTTTTCGGTATCAGACCAGTTAATAATAAGCATATCTTTCCAGTCTGACATACCTACTTTTTTCATCTTTTCTGCTGCTTGAATCATACGAGTAGATGCAATACGGCGTAATGAATTTATTTTAATGCAGTCGCGTAGTAAATAAATATAATCTACTACTTCGTGATCAAATTGTGACTCATATTTAACAGAGTAATTTACTTCAATTATTGCTCCAGTAAAACGGTCAATTGTTGAAGCATCTAGTTGGTTATTAGCAACATACTGACGATCTGCTCCATTACCAAAAGTATTTGATGTAGCAATAATGATACATTCAGGATGTCGTAAAACAGTACCTGTAGTAGTCTCTATTTCACCGTTTGCCAATGCTGCATTAATAACCTGTGCTACAGATGGATCGAGCGCAGTCATCTCATCTATAAGGATTATTGACTTCTTAGCATAGAATTCAGCAAACTTAGTTGCTTCACGAGTAGGATATTTATATCCTGTAAATTCTGTTGCAGAAGTACCAATACCACAAGAAATACATAAGTAAGGAATATCTAGTTCTTTAGCTGTATTACGAGCTATAGTTGATTTACCACAACCAGCTGGACCAACCATCCAGATGTTATTCATACCTGCTTTAATTAAACTTTTAAGCTTGTCTTCTGGTTCTAGTGAACTAAATGAGAATTGAATTTTCTTTAATTCTTCTTTTTCCTTTTCTTCTTCCTCTTTCTTTTTAAATTCTTCTTCTAATTTGTTAAGCGATTCTTTGATTTCTATTTTACTTCCAAATTGTTCTAGTGCTTTTTTCTCTATTTTTTTCTTCTTTTTGAGATCTGCTATATTAGCTATTTTAATAGCTCCACTACATACTTTGTACTCTTGTCCAGTACAATTTGTCATAGTATATTCTCTGGATTGTCCTTTCTTTCCTTTTACTTTTGAAGTTAATATTAAGAAAATACCTTGCTGTGCTTGTTGTTTTCCTTTAGGATTGTTATATTTTATACTACCATAAAATCTATTTCCAGGTTTTAAATCATGAACATTTGTGTTACTATTAACTAAAATATTATTTTCAGGTGTATTATCTTCTTGATTTTCAATCTGTTTATCATGCTCTGTAGCTTCAGATACTTCAGTATCTTGAGTTTCCGTATTTGCATCTACAGGATCTTTTAATTTTTGCTCTTTCGCACTAGACTTTGCAGGTTGATCTTTTTCTATATCTTGAATATGTTCTATTTCTACCATGATGATTTATTTTAATGATTAAAAAAGAATAAGGGTAGCTTTTACACTACCCTTATTTACTAATAATGATCTACTTTATATTAAAACGGCAGATCATCTGTTTTATCTGTAAAAGCTTGTGTATTAGTAGTAGATGAAGTTGTACTAAACGGATTATCGTTTTTTACTTCTTTATCAGCTACAACAGGCTTTGTAAATTGGTCAATATTTAGCATAGCAATAGAAGATGATTTACCTTCTGGTAATTCCATAGGTTCAATAAAAGTATACTTAGCATAATTAGGTAAAGTAGTATATCCTTTATTATTGTATACTATTTTCGCTCTAAGTTTTTTACTCTTATCTACTTTGTTCAGCATATCAGTAATCCACTGAGCAAACTGTTCAAAGCCTTCTCCATTAAAGTCAAGCTCTTCATCTTTATAGTAACAGTTAAGTATCTGCAACATACGAGAATACTGCTTATCCATTTTTGTCTGGAGTTGTTCTTCTGTAGTTACAAACCCACCAAGTGTAGGTTTCCACTCTGTATGGGTTAATGTTGCTCCATCTTTCTCAAAAACAATTTCTAAGAATTGATTACCATTCGGAGAAACTTCTGTTTTTACACTTTTCAATACTACATTTTCAATAATACCAGCGGGAATATACTTAATATCACTTTTGCTAATACTTGCTGCACGTTCTTTACTATATGTCATAATTTCAATATTTTTAAGTTTTTAAATCAGGCTGCACACTCGTCTAAATAAATCTTATCCCAGTGAACATTAATAACATTATTTTCATCGCTTTCTGCGATAACTATCTTCTTACCTCGTAAGTGAGGAGCTCTAGCTTCTCTTACTGAGTTATCTCCACCTTCAAAAGATATAATAGTTTCATTCTTTTTGCGATAGACATAACCAACAGCATCTGCTTCACCACATACTATATCACCCAGTTTTCCTACTAAATCTAGTGCCATTTCTGATAATTCTTCTCCTTCTTTATTAATCATCTTTTCTTTAGTATGACCAATAAGAATAAAATTATCACATAGATTACGAAACATATCTATTACTTTTCTAACTGCCATGCGAAGATACATATATCCACTACCATTTGGTAATGTACGTATATCATCTCCATTATAGGATTTACCCATTGGAGTTTGACGATATAATACCTTAGCATAACCTAGACACATTTCTTCTAATCTAGTAGCATTATCTATAGCAATATATTTGTAAGGTTTGTTACCAGTTTTAGCTGCTTCTTCACCAATTGCTCTAGATATATTACCTAAGTCTTCAATAGTACGAGCTTGAATAGAGAGAGCTTCTAGAAACTCTGAACCTCCCTCTAAGTCTACAATAAGACAGTTATCAAGCTTCGATAATAAAGTAGTTTTACCTGATTTGGGTCGACCAAACAAGATTAAGAATCTTGGATTGTTAACCTTTGGTTTGTTTTTCTCTTTTGGTAGTATTAACATATTAAAATAGGTTAATGCTTTACCTGTGAGATTCTGAAATTATCTGACAAAAACTGAAATTTTACACAATGTAAAGTTATTCGTTATTCATTGTTGAGAATATTGTTAACAGTAGTACTGTTACTAATATTAATAATAACATTTACTATATTATTTTTATCTGCTTTACGATAGTTATTCAAAAACAGACTAGGATTATCAATAGGAATGATTGTATAACCAATTTGAATAAACTTCTGGTAAATACGTACAGGTTGACCCATGTAAGTAAAATCGTAACCACGATCTTCTTCATAGTCTTCCATAATCTTAGCATATTCTGCTAATCGTTTTAATGCTAAATCAAATTCTGAAATAGCATCATATTGACGCAACTTAAATGCTCGATTTGCAAACGGACATGTAAGTGAATTATCATATGAACATGTCGGTCGATAATATTTTTTATTGAATGCAGAGAAATGTGCATTTCGGTTGCATCCAAAACATAGCAAGTCTTCAGGACCTGCATATGATATACTGTATTCCGGATCTTCCGGAGTGTGAATTCCATACCATTTAGCAAACGGTAAGCGGTTTTTAACTTCGTTTAATATACGATTTTTCAAAGAACCCTGAGGGTCAATATTTTGTTTCGGAAGTTTAATTGTAAAACCTTTCATAATCAGCCTTTTTTAATTTGTTTAAATACTACTTTTTGTTCTTCAGCACTTGCAGTATTTGTTTCAATTAGATTGCCATATTGAAGTTCGTTTTCAAATTCTAATATACAGGGTTCACCATCTCTTACTTTTAAGAAATGCATATAAACCTTATTTTTTACAGGTAGACGACGTACTCCATATATAGCTAGATTAAGTATCTCTGGTCTGTGAACAGCAATAACAAAATCACTAGCTTGAAATATTGCATCAGATGCTGATAAATCACTTCTCATTGGGAAGTGAGTACTTGGATTATTAATTCTATCAGGACTTTCAATATTACGATTCATCTGTGAAAGCTGTATTATACTAGTGTTAGAAAGTTTTTTCTTCTGTATAAACATTTTCTGTAAATCGACTATTGTACTTCTTTCTCCACCTTCTCCATTTACTAGAAGAACGTGGTCTAATACTACTATTAGCCAACGACCGTTAGCTACAGTATTATGAAAGTAATCTATAGTATTACCTATTTCTTCTACATTACATACTTTATCAACAAAGTATATATTGTATTTCTTAATGGTTTCAGCTGCCGATTCAGCTTTTAACAAGTCTTCATCACTAAGTGTTTCTACTGAACTATACAATTCAGATACAGTTTTCTTAGTTTTATTACTTATTACACGACCAACGTTTCTGTAGTCTACCATCTCTAAACTAAAGTATAATACTACGATATCCTGATCAGGATTAAGATCAATTAAATCCATTACTAACATATTTGCAACTGAGCTCTTACCACTACCTGATATACCAGCTATAGTAAATATCATATTTGGTTCAATTCCGCCAGTAGCTTTATTGAATTTATCCCATCTAGTTTTTAATGATACTATACTATGATTTTTTCTAGCTTTAATGTAGTTTATGGATTTATTTGCTACCTGAGATATTGACTCAAAAGGTAGTATTTTAACGGCATTCTGTTCCGTATTCTCCATAACTTACAGGTGTTTCAGATTCATAACTCATTTGCTCTTCAATAACCTCCCACTCATGTTGAGTGAGCCATTTCCACATCGTCTTCATATAACCTATCTTACCAGTTATCATTTTGTTTTCAATTTCATATTGAAGACATTGAAGAAGGTGTTCGTGCATTGCTCTAGATTTACCTACGATACGATTATATTCTTTACGACACTTATTTATATTAGATCGTAAAAAACCTTTAGTACCATCTGGTCTTAAAACATACACTGGAAATACTTCATAGAACTCATCAAACCATGTCTTATCTTGTTTTACACTTGATAATAGTTTTTCTGTAGGACTATAAATTTTATTATCTCCTGAAGTAGTAAAGGAGATAAGGTCATTGTCGATTAACTCTTGTATGTCGTTTTCACTTATTCGGCTGAGAAACTTGTGAACGTCTTGATTATTACTTTGATTATCATTCAACACAAGAGTTAAAAATACTAACTGATTAATTGATATTTCTCCAAAAATATCTAATAATGTTGTATCTAATTCTAGTATCATAATATAGTACTTTATGAACTAACTTTTGATACAATCTGGAAATATTTGTTAAAACAACGTTAGTTGTCTTGGTTTTAATTCTTCAATGATCTTTAACGCTTCCTTTAAATAGTAGCGATAATTGATCTTTCTTTCTTCTATAGGTTTATTATCAAATTTGTTTAGTATAGTAACACCAGATGCAGTAAGTAGATTAGTATAGTCTACTCTAGTACCTTTAGTTATAATCTTTGAACTATAAGGTAATATCTGTTCTACATTAGAATTATAGTAAAACTGATTTGGATCTGTAGTTATTATACTTTCTCCTGTTTTGAGACATACAAGATATTGCGGTATCTCAACATCTCTGTTTACTATTTTACATTTATATAAATAAGGACCATTAGTAGATGCATAAAATCTATTGATTCTTTGTATCAGTTCTCCATTATATTCTACAGAGAATTTCTTATCTACTTTCTGGTAAGTAAGAAACTTCTTAATATCTTTACAATTGTAGATAGTATCTTTTACAGGAATACTATCAACAAAATAATCTCTAATAGCTTCTGGAATAATCTTTGCAGACATTCCCTTACCAAGTAAAACCTTAGTAATGAACATGCCTTTTTCTTTAATATAATCATCTTTAATCATATCTAAAGAAGTATAAGGTTTTTTCTTTTTGTTTAGAGCTTTTTCTGGTTCAGTTTCAAACAATTTCTTCATTGCTTGATAACCTTCTTTTACAGCTATATAATCATTAATAGCATACTGATACATAGCTTCAAAACGATCTTCCTCTAGGGTTAATCTCGTTTGTTGTTCCCATTCCTTACATATACTTTGTAATTTTTCATACAGATTCTTCTTAAGAAGAACAAATAAACCATCTGTATTTGCCTGTACTATTCTACAGCCAATATCAGATAATCTTTCTGCTAACATAAGTAATAGTAATTGTCCATTTATTCTAATCTGCATTACTGCGAAAGGACTATAACAGAAATTATGTTCATTCTGTAGATTACCACTAAGACCGTTTAATGCTAATTTAAGCGTTTTATCTTTAGTCTTAATACCATTATGTTTTGCTTCTATTCGTTCATCTTTAACTTGATTATAAACTTCTAGAAATTCAGGACCCAAATGCTTTGGGTAGAATTTATACTCTATTATCATACTAGGATACAGAGATGCAACATCAATATCTATTAACATTTCATCTTCCTTAGGAATAATTATCTCAGGTTTGTTTTCAGAGTGAATACCACCAACTCCTACAGAATACTTTAATCCTCTGAATACGAATTTATTTTCATATCCTTTTCTACCTGGTGATACTATCTGTTTTTTCATATCAGATAGTACATTACGAAGTATAGGATCTTTATATTCTATATAAGGCAATATTACTTTGTTTAGGTCTATGACATCTGCTGGGCTTCTTAAATCTTTAATATCCCACCATGATAGACCAGTCTTTTCAAGATATTTCTGCGTTAGAATTTTCATTCCAATGTTTACTCCATCTTTACTTAATACTCTTACTTTATATTCATCTTCGATAGCTATTCTTAATTCTATATCTTCAGAACACAGATTTAATAATTTTTCAGTAGAATTAACGTCATTCACATTATACTCAATCATCTCTTCTATTCTATCTTCTTCTAGAAACTTATTAAAGTCTCCATTAAATTCTAGAACATTAGGATATTGCATAGTTACTTGCATTTCCTTCAATCCAACACGCAATTTCTGTGAATATAACATAGTAAGTATATCAAATGAATCATACCATACTTGATATTTCCATTTTTTCCATGCTTCTATGTTGTCATCTGCTTGAGATGTAGTTATAGTTCTACTTAGGTTAAAAATACTATCACATATCCTTAGATATGGTTTATTTTTAAGTATATTATAATAATCTATTATATAATTAATAATAGGATTATCATAATGTAAATTATTATATCCTGCAAAGATTTTATTTGAATCAATTTGAGTTTCAGTAGTATAGATATCTCCAAATTTTAATGGTGCTTTAATATTTGGTACACGAAAAAAATCAACTAATTCTGACAATTGATTTTTTCTGCTTGATATCTCAAATTTATGAAACTTCCCTGATTCAGTATTCTTTGCTGTGCAATGAAATACGTTTGGGAAAACTTCAATATCATAGACATATACTGTTTTTCCTCTTATCTTCATAGCGTATAAATTTAGTGGAGTGTATGGGAATCGAACCCATGATGCCGATTGGTTGCAGCACTATAAATAGTGTATTAGAGTCTCTCTAATATTCCTCCCTGTACCCTGCGCTTGCCTGCTAGCTGAACACCCCTTGAGGCAGGATTCTTTATAGACTATCCTGCTAAAAGTCTGTCGCTCTACGCTGCTTGCTTTATCTCTGGCAAATGTTTAGCAAAGCATTTCTTTTCTAAAGTTGCTCTATCTACTATCGTAATAGATTCATAGTTACTATATTTATCGGATAACTTTGTATTCAATTTAGTAACTACTTCAGTAAGTTGTTCAATAGGTAGATTAGAGTAGCTTGTCTTAAACTCTTTATCGTTTGTAGTAGCTATAACTACTTTATACGGTCTTTGTTCTAAATATTGTAGCTTCTTAGACATCTTGAACTCTGCAAGTTGTTTAGCTACTTTCTTAATTTTCTCTTCGCGAGCTGCTTTATAAGCTTGTTGTTTAGCAATACGTTCTGCTTTATTGCTACCATATAGATTCTGTACCAATTCTTTATGGTAACCAGAATAAGGACGTTCTTCTAATAACTGTTTTTTATCCTTCTTATCAGATACCTGTGTAGGTTTCTTAGGAATACTAGCTATACCTTCTTTAGTTTCATGATACTCCTTTCGTGCATTAGTAGCTTCAGGAGTCCACTTATAAGTATATACTTCTCTACTTACTATTTTATCATGACGACGAGTAGTTACAAATTCCTTTGTCATAGGTTTAATATTTTCTGACAAAGATATTCCTTTGCTACACATAGCTTTATAATCTGAGGATTTAGTTAATCCATAACGTTTCTGTAAGTTTTGCTGGTATTTAGCATTTTTCTTATTTCTAGTTTCTTGATTCATAACAATTGATTTTAATAGTTAAAAACTAAAGGAAGCTAAATAGGTTAATGTTTTAAGATTTCCCGTACGTACTTTCCCTATCGCTTCCTTGTTATATTTTAAGCTGCTAAGCACATTGGAGCAGCAGAATCATCAAATTCTGTTTCTTCATTGAACTTAGTAAGTTTCTCTTTTAATTTCAGAATCTCTAAATCGAGTTCTTTTATTCGTGCTTTAACCCAATTTGAAGTTAAAACTTCAGTCTTATTTAGAGCTTTTTTACCTTTCTTAGATTTAAGAACAGGATTCAAAGTTCGTATACGACTTAGATGTACTTTCATTTCTTGCAATTCACATAGTTTAAATACATCCAATTGATTACAATCAGCTGGTAAATCACTAAATTTCTTTATACCCATATTGATACATAGTATCTTTAATTTAACAATTACTCGATCATCTGTAAGACCTTTGATTGTATTATAAAGTTCTTTCAAATCGTAAGTACGTTGATAATTACGATTTACTACATTCTCAATAGAAATGATATTCCAATACTTAGTAATATCTGCTGATAGTTTATCACGCTGTTCAATAAATTTATTTGCTTTCATATATACTTGATTTTAATAATTTGACAATTAGTTAATTACATAGTATATTAGAAAGTCTACCTGTGTAGTTAATAGACTGATCAAAGTCTAATAACTTAAAATATCAGCTATCTTCACAGACCGCTGATATGAATAACAATAAAATTAAGAAATAAGACAGACAAGATCAAAGAGTTAGCGCCTCTGTCACATCTCGATACGGCATCCGATTCTTCTTCTCTCGGCTTTCCAACACTTAGTTACCTTAGTAACATTATCAGAGGCAAGTAAGTAAGAGTATATACGAACCCAACCAAATGTATATACTCTTACTGATTTTATGTTGATTTTCAATTATTTTCTACTTGATACGAACCCAACCAAATGTATATATTCGATTATAAATCTCCTTCAACATGTAAACTGACGGGTATTCTTTCATACCCAAAATCTATGCAAGCATTTGCTACCCCAACCATTTTGCGTCGCTTGCTGTTATTACCCATATTTTTGTCAAAGCCTGGGTCATCTTTTGTAATATCATAGGTCAATTTCAATGGACTGTTTTCATCAAGTAATGTACAATAATACAATAATAACTCGATTACTTTTTCTTTTTCATCTTTCTTAAGTACTTTATCAATTGCTTCTGTCAGAAACCCAACCAAACCTGACTTATCGCAATTGTTACTTTCTACACCTGTGATGATAAAAGCTATTCTTTGTACTAAACTAAAAAAGTCTATTACATAATAGGAATTAAACCACTTATTTACCCAACCATATTTGTGGCGTCCTATTAATACTGTTCCATCATATTCAACTTTAATTGTTTTGCTCCCATCCATTAGCAAATTATTTTGAATACGAGGATCAGACATAATTAGCTGTAACATCTGCAAGTGATATGAATCTATTGGCTTTTTACTTGTTGCCATAGCTTTATGTACTTAAGATTAATTACTCGTCGATGCTCTTGTAGTAAGCAGTAGTGTCGTCCTTAGTAATCTTATTGATTTGTTCCAGAGAAGCTCCCTGATTTGCCAATTCATCAATAAAATTATTAAGATCAGTCAAATTACTTTGATTCAACTGAGTGACAACTTCTGTTACCATCTTAACATTCCAGAACGGAGACCGTTCTCCAGTTGCTTCAAATTTCAAGATAGCATCTTGAACATCTTTCGGACCAGCTTTCAATACGATATCTACATCTGCCCGTAAATCAAACTGCAACTTTTCGTCATTATTAAACATAATAACAATCTTACCATTTGCAGTCCGTACGATATCTACGTTGAACAAATCAACAGTTTCAATCATATACTTCTTCATCGGATTTGCAAGTACAAGTCCTGGCATATCACCAGCCATTTTTTTCTTGTAATTCAAATCTAAATTATCACTTACGGGGATTGCCAACCGCCGACCAACTAAAGCCCGGCTAAATGCAATTACTTTAGTACGTAACTGTGTGATTTCTTGCTGAGTAAAACCTTCTGGATTTTTGAACACGCTTTCATATTTTGTTGTTTCCATAATCTCTCCTTTCTTGATTCCGTGGTTGATTCCACCTACGGAGTAAGTTAATACTAAGTTAATTTAAAAAGTAAGCTATAGAGTTCTTTTATCTAAGTGGAATAGTGTCTAATATCTATTCGTTTATTAAAAACTTAAAAACCACTTCTTGTATTCAAACAGTAAAACTCTATAACGAAATTCTGCTAAGATTTGATAAGTAATCTGAAAAAACTATAAGATAAGCTTTCGTATTATTAACATTACTACTAGAACGTGATGTTATTACTTCACTCGGCATTCCCCGTAGGACTTTACTCATGAGACAGATGAGTCAGCCGTTCTTCATAAAATTATTAATACTAAACTATGAAAATATATGTAATTCGATATCTGAAAATCGAATGCTATGCTAGTTAATACCTAAAGAGGTACAACGGGACTCCAACGGTAGGAGATTTATACCCATCAAATAACATTATAACTGAAATTATCTGAAAATCGAATGCTATGCTAGTTTCTGATTGTTTAAAGAGCCTGACAGCAACTATAACGTGCTCTTTTTCCTATTATAGTAAGGAGTACTGTATATGATTCATAACCTACAACTGTTACTTCACTATCGGTAATACTTCTACCGAATTTTATTTTGAGCTGTTTATGTTTCAAAACACCCACTCTATAGCCTAATAGTTTATTCTAAGGCTGCGTGTACTTACGACTTTGTTCTTATTCTGCACATAACTTTAGGATTTCCACCTATCATCCTTTAATGTAAGGAATCAGCGTCACTTTACATATATTGTTGCGCAATATACTTTAAATGTTTCAAATGTCAGCAATTATATTGTACAGTCGAGGGTGGCTCGGATTTACTTTCGTCTTCTTATCACTACTCGTCCTAAAACCTACCATTGAACTTCCTCATTAGTTAAGTTAAACATGTTTATTCTCTCATAAATAGAGACTTCCTAAATAGATTTACATTCTGTCACTTCCCGTTAAGACTACTACTTAGTGCAATGCACAGATTTTTCTCCGGTCTGCTTCGTGTCCGTCTCTTAATGTGTCTGCTTCTCTTCAACCTGGGAGTAGGGCGATGCTCACTTTCACATATACTCTTAAGGATAGAGTATCTCACCTTGTGCAAATTTGATAAAACTCCAGTTATGCTTCTGGATAAAATTATTTAGTACTTCTAAGCTTTATGTCTTCCGCTTAGTATTGAAATAGTGTTATTGCGCACTTCATCCACTAGTTATCTTTATGTTCCTGTTGCAAAGCACTCTAGGTTTATACTCAGATAGATAACAACTGAGTTTATTATAATATTACTTGAACTCACATACTCCTTATTTCCTAAAGAGGTCCGTTGCAGGATTCCTTATTTATTAACATTGGATCATTGCTACTCAGCCAATAGGCACACAATCTACTACTCACTTTGTTACTCTATCCCTCTATACTGGAGTGTATAGTAATACAAGCTTAGGATTAGCTATGTACTGATTAACATAACATTGCGCATAGGCTTTACGCCTAATCCAGGTAATCTATCAATATTTTTTCAATAAGTAGTGCTATAATATTATAATTAAGTACCTTCATATATACTATCTCTAAACGTATTAAGTTACAATATAACTGTTTAGATAAGTATAGAACACTATACTGACATTTTTATATGGTCTGTGCCATAAAGGGGAGTTTGGAGCTACCCTAGAGCGTTATATGCTCGATAATGTTCAGCACGTAGTCTTGGACACTACGATTTGTTGGGCATCATCGTGTTTATTACTCCTTCTTGATTCAAACTATGATAAGTCTGCGAGTAACTTAAGAGGATTTCGTTCCCCTTGTACTGTTTAATTTTGTAGACTGCTCTCTACTAATTGCGTCTTCTGTTTCTGTCTCCAGTCGGTTCTCACCAAAAACAAGAGGGTTGTACACGCTCTCCCTCTATCTTATTGCCTCTTCAGTTTATAGATAGTATATAAACACAATAAGTTATTATACTTTCAGTAATAGCCTATAGTTGTAGCTATACTCTATTCCTACTAATATTCTGTACTATCTTAATTTTAAGAAAGTAATCTAACCATTTACTTTCTAATCCTTTGATTTAGATATCTCTGGATATACACCATTATAGCTCTATAATCGCATTGGCTGTTCTAGTTGCGACTCAGATTCATCTTCTCTGATTGTTGTTGTTTCAGTCTTTGGAGAATATCCGTACAAGTGGTTTTATTCTCTTTAACTGATGGCAGTTCTCTTACCTTAATGTATTTAAGTACTTCCTTCTCTACAATAGAAGTTAGATAGATGATACTGTCTTTCTTTTTGATTTCAACATTGATATTTTGTTCTGGGTTGCTTTGTCCATTTAATTTTATAGCGTTATTGTTCAAATTAATATCAATATTAAAGTCTTTTGTCCGAGGTACATCTGTGAACTTCGGAATCACATACTCATGTGCGGTGGCAGTATTCGTATAGTTAGTTACAAATCCTACATATCCACCGAAAGCTAGCATTGCTAGCGTAAACAAAACTGTTGGTTTTTTACTCATTTTGATAATGCGTTAATTGTTACTTTTTAGTAGCATACGCAGATTTCTCAATATAGAAAGTAAGAGGATTCAAAGAGGTTGATGTGTACAAGCTAGATACTTTCTGCATTACTTGTTTCAACATCTTGTCATTCATTTCTGCTCCATAAGCAATCCGTAGATTGTTTACAGTCTTTATTGCTGAAATGTGTTTACCTTTAAGATTCAGACCCTTGATTTCCGGATATACAAGTTTGTCTTCATCTTTACCTTCATTATTAGCAGAAGTAATAATACGATTGATCAGATCGTCATTAGTTCCACTAATTAATTGAGAATACCGTTTTGCTTCTTCTTCGTAGTTATTGTTTTTTGCAGTTTCATCAGTAATCTTCTTAGCTAAAAATACTTTCACAACATTAGCAACTTGCGCATCGTTGTATGTTGTTAATTGATTCTTAAGCCAAGCATGAGATGCTAAAACTGACAAATTACCTGTTAGGTTACCCCAAATAGCATTTGCACAACCCTCAAGCAATGTAGCATTCCGTCCTGCTTCTTTCATCTTAAGCAATACAGTTGCTAATACTTGTGCTGGTTCTGCATTTTTATCAAGCTTATAGGCTTCCCGTGCAAATTCAATCATATTTGCTACATTCTTACCTATACCTCCTGATTTCTGCTTGTGCCGCATGTTCATAATAGTACACATTGCCGCTACTTTCTGTTCATCGGTAACACATTCTTCGGGTTTTGGCATTTCCTGAGTTTGCGGAACTTTAGCATCTTGTTCTAAAGCTTTCTGCATTTCAGGATTTGTCTTTGCGACAGCATCTTTGAAGTTAATCTCAAGCTGTCCATCAGATGTTTTGCTAGGAAGCAAATTAACACCGAGGAACAAAGAAGCTGTTTCATTCAAATATGCAAACATTTCTTCGTTCACAGTAAAGCCTTGTTCTTTTGCATCATTCTTGAATTGGTCATTCCATTTCTGAATCAATACAAACATCATAAGGTCTGCCTGTTTTCCTGTTGCTTGATACATTGCCCGATCGTCTTTAATCTCTTCACGGCGTTTCAGAATTGCATTCATCAAATCTACTGAGTGATTTGCATCAATTCTGTCACTGTTTTGAGTTACGATATTAGGCGCAGGAGCTGCTGCTGGTTTAATAGTTGGAGCATTGCTGATGTCAATTTCTTCAGCTTCTACTTCTTCTATTTTTTCCTTCTTTGGCTTCTGCTGTTTAGGTTTCTTTTCAGTAGGTGTAGATTTAGGATCTTCCTTCTTTGGTTCTTCAACTGGTTTAGTTTCAGGAACTTCAGCAGGAATAGGATTCTTAATTCCTTCCTTAATCCGTTTAACGTCAATTCCGTCTCCCTTCTTTACATTAGATACTGGGAAGAGAACACTAGTAGTTTCACTAGTTTCATTATTCTTCCACTCGGCTTTGATATTTTCAATGCCTTTATCATCTTTCTCAATCTTAAGAGAAAGTAAACTCATATAAGGTGATTTTATGCACAACATATGAGTTTCATATGCTGATTTGCCCATCGGAGTCTGATAAACACCGCCTTTCTTTTGTTCAGGCTTCTTTTCCTCTGGTTTAGGATCTTCTACTTTTGTTGCTTCTACTTTAGCTGAAGCTTCTACTGCTTCTTTAGCTTTTTTCAACGCTTCTAAGTTTCTTGCTGCTTTTGCACTTGGAGTCTTTCCACCTTTATTTCTTTTTGCCATATTGATTATGATTTTAAATAAATTAATAACTTAACAATTAATACACTCAAATTATGAAATTGAGTATAGTCAACTGTCATCTTCTATCTCTGCATTGTTAGGCATAGTAGGTATATCTTCTCTATCAGTTGTTACTAACGTCTCACCTCCGTCTTCCTGACCCATTTCATAAGATTGGTTATCTACTGTCCCTACAAAAGCAGTAGAACCTTGAAATGTGGGATTAGGAGCCATAGTAACAACTAACTCTTGAGAAGGAGTATCTGAGGTATTTGCAACTACCTTTTTTACTCCAGTACCTACAACAAAGCCTAGTAAAAGTACGCATACTAAGAATACGTACAAACTAGCACTTTTACACATTCTAGAAATGATAAAAGATGCTAATGCTCCTAAAAGGAGTAAACAAAAACTAGTCATATTGTTGAAAGTATTTGTTAATAATCTGTTTTTTGTTTAAGTTTTTGTCTTGCTTTGTTTAAATCACCTTTTACAGCTAATTCATTCATTGCAAGCTTACTAGCTATCTCTTTATAAGATAAACCATCTATGCGAGCATTAATCAAATCTCTATATTTCTTCTTAAGAGTAGGTATAGCTTGTAAGACTATATCTAGTTTTTCCTTTAGAATTAAATCTTCTTCAGGACTTCTCTCTAAAGCAGATAGTTGAATTGGATTTTCATCCTCATCAACATAGTTATTTAATTGCTCTTTTTTGTTTCTACGTATATAGTCTATTGATGCATTAACAGCAATAGTCTTTAACCACATATTAAATGAAATATGTTGAGTATACATAGATAATTTCTCATAAGCTTTAGTAAATACTACTGATGTTAAATCATCAGCAACATCTGTATTCTTAACTACACCCATAATAGTGTACCAAATATCAGTTTTATACTTATAGTATAACTTACTAAATGCTTTTTGAGAACCTTGTTTAGCTTGCTCCACTAGATCTATTATTTC
>OCHR01000011.1_pt1 | contig 19716 bp, 10 predicted proteins | sample 1538451 | NCBI WGS metagenome assembly OCHR01 (sample SAMN04571692, study PRJEB22368) | human gut metagenome | biome: human gut; material: stool | host: Homo sapiens | place: Luxembourg | collected 2012-08-03 | reverse complement strand
TAGTAAGAACTCCAGCTGTTGCACTTAATGATACATTACTTCCTGCCTTAATATCCAACGATTTTGCCGATGATCCATTAAATGTATACTGATCTACTCCTTCAGTAGTTCCTGATTTTACTTTTACTGTTAATGAACTATTAGTTCTATTAGCTACATCAGATGTACCTGCAGTAGAAGGTTTTCCTATTGTTACTTTCTGAGCAGTTCCACTAGATGGAGTTACAGTAAAAGATCCATCTGATCCATTAGCAAAAGTGTATGTAGTACTGGATGGAGCTCCAGGGATTGTTCCAGTAGTTACTCCTACTATATGTCCTTTATTATCTTTAGTAATTCCAGTTACTACTGCACCTCCCCATGTTACTGCACTTCCTACTGTGGGAGTATAAGTAACTGATGTAGGTGAATAGTGATTAGCTGCACTAGTAACTTTAGTATCAGTATTAGGGTTAGCTGGCATTGTCACCTTAAATTCTTTTCCATCAATAGATCCAACTGTACTAGTAGATCCAAATGATAGTGTAGGATTAGAATTAACGATAGATGACTTATCTACTTTTCCTAATTTTAATTCATTTAATGAGGAACTTGTTACCAGCTCATTATCAATTATATTATTTTCTACCTTTGATAGTGCAGTCTTTACACTATCACTTGATTCTATAGCTCCTTTCATGGAGCCATCATTTTCTATGCCTAGTGGTCTATCAGGAGAGTTAAGATCTATTATATTATTCTCGGTATCCTTTGATGTAAGTAATCCATCAGCTAGGTTAATAGCTAATTCTCCTGGGTCTAGTTGGTCAGCAGTAGGAATTTTCCCTGCAACACTACTTCTTTTAAGTATTATTTTCTGAGTCTTTACTTCAGCCATAATTATATGTATAATTATTAATAATTTATATTAGATTGTAAGGGACTAAGTATTTACTTATAATCCCTTACAATTATATTTAAGTTAATCCACCTCCATAACTTGTAGGTATCTTAGTATTATCCATATATCCAGTTAAACCACTACAATAAGCATAACAATTTGATGAATTCTTAATAGTAGTGAATTCTTCCCAGAATTTTATAGGATCTCCAGTTAGATTAATATTTCCTCTGAAAGCACCTTCAACATTCTCAAGTCTCTGACCATTTCCTGTATTAGAATCATATTTACTAAATAATCCAGAAGGAAGAGAACCTTGTAATCCATTACTATCTCCCTTACTATCAGACCATCTACTAAACATATGAGAAATATTAGCTAACCTATTGCATTTCCTGAATAATAGAGGACTTAACGAAGTCTCTTTCATAGATGAAGCATAGAATAAATAACTTATATTTTCTAACATAGTTAATTTAGTAAATGTATTTATAGGGATATCATAAATAGTTCCACATATCCTAAAACAACCTACCATTGATTTAATCATAGGATTGTTATCAAAGAATCCTTCAGGAATAAGATAATTCTTATATGTAGGAGGATCTACTGAATCATCATATACTCTATGATAACTTAATTGATTACATTCACTGAAACAATAATCCAAATTCTCTAGTTTAGGATTATTAGCAAACAGGTTAGCTGGGAGCTCTCCGTTTAATCCTGCAGTACTATTACCATTTTCCCATCTACCACATCCTCTAAACATATTACTAGCATTAATAAGATTAGGCATGAATGATAGAAGAGTTTCAGGAATAGCTCCTATTAGTCCATAACATCTATTGAACATACTAGCGGTAGACTGAATAGCTAGATTAACATAATCTCCCATATTATTCTTTATCATGAATAATTTTCCAGGAATTTCTCCTGTCAATTTAGTACAACCACTAAATAGAGATTCTACATTTACTAATTTTGTCATCTTAGAGAATAATTCTTCTGGAATACTACCAGTTAAATTATTACATCCGTTAAACAAATTAGTCACTGATGTTATTTCAGGATTGTTCCTAAATAATCCTCCAGGAATATAACCTGACAAGTTACTCATTCCACTAAAGAATCCATTCACTGTTATCAACTGAGTATTATTAGCAAACAAATCTTCAGGAATTGACCCAGTTATTGCTGTAGCTTTAGATCCTGCACAAAAACTATCTGCATAATTTAAATTAGGTAAATTCTGGAATAATCTATCATCAAAACTTCCTCCTATTCCAGTATTATTAAATGCAGATCTAATATCAGTTAATTTAGTAGGATAGTACTTCTTATTATTTGGATCAGATTCGTCAACTGGAGTAACTCCTCCAAATATATTAGGATGAAGATTTCCAATTAAACTTACTCCATAGAATGAACTGTTTATACTAGTTAAATTAGGATTATGACAAAATATCTCATCACCTGTATAACCTGCTGCACTATTCTCTAATGATATCTCCATGCTAGTATTACTTGAAAAGATATTATTTATAGTAACTAATTTAGTATTAGTTCTAAACAATGCTCTAGCATTCATAGGAGAATCAGTCCTACAATTATTTCCAGCTAAATAATAGGTTAAATTTGTTAACTCAGTATTATTTAAGAACATATAATGAGGTTCAGTTCCATCAGATGAATAGAAACTAGTGAATTTACATCCCCAAAATGCATAAGCAGCACTAGATAATTTAGTACAAGGATATAGTACTTTAACAGGAAATGGTCCAGTCATAGCTGAATCACCTCTAAGTATACTCTCTATACTAGTTAAATTTCTACCTTCACTAAATAAATCCTCAGGAAGAGGTGTAGATGAATTAGTAATAATATTAGGACATGAATAGAATGTAGTATTTAATTGTCTTACATTTCCTATTCTTCTAGTAATCCATATAACATCGTTTAATGTTACTCCACTACCATAGAATACTGAATTTAATGCAGTACAATTAGTCATATCTATATTTAAGTCCCAGTCACTAGATATTAATGACCTAGGATTCTTTCCTGAATAATTCTGTAATGTAAATTTAGTACATTGGTAGAATGTATTAGATACTGTTCCAGTAAATACTAAATTACCTGTTATTCTTTCTAAGAATGAACATCCTTTGAATGATAATACTGTAGATGGCTTAATATTTATTACATTTATAAGAGATGTACAATTTGTCATCTCTATTGTATCCAATGTAAAGTTTATTAAATCAAATGCAGGTTTAGATCCTAAATAACTAAAATGCTTCTGAGTAGTACCATCACTCTTACCTCCAATTATAGTCTGTTTAATACTAGATTGATCACATTTTAATTTCTTCAATGATGTACAATCACCATTAAAATATATTACCTGTGCAGAACATCTAGTTAAATCTAATTCTTCCAAATTAGGACATCCTAGTAAGTTCAATGCAGTCTCATTATCCTTAACTTCATCTCCTGAGTAGAATCCTAAAGAATTATTATTACATCCTACTAGGCTTAGTCTTTTAAGTTTATCAGTTGAAGAGAACGAAACTGATCTCAATCTTATATTTCCATCTAGTATTACTTCTTCAAGATTAGGACAATTTGATGCTTTAAACGTACTTAATGATGCATTAGTAAGATTTATAGATTTTAAATTCTCACAGTTAGTTACAACTATACTAGTTAAGTTAGTACAGTTAGTAAAGTCAACTGACTCTAAGAATGATTGATTATATAACTCCATCTTTTGTAATCCAGAGTTATTACATATTAAACTCTTCAAAGTACCTCCAGAAGGTAATTTTAACTGAGATAAACCTGTGTATGAAATATCTACTGATTGAAGGTTAGTACATAGTGATAAGTCAATATCTGACTGTGTAGTTCCTTCTGCAGAAGCTTCATCATCTGATAGAGCGGTTCCTAATTTAGTACAATGAGATAAATTCAGATTTCTTAGTGAAGTAGTTCCTGTTAAAACTAACAACTTAAGGAATTGATTACCTGCAAGATCCAATTCCATTAAATTCTGACAGTACTCAAGCCTTAATACTGATGGATTACCATCATTTAAGTCTCTCATATACATTATTTCAGGACCGAATGTTAAGTCAGTGGATTGGAAATTAGCATTAAAATTCTTAGAGAATGTAGTGAAGTTAGTTCCATCAACTAGGAGTTTCTGGAAGTCATCATTGTTATCCTCACCTGACCACAATACTTTTATGAATAATGGAGATCTTGATCTAATTCCAATATTTCTAATACCTACTGCTGCAGTCCCTACATTAAATCTAAATTTAACAGGTTTTGATAATGAGGAGTCAGATACTTTAATATTACCATAATCAAATATTGAATCGAGGTATACAATTCTCTTTTGAATCCAATTCTTAGTATAGATTTCTCTAGTACCATTCAAGAAACTTAAATTATGATATCCAGATACTCCATCCGCATTAGTAAATTTAGTTAAGTATTTTATTTCAGCATCCTTATTATAGTAAGTAGCTCCAATTTGTTTAATAAGATCCTTAAATTTTTGGAATACATTATCAGCAGTTAGAACTCCATTATTTCTCCAATATGCATATCTAGTTTTGATATAATCTGCATTTATAGGAGGAGTAGTTCCTGCAGCTTCTAAATTGTACTCACGTACATTATTCCATAGTCTTGAATTAGATAAGTTATATTGACCTTTACCTCTACCTACCCCAAATGCATCATTGAAATCTCCTGTAGGATAAGCATCAATATCAACCTCTGGACCATAAGTTAATGAACCTGTATTATCTACTCCTAATATGGTATCCATATCATAGAATGTGGCATACCATATAGAATCTCCACCTCCATTCTTCTCCCAGGATTTAATCACTAGATTCTTACCAAGGTTATCTGTCATTCCTAACATGTAAACCATGATAATATAATCAACTAGTGATGACTTATTCCATATTTGGAGATCATTGAATTGTTCTCCAGGCTGATAAGCAACTATAGGATTTCCTTCAGAATCCTTCTTAATATTACCTGCTAAATCTTTCTCGTACTCAGTTTCCTTAGTAGTTTGACCTGTTAGTAATAAGCATCTTCTTAATTGTTTATCAGCCTCTGCAGATGATCCGGTAGGATATCTTCTAGTCCAGTCATTATTAATCCACTCCTCACTTACTTGTTTAAATGCTCCAGCTCCATCATTTGATGAAGTTCCTACTTCAAATGCAAATGTAGTATTAGGAGAATAATATCCTGTCATTTTATCAGTAAATGATTCTACGACTGCTCTATTATTCTCATAGAATTTAAACTCGTAATTCTTAAGACCTAAATTATAATAACTAGTACGACCTAAGTTGAAAGTATAAATACCCATATAGGTCATTGATGTACCTCCACCTTCTCCTGATCCTCCTAAATCGCATAGAAGAATACAAGGGAATCCATCAACTGCAGCTCTAACATTCTTATAGTTAACGTTATTCGCTGAATCCTTCATAGGAGGATATTTATCCAAGAAATATTCTGATAACAGATTACCTGTACCAATGTTATTAGCATGAGATGAATCCATCATATTACACTTAAGTGTAAATATATTCTCAGGAAGCCAATCTCCTGGCTTAGGAGTAAATAGATAGTCTTTATTATTATCAGGATTTATACCAAATCCTATATCAAAGTTCTTTCTAGTATAACCAGTTGATGATGTACCTTGAAGCCTGATGAAAGTTCCATCACCTGACTTAGTAACACTTATCTTATTAGCATAATCATTATATCTAATGGTACATGGGAACTCTTTAAATTTATCTTCGACTCCCCATACAATAGTATCAATCCATTGTTTAAATTGTTCTCTAGTAGTACTATCACTACCGAAGTCAATTTCTACAATAGGGAATGGAGATGTATTAGTAGTATCAACTTTAAAGGTTCCATCTTCACTCATTGAATTTAAATTTCTCAAGTTTAATTGAGTAGTCTTATCATACTGAGTTATGACACCTCCATCTTCATCTTCTACATCTACTGTATGCATATAATAATCATCACAGATATAATTATATACTACTTGATCAGAAGTGAGTGCTCTTTTATAAATTTTTATTTCTTTAATTTCACACTCTGCATAATTATCTAATACATCTATCTCCTTATTATTTTCGTCGACTCCAGAAATTCTTCTACATCCTAAATAAATCTTTCCATCATAGGATAATGAATCATTATTATCTATAAATTTACATGAAGTTAATACTCCATTCATATAGATTTTAATAAATCTTTCTCCTACTGGACCTCCTAATACGAAGGTTTGATCTATAAAATCATCAATACCTACTTTAGTAGATGATGAGGTATTTGAAGTTTTGACAGTAGTATTACTAGCAGTAATATTTATACCTTCTACTAGATTACCTGACATATCATAATTACCACAATCTATTACTCTGGCTGATTGGTTACCATTATTCTTTATTTTATAAATAATACTAATAGTAGTTCCATTAAGAGCATAATTGTCAGTTCTAAATATTGGATAGTCTATTACTGCATAAGCTTCACCTCCAATAACTAGTGCATTCTTCCCTTCAATAAACCCTGTAGAAGTTCCATTCATACCTGACATAGTACAAGTGACTAAATCCCACCCATCCTGCTTAGGTATTTCATTCTTCCAAGTATTTAATTCATTCTTATTCTTATTTCTACCCGTAAAGTGAGCTATAATATCAGTTTTATTAATTACCCATGGAGTAAAATCAGAATCAGTAATCAATTGTATTCTTAATGATGGGTCATCCTTAGATACTACTGATTGATCATCTCTAACTTTACATGATAGAGTTATATCATATTCTCCAGCTTGGAGTCCATCTGTAGATATAACTAAATAATTATCACCTACAGATACGTTTTCAAAAGTTTCTTCCTGTACTGTAGTTCCACTAAGGTTGTTTATTTTGTAAGTTAATATGAAGGTTGAATACGCTGATGTAATAATTGAGTATTTAAGATTTATAGGAAGACCTATATTATATTTAGTAGCAGTATTAGATGGTATAACTATAAATATATCATCTGTACCAGCTACTTTGATGTCCCAATACATTATATTTGACTTCAATACATCAGTGACGGTTTCTCCTTGTGAAGTAGCTTGCATCTTAATAGAATAATTACCTACTGATAATTTTCCTAATACTAATTTTTGACTTACTCCTTTAGGAACATCCTCTATAAGTACAGGTTCTCCTCCATTTATAGAGTATTCAACTGTAATAGGGTTACTTAAATATGAATTTACTTGATATGGTATTGATACTGTACTAGCTACGTTAAAAATGTTAGAAGTATCATCAAAATCAGATATTATCTCCAAAGCTCCAGTTACAATTTGAGCTGAGAAATAATCCAATGGTAAATTATCTGAGTCAGTACCTGATATAAATACATCATATTGACCACTAGGAAGTTTTCCTACCTCCCAATAATAATCCATATTAGGTTTGACTGTAACATTCTTAGATGTAGTATTCAATTTTAATGTAAGATTAAAATTAGTACTTCTCTTAGATGTTACTTTATAATGTATTCTGATATCTTCTGTAGTTGATTTAAATATTTTATTAGAATTGAGGAAGGTTTCTGATACAATAGTCCCAGATGCTGATGAATCACCTCCACCGCCACCTCCTCCAATAGTTCCATTGTTGTATATCCATGCTACGTTCTGCTTTAATCCTTCTATTTCGGTATGAATCTCTTCAAATGCACCTTCTACATTATCAGATTCATAATTAGGACTATTAAGAGTTATATCAGCTGCGTTATCTGATGCAACTGATATAAACTCATTAGAACTTTCATCATATATTTTTATTTGAGACATATTGTTTAATTTTTATTTATGTAATAGAGTCATAGAATCTATTAGAACTGGTGTATTATTTTCCAAATCAGTAACTCCTGCTTGACCTCCATCCCATGCACTCCAAGATCCTCCATTAGTTAGATTAGGTACCTGATAAGTTTTCATGTCTATCTGAGTAGGAGATATAGTCCATACTATATAAGTAGGAGCTTTTTGATCAGAACTTGAAGCATTATTAGATCCAGGAAAATATTTAGCTAACCACTCAATACCAGCTACAGGTACATCCTTATTAGATTGAAGTTTATATCCTGTAGCTTGAGACATCACATATGTCACTCCCTCTCCATTAACATCCTTAGTATATGTAGGTCTTAGGTAATTAACTGGAAGATTCTGATTAGAATCACTAGGAGTTTGTAATGTTTCTTTAAGTGGCCAGGTTCTACTATAAGTATGCTTATGACCTGATAAAACTAAATTAAAGTTATACTCCTCTAATAATCTAGACCAAGAGAATCTTTTCTGAACATCAGCATCCTGAGCCTGATTCAGTTTACTATCCCTCTTACCTGATCCTACCTTCGCAGTTTCAGTATAATCAGTAGTAATATTAAACATAGCATCGTGAGTAACAAATATTAACCATTTAGGTTGAACTTCTCTTGCTTGTACTTCTGCCATGTGAGCTTTAAACCAAGCCTTCTGCTCTTCTATATAATTATTCGAATTTATTACAACAAAATGAGCACATCCATAATCATATGAATATACTGACTTCATATATTCTCCATTATACTTCTGGAGGTTAGCTGTTTCAGTAGTTTTCTCATACTGATATGTATAGAAATATTCGAATGAGTCTGGATTAATCTTACCAGACATTTCACCCTTATTAGGACATAAGTCATTATTTCCTACTACATTCATTTGTGGGAAATTAGGTAAAGTATCTCCTGCTGCATTATAATAATCTAACCATTCAGAAGGTCTATTACCATTCTGAGTCATATCTCCTGTATTAATCATGAAATGAACTCCATTTTCATTAGCAGGAAATTTATTATTGATATTAGAATTTTCAGTTTCAATTATTTTCTTACAAGAAATTCCCCAAGGCTCATATTCACCATAAGTCCAACCTTGCTGATCACTTATATGTATGAATTTAAATGTATCAGTCTGAGATGGAGATTCAACTATCATACTAAAAGTATCTGTCCATCCATCTTCTTTTCCACACTTCCATTCATATTCTCCTTCTGATAAATTCTCTAGTATAACTTTATGAACTGTGAATCTTTCTCCATCAAATCCTTTTATTCTACGTCTAGCATAATCACCTGTTTTGAAAGATTCAACTGTAATCCATTCACTAGCACTTTTTAATTTATACATTAAGAATTCATCATAGTATCCTAATGATACCCAATTAAAAGTTCTAGTCGTAGGAGTAAGACCCATAGATGTCGTAGGCATATTAGGTTTTGATCCATCTAATTTAGTTTTACAGTAGAATAGATCTTTAGGTCCATCAGCTACGCAATAAGGTTTATATACTTTTGCTGTATCTTTAATATCTACATCCTTATTGTATTGAATTGGTCTAAAATCTTTGGAGTTATTATTAGTATCTCCATTCTTACTATTAAAGTCTGCAAATAAATTTCTTGTAGCTCCACGTTCATCAGTTAATATTGATGCAGGTGAAGTCTCATATCCATTAATATCTAATGTATCTAATGAATTTTTATTCTTAAGACCTACTAGGTCTATATATCCTGTAGTAAAACTTCCATCATTATATGGATTATTTACTCCAATATCTTGAGTTCCTATACATAAATATAGTTTGACTCCTTTATTTGTTAGTACTACATCTGGACAATCCATATCATATCTATCAACGTTAACTACAGTAGTATTAACATTAGGATCAGATACTGGATTACATCTTATTAGGAAGCTATGTCCTGATGGTATTATTCCTTTCAGTACAATAACTCCCCAAGTTGACTTGGTAGTTGCATATTGTAATGAACATCCCTTCAAGTTAATATCTTGAGTTGATGCATTGTATAATTCTACATAACTATGAGAACATACGTTATAGGATTCTGCAGTAGCTCCTTCCGGACCTGCATATATTGTAGCTATCATCAAGCCTTTCAGTTGTTCTTTATCTCCAACTGCTACTTGATCTTTAGCGTCATCGATTTCTGAGTTATAAACAATTAAGTTTCCTTCGTTATCTACCTTAACTCTATAAGTTTTAGTAGAACCTTCTACTATTAAATCTATATATTCCATAGGTTTACTTGGATCTGGTTTATCTGGATCTTCAGGATCTCCTGGGTCGATATCTCCTCCACCACCTCCTGATATTAATTTTAATTTTCCATCATTTCCTATATAAAGATAATTTTTATCTTTAGCATATAGTAACTCTCCATCTTGAACTGGATATTTAGTCAATTCATCAAAATATCCTCTCTTGATGCATATGTGTTTTACATTAGGCTGTAAATCATTAACTGGCTCTACTTCTACTACTCCTAATGAACCTACTTCTTCCTCTTTATGAGTATTAGTTGCATCTGGATAAGTTACATCTTCCTCTGAACCAGGTTCTATTCCTGGGACATTCTTAAATTCACTTCCGGCATAATAAGAAAAGTCCCCTGAATCCATCTTTTTATTAAAAATATATTCAATTGACTGTAATCTACTAGTTAGATCCGCTACTGCTTTCTTTAATGCAGCTATTTCAGGAGAAACATCCGTAGGTCTATTTATACCTCCTGATTTATTTATCCATAGTAATTCTTTATTGGTAGGAGGAGTATCTCCCACATGTATACCTGAAGTGGATTCAAGCTTATTATTTATTAATCTATACTGTTTTCCTGATGAAGTAACAAATATTTGCTCATATTCTATTACTACCCTCTTTATTAGAGAATTAGTCGTCTTATCTTTAGTTACATGATAATAATTAGTTCCATCATCATATAAGACTGGTGATGTATATGATCCTAAAGTCGGAGTTTCAGTTACTATATCATCAACTATAAGTTGATTCTCTTTATAGCAAGATTCTACAAGTATTCTATAATTCCCAATTCCAGTTCCGTCAGAAATTCCTATGACAAGAAGTTCGTCTACTATATTATATTGATTGAGGTATGATAAAACTACTAGTTCTCCTTTTCTGAACTCGAAACTACTGAGTTTTGAAATGGCTTTATCAACAGATTCATATACATTCTTACTTCTTTTAATTCGTAAAATTGCCATTCCTTGAAATTTAATACCCCCCCCCCCCTAGGACAATTAATATCATAGGGAGGAGATATATTTATAAATTAAGTTTAATACTCTCCGCCATCAATTACATCAACGGTACATGTGAGAAGAACTTTATCGCCACTTGCAGTTGGAGTAACGGCATAAGCGTTTCCACTAGCGGTTCCTGCAGCAATTTTAGTTGATAAGTAATCTGCAGTTCCAGAAGAAGTTACTTTAACTTTTCCAGATTCAGCAGGTAATGCTGCTCTAGTGACGGTGATTGCATGACCTGATGCAGATATAGCTGATATATATTGACCAGATACTGCAGCTCCATTAGTAACAGTTACATTAGGTATAGTTGGAAGATCAGCTAATACTGGAGTAATTGCTAAGCCACTAACAGTAATATGAGATACGTACTTTCCTGATGAGGCTGTAGTAACCGTACTAGATAAGTTTCCTTTTGTAGTTCCAGATACATGACCTAAAGAATCTATATTAACTCCAGTAACTAATGCTCCTGTACCTCCTCCGTCAGTTCCAGTTGTAGGTTTAACTTGGTGAGTCAGAGTGATATTCCCTGATAATGCTCCACCTCCAGTAAGACCAGTACCTGCTGTAACCGTCCTAGAAGTCTGAACTATAGATGATTGAGCAATACCTTGCTTAATTACCTTACCTGTAGCTCCATTAAAGATAGCTAGATAACTATCAGTAGAAGTAGCTGGTCCAGTGACAGCTCCATTAATATTAGTCTGAACTACATTCCAGTCTGAATTCTTAGCAGTAGTTCCATCAGAGACACATATAATCATGTCACCAATTTCACATACTTGACCTACATAAGTACCTGCAGTAGATACAACATAAGTCCAACCCGTAGTATGAGTATTAGGTAGATCATCTGCAGCATCTACAGTACCTTTGAATACCAATGCTCCTGATAATCCAGCAATACCACTATTGATAGCTGCGTCAACAAATGCAGTCGTAGCGATCTGAGTAGTCTTAGTACCTGTAGCTGCAGTAGGAGCAGTTGGAGTTCCAGTCAATGCAGGACTAGCTAGTGGAGCTTTAGCATTTAATGCAGCTTGTAATCCAGATACTTTGCTAATAGCTAAATTAGATATAGTAGCTGGAATAGTAATATTAGCTGATCCATCAAAACTAGTAGCAGTTCCTGAAACATCACCACTGATAGCAATAGTTCTAGAAGTAGTTAATTTATCAGATGCAGGGTAAGAAGTAGGTAATGTTACAGAAGTACCTGACTTCAATTCAATACCAGTTCCTATTTTAACTGATTGAACTGCTGTATCTGCCTTAGCTCCTTGAGCCGAAGTAGCTGCACCTACACTAGATGGATTAATATTGAAAGCTACCTCGGTAGAACCATCAAATGGAGTCTGAGCAACTCCATTTAAACTAATAGTTAATGGATTAGCTACATGATCTGCTTGAGATGCATCTACTGATATTGTTACTTTCTTAGTTGCCTTATCAGCTTCTACTGTAACATTACTAGAACCAGATGCAATCTCAACAGTATCTGTCTTAGATGTAGCTGCAATAGTAGTACTACCTACTTTTACATTAGAGAATGCATTCTGATTGACCTCAGCTCCATTAGCTACATTAAGCATAGTTCTAAGATCTGACATGGAAATCTCAGATACAGTTCCATTAGCACTCTTAGAACCTAATACAGTATTAGCTCCTACAATCTTCTGAAGTTTAGCATATGTTACATTACTATCTGCTATCTTAGCTGTAGTAATTGCATTAGCATTTACAGTACCTGCACCACTAGCAAATGTTAAGTCTCCTCCACTTTTAGCATGACCTGCTGCCGATCCAGCCAGTTCTGCTTTATGGCTAGTAAGATTAGAATTTAATGAAGAAACTATATCAACTAAATCAGAAAGATCAGCATCATTTGCTATTAATTGATATGCATCTTCTCCAGTTCCATCCTTAAGACCCACTGCTAACTTAACTTTTACATCACTTTCAGTTCCATATAAAGCCAGAACAGGTTGACCCACAGAGTGAGTCAATCCGTTTAGAGCTTCAATTGCTAGTTCTGCAGAAGAATATAAACTAGCATTTCTTAGAAATAGTATTTTCTGTTTCATTTCGTTTATTTATAATTAGAATGATCCACCATCGACGATATTAACTGTAAGTTTTCCATCATCTCCGATTTTTACACTGTCATTGTCAGTCAGTACATTTACAGTCAATACTCCAGATTCATTCTTTGATACAGTAGTACCAGAACCGTTGGCTGCATCTTTTACCTTAAGTTCATTAATTAAGGTAGTTATCTTTTTTGCAGAATAAGTTTTATTATCAACTGTAGCTCCATCTGCGCTATTATCAATCTCACTATTAACAGTTACAGTCCATTCACCTGCATCTCCTTTACTAGCTGATGCAATTCCTGCTCCAGTGATAGTCTTAACTGCAGATTCATCCAAAGTATCTAGATTAGTCTGAAGACCTTTTATCTTAGCTTCTACTTCTCCTAAGGTATCGTATTCTGCAGTAGCTCCTCCTAATACTTCAGTTTTTAGATCACTTATAGCCTTAGATATAGATCCAGCTCCAGTTCCGTTTATAACTCCTATGGCAGCTTTATTATCTGCTACATCTTTGGCGAGTCCTGAGTCTTCACTGCCTAATGTATCCTTAATATCAGTTACATCCTTTACCAAACCTTTAGTAGAGTCTCCTACTGTAGTTTCTAGGGCAGTTACTTTATTTTTAGTAGTAGTAATAGATAAATCTGTATCTAACTGAGTCTTAAGACTACTATAGTTTACAGAGAACTGACCATCAGATAGCTGAAGATAAGCTCCTGCAGTGTATACATCAGTAAGAGATTTTACAGGAATATTAACTGGGGTTGATTGATTAGCTATAATCAATTGAAGGTATAAATCTCCTTCTACAGCTCCTTCATAAGGATCATCAGCAGTTTCTACTGTCTTTACTTCTCCAGAACTTACTACTAAGTCCTTTGGTATATTGATGGATGCTCCAACTTTAGATCCATTCTTTCTCAATTCATAAGATTTGAGATATCCCTCGGCTGGTATAGAAGCTTCAGCTATAGTATATTCAGGAACGGTTACTTCAGGAACTGTCACCTTAAGACCTGCATCTGACAATGTAGCAGCATTCCCTTCAGCTGGATCTAATTTAATAGATACCTTAGGATTATTAACATCAGATGAATCTACAGAGATACCTTGACCTGATACTACAGATGTAACTCCACCACTAACAGCTGATTGAATCTGATCTTTCAGGCTATTAATAGCTGCTACAATAGAAGTTTTAGTTACACCTTCCTTTATATCATTAAGATTTCCTATCTTAGTATCTAATGCAGTTACAGCATCTTTAATTTCTTGAATAGATTTAAATGATGCTACCTCAAGTACTGCATTATCGGATCCTTGTTGATAACCTACACCTAATAACAGTCTAATATTAGCGTCCTCTTCAGCTCCATCATAATATTTAACTACAGCAGGCTGACCATAGGCTAAATTTAATGATTTTAATTTTTCTACTGCTAATGTATAGCTACCTAATACATTTTTACTGCGTAGAAATTTAATTGATATATTTGCCATATTATAATTTCTGTTAATTATTTATTCAAACTCTCCTCCGTCAATCTCAGATAAACTGGAACCAACTTTTTCCCAATTTCCTTCTTCACTTGAAGGAAGAGATTTCAAAAAATAAGCTCCTTTATTTTCATCAGTATCATCAGTAACACTAACAATCATTCCTGCCCATGAATATTTAGCGAATTCTTCATCCACTAAATCTGTTTTCAATCCTACTCTGACTTTTCCGTCCAGAGGACCTCTCTTTTGAACGTCAAAACTACTTGTGTATTGAACGTCTCCTTTTATAATTGCCATAATATAAATTACTTAAATTAGAATGATAACTCAAGTTTAACTTCTCCTCTATCTGCCCCGTCTGCACCTCCATTAAACTTATAGTTTTTGTAAGCTACCTCACTAACTGTAGTTTCAGTTATAGTCCACATACTAAGAGGCTCACTAATATCATATTTACCAGAGTTAGCATTATATTTCATTATCTTAGTAGGCTGATTCATTGAAGTTGGGAATCTCATAGTCTGAGGATTAGCTACAGTACTAGCAGGAAGAGTTAGTTGCATTGTAGTCTTAGCTCCTAATGAACGAAGTGGTTGCTTATTAAGTGTAGTGGAAGTACCCGCATATACTGCATATGTTCCTTCAATACTTACATTACTTGAGGTTGCAGTCCCTGCTTGAATAGCTTGAGGTACGTCAGGATTTTGAGTATGATCTTTTCCTTTATTATCTTTAGGAGCATCTCCTGCCTCATAGGTAACCTTAACATTCCATTGAACAACTCCTACTGGAGCAGAAAATTCAGGAACAGTGTATTTATTACTAGTACCAGATGATATAGCTTCAGATTCTCCTACCTTAAAGAATTCATACTTAGTAGCATTACCTCTATATTTATACGATGTATTAGATCCATTCAATTTCCAGAATCCAGTATTATATGTAGCAGTCAATGAAGGACTAACCTTAGATCCTACTTCTACTAACCCAGTCTTACTAGATGCCAAAGTTACTGCAGTTGAAGTATCTGCTGAAGGAATAATTGTTGGGAATAACAAGTCGTCAAACAGTTCAGTGATAGTTTTCCCTTTCAGATCATTCACTGAAGTTCCTTTCTTGATACCTCCGATGTTCTCAGTAACTGTAACATCTTCAAGTGTAGAATTATACTTATCTAGAGAGTCCTGAACGTCTGATTGTTTAGAATCAGATACGATTCTGTAAGCATTCTCTCCAATTTCTCCTTCTGGATTAGTAGTAATACCTACTGCCAGAATCACATTAGGATCTCCTGCATCTGAAGAATTATATCTTACTACAGCAGGCATGCCATATTTAAATTTAACTAATGTGTTTAATTTTTCTATAGCAGCTGACTTACTTTCATAAATCTCGTTGCTTCTAGCAAATAAAATAGTTTGGTCCATATTCCAAATATTTAAATTTTATTAAAATATACCTCCATCTACTGTGTCCACGTAAATGGATTTATCATCACTTTTAATCTTAACTGTACTATTGTCAGTTCTAGCACTTATAGTAACAGATGTAGATAGCTTATCTATCTTAATACCATCACCTTCATTAATAGTTGATATTCCTCCTTCTCCTCCTGGATCAAGATTTTTAATTATATTAAGTGTCGCCTTAGCAGATAATGATTTAGTATCAGATGCAGTATCTGGATCTGATGTATTTGAGTCATCTATTACTGAAATAGATATTGACTGTTTTCCATCCAGTTTTTCTGATATTATTACATTATTATCATCTGTTTCTATTAATTTTAATGAATCATTTACCTTCGTAGATAATTCATTTATTTTATCTGATTTATCTTCTACATATAACCCATCAGAGTTTATCTGTATAGCGTTATTTTGTGTTGATGATACTTTAACATTTGATTTTAGGACTCCTTCGATAATAGCTGATTGAATCGATTCTGTATCTTCTACCGTTATAGAACCTCCAGGAGTTAATCCTTCTATCATAGATAAAAGTTCATTTATTGCTCCTATTACAGTCTTATCTGAGGTATTAATATCTCCAGTTCCTAAAATATTCTCAATTCTATTAATTCTCTCATTAACTTCTATAGTATCTTTAGAGCTTCCTATAAAAGATACAGGAGAATTGAAATCACCAGTTCCTATCCCAAATAAAAGACTTACTCCTTGGTTTTCATCTTTATATTTAGCAACAATAGGCTCTCCATACTGTAAATTAATAGCTCTTCCTACTATAGCTAATTTAGCTCCTTCTAAAGTATCATAGGTAGTAGAAGATCTAGAAAACGTAATTGTATTAGCCATATATTTTTATTTCTGTCTATCTATATTTATTACCAAGCTCCTCCATCTATAGTTGAGTTACTTAATGCCTCTTCAATCTTAGAGTCTATAGTAGAACTGACTTCTTCAATTATGATAGCTGATAACTTAGAATCTTCAAATCTAAAAGATCCTTCTGTCACCTTATCTCCATCTATTATATTTATTCTTCCAAGAAGTTCAGAAATTTCAGAATTAACTCCACTGAATTTCTGATCAATTTCTTTCTTAGTATAAGTATCAGTAGTCCCACCACCTCCACTTATATCAGTTCTATCTACTATAAGATCACCATAATCATCAGTTCTAAGGAGGTTATCTCTACTAGGAGATACATTAACTGATATCTTTCTCTTTCCATTAGATAGGTTATCGATAGATATGGCAGTACCCTCAGTTAATTTATATATTCCTTGATCATTTCCATCTTCAGAACCATCACTAATAAATGCATCAACTACAGCTACATCACCATCTCCTACTCCTATCCCCAATACCATAGCGATATCTTCACCCTTGGAGTAATCAACATAATATTTAGCAATAGCTGGCTCACCATAAGAGAGACCTAATGATCTTAATTTACTAATAGCAAGATCTTTAGTTCTGGAGGTAGATATGCTATGAAGGAAATTTATTTTACTTCCACTTTTTTCTGTATCTGGTATTTTCATAAATATCAATTTTAAAATCCACCACCATCAGGATCAACTGTGATGATATTTATAGTTTCATTATTATCACCCTCGAATGTACTAATTCTTGACTTATTTATGTAAACATATCCAGAATCGATGACATTTTCTTCATCATCAATAAATTTAATTCCTGATCCAGACTGATCTGGAACTGAAGTTGTATTATGTCCACAAAGAGAATCACCTGCTAATATTTGTCCACAGATTGAGTCAAGATTCTTGAACTCAAATATAGTATCAATTAATGAACCATATAGAGAGAAATATTTTCCTGGTATCTCCTTAAATTCAAGAAGTGTAGTAGCAGCTCCATAAGAATCTACTCTAAATAATATATCTTTTATAGTATATCTAACTCTCTTACAAGATAGAACTTCTCCTATATTATTAGCTGGAAGATTCTTAAGTCTAACTATTGATCCTATCAAGTCGTTATACTGATATATACAATCTTCTATTTTCATATTCTTTATTATTTTACCTTGGATTAGCTAAAGAATCAGCACGATCATTCCACATAGAATAATAGTCAGTTCCTCCTGAGTGTCCCTTTACCCAGTTGTATTTTATATGAAGATTATTCTTCCTTGCTAACTCAAGTATGTTATCTTTTATCTTACTAATGTATGGCTTATTAACCTTCCATTTATCATTAAGCCATTCAGATACTCCCTTATAATCTGAGTAATAATTTATAATATCATCACTTGAGAGATCGTCTTTGAATTCCATAAGAGATCTGAGGACTGCATATAATTCCATAGTAGGATTTGATACATCATCAGTTCCATACAATTTCTTTATTACATCTTTATCTACCTCAGCAGAGAATTGGTTAACCATCCTTCCATCAATAACCATAACTCCACCTATACCTAGTCTTCCAGATGAATTTAATCCCTTTATATGACTTCCATCAGTAAATATATCTATAGATCTCATAAATTTAAATAGTTTTAATTGTTTGTAATATATTATAATAAGGTTTATGTGATTGACAGGTATTATATAATACCTGTCATCGAAGAGGATTGTATCAATCCTCTTCATATATTTAAGGCTTATTTAAGAGTATAATATTTTTCGTGCCTTTATAAAGGATTTCATTAGATTCAGTAATTTTTCGTGCTTTAATCAGAATTAAGTTTAATGTCAAGATTGATATTATATTTACTCAACATAAATACTAAGCTGTCATATCTGAATCTTTTCTTTTCATTTAATGGCATACAATCATATAGGTCATCTAATGATATACTTGTAGAATACCTAACATTGTTTATTATACTATTAAATATCAATGGATCAATAGCACTTATTTTGGCTATCTTTTCTGACTTTTTAGGAGTAATACCTAATTTACGTAGCTCATTATACATGTAGTTAATACTTGATTCATTATTAGATACTACAGTATTTATTATGTCACTATCAATTCCTAAATAATTCTTTACATAGTTTACTACATTTACACTCCAATCAGAACTCATGTAGATATTTACAGGTAAATCTTCATGTTTCCTAATACGTACTCTACATATAGCTTGTATTACTCTATTTGAATAATAATCTACTTCACCAATTGACGTATGGTATGATAGATTAAAATCAGATATTACGCTACTAGGAACCTGATATTTTCCTGCTAATACTACTGCATCATAATCCTTATAATCATTTATAGCTTTATCTCTACCAGAACCATAATACTCTACACTAAAATTAACTCCCTCAATTAACCCTCTTTCATTCAATCTAGTTTTAATATAATCTGGAAGATTTAGATTCTTATTTATTATCACAGACTCTTTAGTATCAGCTATTAATGATGGATCTATATCGTCATTAATATCATTATTTGATTTAAAATCCTTCCAAGTAAATATTAAAGTTTTCTCATTTGATCTTATGATACTTTCAAGTTCATTAACTAATGTATCAAGCTTATTTCTTAGATACTCAT
>OCHR01000006.1_pt1 | contig 24517 bp, 23 predicted proteins | sample 1538451 | NCBI WGS metagenome assembly OCHR01 (sample SAMN04571692, study PRJEB22368) | human gut metagenome | biome: human gut; material: stool | host: Homo sapiens | place: Luxembourg | collected 2012-08-03 | reverse complement strand
CTCTTCCGATCTCTGATAATTAACGTCAACTACTGATTTCCCTTTAGGAAACGGCTTGAGTTAATATATTAACTTAAGTCAAATCTACCTACTATAATCAAAAGTTATAGATGGATTCAATTTAGTAATAAATTGAAGTAGTTAGATTAGACTCACAAATAGGAATATGATAAAGTATAATTATCATTTAATACTATTTAAGTCCATTAGATAAGAAATAGAATTAACTATTATTCAACGTTAGGATACTTCTCAAGTTCTAACTAGATTTAAATTCTTATCTGATAATGTCAATGAGATTGAAATATTATACTTATTTCAAGTTATGGATAATATTTCTCATATTATCTATCATTAATTATAAATAATTATTTTATGTTTAAAGGTAATAAAGAAATTAGAAAAGTTCCAGTAAGATATAAGAATAAACCTCTTATGCCTACTACATGGAATAAAGCTTTAAAATTGATGAAGCTTAAGAAAGCTATATTAGTTAAAGATAAAGTATTAGGAGTCTACTTAAAACTTAAATTTAAACCTAAAACTACTTATACTCAACCTATAGCTTTAGGAATAGATCCAGGTTCTATGTTTGATGGCTATTCAGTTATAAGTGAGGATGATGATAATCATAGGAACTTTCAATTTAATCATCAATTACCTATATCTAAATCTCTTAAATCTATTATGGATAAGAGAAAAGGATATAGAAGAATTAGAAGATCTAGATTGAGATATAGAAAAGCTAGATTTGAATCTAGAACTGGCAATAAGATGACTAATACATCTAATTACTATTATCAGAATAGAGTTAATATGATAGATAGATTCACTAATATCTATCCTATAAAATTAATAGCAATTGAGGATGTGAAGTTTAATCATTACAGTTCTAATAAAGGTAAATCATTCTCTAATATTGAGATAGGTAAGAATAAACTCTATGATTATATTACCAAAACTCTAAAACTTAAACTCTATAAAGTTAAGGGTAAACAATCTAAGGAAATGAGAGAAATCATATTTCCAGATAGAATTAAAAATAAGGATAAATCTATTAGGAATTTTGATAGTCATTGTATAGATTCATTTGTAATTGGAGTTTTAGGATTGAGTGAAAAAGTTAGTGACTCTTATAGATTCATAATTAATCTATTTAATAAGAATCAATTGAATAAGCTTAATACTTTAGTTAGATTCATAGATAGAGTTACCTATAAATATAGAAGAGAATTAAATAGACTTAAGAATAGAATAAAGGATTCTAGATTTTACTTTAGATATAAGAAAGGTGGAATTAAGGTTAAGATAGATCATTATTCTAAACTTAAGAGATTAAGAGTAAAAGTAAATGATAATAAAAGTAATCATGGACCTTGGAATTATCTATATACTAAACCTGAATTAACCTATAAGAAATTTATAACTAATTATGGAGGAACTATAGGTAAGGATGGGATTAGTAAATATTGGAATGGTAATTATTATAAATATTATAATATAAGTGTAGCATAATGGAGACTAAGGAGTTAATTAATTTCAATTTCTCCTCCACTTCTCTTAAAAGAGAAGGGTTTCCGAAATTGAGTATAAATTAATGAAATATAGCATTAAAAGAAAAAATTATGGAGTAGTTAGTGCAATAGCTAGTCCATTAAATTTAGTTACAGTTCCAATTGATGTTGCCAAATCTGGATATGATGGAATACTAGATGATGTTAAGGATACTGCTGAAAGTGGACCTAAGGTAGAGAAGGAAGTAACTCCTAAGAAGTCATTTAGCGAATATACTCCAGGAGCGTCAAATACTGAAAAGGCTGGACAGAAAGTTGGAGGATTAGCAGGAACTGCGGCAGGTTCTGTAATTGGAGCAACTAGTGCTGGAGCATTAGGAGCAGGAATAGGTGCTAAATTAGGAGCTATCTCTGCAACTAAGGCAGGAACTAGTAGACTTGCAGGTTCATTAAAGGGAGCTGGAAAGTGGGGACTCGCTGCAGCTGGAATTGGAGTTTTAGCTGGAGGAATTGCAGGAAGAAATAAAGGAAAAGAACTAGGAAGATCTGGAGGTGAAGCTATATATGATTCAGTAACTGGAGTTAATAAATCATATAGTGAGAAGAGTTCTTATATATTAAAAAGAAAAGGGTATGCAGCAATTGGATTATTAAGATCAGGAATAAAACCTGCAATGAGACTTGTTAGATCTAAGGCAAGTAAGTTAATAAGTCCTATAGCTGAGAAAACTCCTCAACCTTTGAAAGATGTAGGAAAGTTTGCTTGGAAGAATAAGGGAGCTGCTACTACTGGTCTAGTCATGGGTGGATTAATGCCTGCAGGTGGATATATAGCTGATAAAGCTATTCAGAATGATATGGCTAAGAATGGTCAAGGATTTCCAGAACAAAAAGAAAAGGGATATTCTGCTTATTCAGCTATAGGAAGAAGAGTAGTGTCAGGTTTTAAGAAAGCTCCTGAGAAAATATTAGGAGGATTATCTTCATTCTCAGGTGGAGGAGGAAAGAAAGGAGTTGAGTCTTTTGGAAATTTTATGAAAGGTTCGTCAAGTAAAACTTCTCAGAGAATAGGAGATTGGGTAGTTAATCATCCTAAAACTTCAATGGCAGCATCAATTCCAGTAGGTCTAGCAGTTACAGGAGCTACTTTTGATAAAGCTCAGAAGTTGTCAGATAAGACTATTAGGAAGATTGATAAAGATGCATTTAAATATTCTGATAGTAAGTTGCAAGAAATAAAATAATTATGATAACATTTAGAGAGAAATCATATACTAAATACGATGAGACTGACGCTTTGAAGCAGATGAAAGATAGTGACATTCTTGCTGAGAAGAAAAAGTCTACTGGAGGACCTGATCTATCATCAGCCACTAAACCTGCAGCAGTCGGAGCTCTAGCTGGAGGTTTACTAGGAGGAAAGGGAATAAAAGCTAGAGGAAAAGCTGCAATGGTAGGAGCAGGTATTGGTGCAGGTCTAGGTCTTCTTAATAGCTATACTAAAAAGAAATCTGAGAATAATTTCTATAATAAGAGGTTAGACATGGCTCAGAAGTATGCTAGAAGACGTGAGAAAATAGACTGGAATCAAAATATGAGGAATAGAACAGGTTATACATATTAATTATTATTCTATGTATAAAATAAAAAGATTCAGTGCTTTAGCTAAGATTAGTAATGAAATTAAGAATAATCCTATAGGTTCAGCTGCCTTAATGGTATCTACTGCTAATGCAGCTAATAATATAATAAAAGCCAGAAAAGAGGACAAAATTATAAAAGAGAAGAAGACTTTATTGGATTCTCTTAAATCATCTACTAAAAAGAAAAAGCCAGATAAAAATTTAAATGTCATATACTTATGATAATATTTAGAGAGAAAGAATTTTCTTTGAAGGATGATATAACAGCAGGGTTAATTACTGGATCTTCTATTGGGATAGGTGCTTCGGGATTAAGTAAAGCATTGACTGCTCTAGGGGTATCTCAGGTCAGCAATGATTCTAGAGCTAAGAAAATTTTAGATAATCCTATGGCATCATCTATAGCAGGTGCACTAATAGGTGCGTCCCTTGCTACAGCATATTTTCTTACAAAGAAAAGTGCATCTCAAGCTAGGAAATTAACTAATGATAAAAGAAATATAGTAAAAGATATTAGATCTACATTAGTAAAATTTGGATTTAAGGAAGGATCTGATTTCACATTTGATCCTAAAACTTCAAATATACTTAAAACTAGAGTATGTATAGTAATATCTAGAACATCTGATGAATTATCACTGAATATAAATACTGTCAATGATAGTAAATTAGATTCTATATCAAATCAAATAATAAAAACCTTGCCTAATACTTCGGTAATAACTAGAAGAACTTCAGATAAATTTAATGAGTTAATAATATCTTCTATATCTTCTAATTCAGGAGATGCAGGATTTATTTCTATAACTGCAGAAAAATTTATTAAAAGAGGATATCCAGTTTTTATAGTTGAGGTAGGTTAAAGTAAATAATTAAAATAAATTATATATTAATATGGCACAGTGGAAAGAAACAAAAGAGCCGTATGTTCAAGTAATTGAGTCAGTTAAAAGAGCTACTCAAAATCCTGCAGCAGGTACTAATCTCATAATTGGAGCAGTTATAGTATCTGACTCAGGTCCTACTACTCCTTTATTAATATCTAGTAGATCAGAGTTCCTTCAGAATTATGCAAGTGAATCCTTATCTAGTAGTTATATGGAAAATTTAGATTCTCTATGGACTAATGATAATGGAGACAAGAATAATTTTCCATCAACAATGTTCCTTAATGGATATAGATTATCTGGATCATGCCAAATGTTGGTATGTAGAGCATCCTCTGCATGTGGAGTTCAATATATGAAATCACTTAAGGCTGATGCAGATGAATCTAAAGAGTACGTTCTTAAGGATTCAGAAGTTCTTGTAAGACTTCAAACATCTACTATATCAATTTCTAAGGCATCTCCAGATGGATGGTTGATAAGTATAGATGGAGTAGGAACTTTAGGAAATAGAGTAACAGATGATGGTCCTCAATATGACTATTATGTAGATAGCTTGGAAGCTTTAGTAGAAAAATTAAATGAATCTGATAAGTTCTATTGCCCTAAATATACAGCTTCAGGTGATAAAACCTCTATAACTTTGGATGAAGTGTATGTATCAGATAGAATACTTAATGTATCAGATGAAAGAACTTTAGTTGAGTCTTCAGAAGTAGATCAAGAAGGAAATAAAAAGACTACTAATTCAGGATATGTAAATATGACATTAACTGGATTCGATAGCATACCATCAACTGATATAGATTATAAAGCTATAAATTCTACTAATGCATCATCTGAGATTAAAGTTATTGTAAGGAGGTATAATCACGAAGCTGTAGAAGGAACTGATAGCAATGGAGATTATATAGTAAATAACGAAGTAGTAGAGAATATTAATAAGAAACTAGAATCTCAAGATACTCCTAAGTCAGAGAAAGATAGAATACTTAAGAACGACTTTTATGAGTTCAGGATAACTGATCCATCAAATGAATCAGAAATGGTATATTCAATAGGGGAAAGTTCTGGAAGAGGTGATATCTCTATGTCAGACCTTCAAGGGATGATGGAGTTCATAGAATTTGATTTCCCTAATGATCTATCTAAACTAGGTCTTACATATTATGATAAAGAGTCAGAAGACTCCTCAAATGAAGTAAATATAGATCTTAGTGTTCCAGTAGAATCAGGAATTCTAAAGATAGATCAATCTTCTATATTTAAAGCATGGGATCTTATTCAGGAAGATGAAAGATATATAGTAGAAGGAGTATCAGATTTGGGGTGCACAGATACATCTATTCAGAACTATATTTCTACATTAGCAATGTCAACTAATTCGTTTTATGCAGTGTCAACTGCTAATACTACTAATTATATGTTAATTGCTAATCATGCTAGTAAAATAAATACTGGATCATCTCCTATGAATTTATATTTCTTAGCTCCATGGGATTATGATGATGGAACTGTAGGATTCAGATACAACTGTTCTCCTGCTATAATGTATTGGGAGACTGTTGCTAAAAATAGAGCATCAAATAATGAATTTGCAGGAGTATTAGGACAAAATAATGGAATAGTATCTCCGGTAAATCTCTCCAAAGATTTTACTAAAAAGGAACGCCAACTTTTGTTAACTAAGAAAATAAACACAATTTTCAATGACCTATCTAGTGACATAACCTATATTAATGACAACTGGACTAGACAAGAGGAAGTTGACGTAATGCAAGAAGAGAATAACGTTAGATTGAAGATAAGAATTAGTAAAGGATTACCTCTACTGTTAAAGCAATTCATAGGTCGTCAATCAAATGTTAAGACTTGGAATGATGCATACGGAGTTGTTAGTTATTGGTTTAATAACTCTATCAAGACTATGAATTACTCTATAGCAGACGTTAGAATAATATGTGATGAAACGAATAATACTGAAGAAACTATTAGAGCTAATAAACTGGTTATGAGAGTCATGGTTAGATATTATAATAGCACTAAATATATTGAGGTATATCATGACGCATACTCAATAGGAATTGATTACGAATATTAATTATCAAACTTTAAGTCTAGGGTAGATTTCTACCCTAGATAATCTTAGTAGTAAAACTATGGAGAATATATCAGATATTATAAAGAAAATTGGAAAAGGAAATGTATCATATTATGTTAAGGAACTAAATAAATGGGTAAATTCACGAAGAATGTCGAAGGAGTTATCTAAAATAGGAAGTAATACTCAATTATGGTATGATAGTAATATCTTAAGAATACAGTCTTCTAGTAATAGACCTAAATGTAAGTTACCTGGATGTGAAAATGAATGTAGATTTATTGATATATCACATGGTTATAGAGATACATGCTGCACTGATCATGGAAATAAACTAGCCTCACTTAATAGGCAGTTTTACTGGGCTACTCATGAAGAAGAAAAGAAAGAAATATATGAGAAGTTATCATCAAATAATAAGTGGAGAGAAAATTTATCGAAAGCTCAAAGGAGATTAAGAGATAAAGATCCAGTATCATACTCTGAAATGAAAAGAAAATCCAATATAAAAGCACTAGAGAATAATCCAGACTTATATAAGAACCATAGTAATCTCATGAAGTCTTACTATAGTAATGAAGAAAACAGAATAAAAACTTCTCAGGCTATTAAGGATAGATATAAAAGAGACCTAGATTTACATAGAAAAATATCAGAAAGAACTAAAAATTCACTAAATACTGAAGAATCAAGAATGAAAAGATCAAAGTCTCATATAGATCTGTGGAAGAATCCAACTGAAAAGATGATAAATCCAAAAGGAGGATCAGGATTTAGAGGAATAAAGTCAAGAATTTATTCTCCATATGAAGATAAATTTATATCATTTGACTCTAACTGGGAAAGGTATTTCTTTATAAACATGTCAAATAATCCAGATGTAATTAAGATAATAAGAGGAGCTGGAATATCAATAGGGTATATTAATCCGAATGATAGAATTTCTCATAATTACATACCTGATTTCTTAATAGAATATTCTAACGGATATAAAGAAGTTGTAGAAATAAAGCCTCAATTAATAGTCGATACTGATGAGATAGTAAATATTAAGTATAGGTATGCTATTAAATATTTATCTGATAAAAATATAGGATATAGATTTATTACTGAGAAAAATTATAAATTTACCTAAAATGTTTATTGAGTTAAGAAAGCTATTCTCAGAAAAAAAAATTGAGAAGAAAGAGAAGAGGGAAAATATAGGAGCTAAGAAAGCAGCTGCACTTTTAGGAGGAGCTGTAGCTACAGGAGTTTCTCAAGGCATAGCAGTTAACGAACTGATGTCTTCTAAACATAATAAGGTTCTAAATAGTCAGAACTCCAAGGTAGTTAAAGACAGATTAATAAATGAAGCTAAAAAGCAAGGAACTAAAATTGTTGAGGAGCCTTCATTTGGTAATTCTGCTTTTCTTGGATCTAAATCAGGAAAAGCTTATAGAAAAGTAACTGCAGCTTACGCCAAACGTCTTAGAAAGAAAGGAGTTTCTAATGAAGATATATCTAAAAATATAAATTCGATAAGTGAATCCGTAGCTGGACCTAATAAAAAATTATGGAAGAATTTAGGAAAGGATACAATTGTAATGGGAAATGTCGATGGAACTGATATATTATCACATGAGTTAGGTCATTCAAAATACATGGTTAAAGGAAGATCTAAGATGGGATTGGGTAAGTTATCACATAAAGTATATGAAGCTTCATCTCTTTCTACAACAACTCCAGTTGGAGCAATAACTAGTGCTATAAATGGATATAAATCTGGAGTAAAAGCTCAAAAATTAAAAGCCGAAGGAAAGAAAGAGTCTGCATGGAATAAACATAGAGCCTGGGCAGTTCCTGTAGCTATGGTAGCTCCAATGTTAGTAGCTGAGGCAGCTGCTAGTAAGAAAGGATTGAATATTATGAAATCTCATGGAGCTAATAAAGAACTGTTAAAAGCTTCTAAGAAAAGACTTGGATCTGCTTGGGGAACTTACGCAGGATTATCGGCATCAAATGCAGCTATAGGTGAGTTCTCTAGACAAGTAGGTAAATCAAAAGAAAGAAAACGTCAAGAAAAAAATCTAAAAATAAATAGTATGTATACAGTAAAAAGATTTAGTAAAGCTTCTAAGGAAGAAAAGAAACTGAAAGAACTTAAACCCGAAGGTGGATTGGGATTAGCTACCTTAAATCTTAATAGAAGTTCAGTTAGAAAAGGTGCAGCTAGAGCTTTGAAAGGATATGAAGAGGGAAAGCTTAATAAAGGAGAAGCAATTAAAAAAGCTAAAAAAGAGGGTTTTAAAGAAGGGTTAAAACGATCAGCTGTTATTGGAGCTGTAGCATCAGCAGCTGGATTAGCTAGTAAAGCAGCATTAGCTAAAGGTTTAACTGGAGCCTCAACTAAGGAGGTTATCAAAAGACTTAATAAAACAGCTATAGCTAAACGTATAGCATCTGATGCAGCATACGCTGGAACTGTAGGAGGGTTAATTTCAGCCAGAGGAGCAAAGAAAAGGACTGAGAAAACTATAGATAAGTCAATAAAATTTAAATAATCTATTATATGGAAAAAGTACTATTGAAAGACCTTAGAGATAAAATTCATAAAAGGGCAGCTTTAATTCCAATTGATGGATTATCTGAGATAATGGATTTGAATGATAGTTTTTCAGGAGATGAATTATTATTTGAGCTATTTACTAAATCTCTTAGAAATTTTGAATATTATCATCCACTAGTAACCGAGATAAATGTTAATACAGCATGTATGGATCATTGTGAACGTCAAGGATACTATAAAATAAGAGATAATTTTAAATTATATTTGGAAGGAAGAATTACTGAAGATCAAATAGTGCTTATTCCTAATAGTATAAATGGAGTTAGAGTTCCTAACAGTTTTTCTTCTCCAGGAAATTATTTTAATCCAAATTACTACGAAAGACCTTACATTCAAATGGCATGGGCTAGTGAAGGGAATTGGGTTATAAGAGGTATATTTAGTAGACCTATAATACCAAGTTATACACCTGATAAAAGTTTTGATGATAAAGCTGCAATTTATTTTCTCCAAATAGAGGAGGGAGTGTTAGCGTCTAAATTTTTAGATCAAGTACTATGTGATATTCTTGAATATATAAGGAACTTAAAGGCTAATTTTAATCTTCCTAATTTTCCTGTTGATATTTTATCAGCTGCCGATGTTGCATATCAGCAACTTAAACAAGAGTTAGATCAATACTATCTTCAATCCAACTGGAGAGGTGAATTAATAATGTAATACTAATATGATAATATTTAGAGAAAAAGAGTTCTCAGAATATGAGAAAGAATTTTCAGTAAGACCTGCTCTTAAGTCATCGTATAAGGTAATGAAATCTATATTTAAACCTAAAGGTACCTCAATGGCTAGGAAAATAGTATCAGCTAATAATAAAGTAACTGAAGGTATAGGAAAAGCAAATTCTCTAGCTTTAAATCCAGGTGCAGCAGTAAAGAATGCAAGTGGACTAGCTATGGAAAGACCTATTACAAGTGCTACTTATGTAACTGGAACTTACGCATCAAATGGGTTAGCTCCAATGGGATCAATAAGTGCAGCATTACAAAAAGTTGAAGGAGCAGCATATAAAAAGATAGGTGTAGACAAGAAATTGTCTAAAGTATCTAGAAAATTTAAAGAAGGACGTGCAGGAAGAGCTATTGAGGTAGGAACAAATGCAGTAATTAATACACTTAAAAATACTCCTGCGTTAATGTAATATCAAACTATGATAACATTTAGAGAGAAAATTTACTCAATAGAGGAAGGACATTATACAGGTCCTAAAGATGTAGAATCAATTCCATCTGCTGTTGGAGTAATAGGAAAATCAACTTTAGTAGGAGCTGGAATAGGTGCTGGAGTTAATTATGGTTTAGATAAAATAGTAGGAGTTGGATCAGAATCTCCAGTTCTTGACGGAGTTAAGTCAGGAGGTAAATGGGGATTAATATCAGGTATATTCTTAAAACTTCTTCTAAATCATATTCATAAGCCCATGACCTCAGTTAAATATAATGAGGTTGATAAACTTATAAGAAAACAATTTGGAATATATAGAGTCAGTGGGATAACCTTTAATGACTCCTTAGAAAATAGAAAAACATTAAATGAATCTTTTTCATTCAATGATAGAGAAGTTCTTAAGTATAAGATAAATATATCTATATGTGATAATTCAGTCACTTTATATACATTTAATTTGAGTGACTTAGAATTGACAAAAACTTCAGATCACTTAGATTATTATTGTAAGAAATATTTTGGAATGGAATATACCTCCAAATTAATAAATAAAAATATTAATTCTTATAGTGTTAATATAGTATTTACTAATTATAATATTATTAGTCTATTTATAATAGAGTTATCTAAGATTTTATCTACTAAGATAAATATACTTAATAATAAAGCAGTTATAGATGTAAAATCAAACTCCTTACAAGAGGAGAATACTGAAACTAAAGACTTCTCACTGAAGCTATTAGATAAATATGATCTTGCTAAGATATTTATATCAAGTGCTGGAGGAATTCTCAGTTTATCTAGAAGAAAGTCTATACCTGTAAACCAAAAGATAACTTCATCAGTTATAGAATTAGTTATAAATTCTTTAGATAGATTATCTAGAACTGAAAGAGCTAATATATTAGGAAATTTTAGTAAAAGAAGTGATTTTAATAATAAATACCTTGAATCATCATTAAATAGACTAAGATATATTGAAGGTGTTCATTATACAATTGGAGAGAAAAACTCTGAATGTAGTGTATATTTATCAGAAGGTATGTTAATCATATGTATAAGTAATAAATCTAAAAAATTAGATAAGATATCCAAGATATTAGAATCATATGGATCATCTATAAATAATTTAGGAGATGTTACTATGATGACACATAATATTAATAGTAGAAAAGAATTAGATTCAATTCTTGTTAATTTAATGAATACATTAGGAGAACTTAATATACATACAAAATGATAATATTCAGAAGAAAACTATATTCAGATATTTTAGATAAATACCCTATGATAAAGAAAATATCTAAAATGCTTGATGATAATAGAGAGTATAATTATGATTTAGAAGATAATATACCTTCAGATTCTGTATCAATAAATTTTGATCTAAATAACATGGTCATAAACTTACCACTTGAATTAGAACATATTCAGTATAAAATAGATGATTATGTTAGATCATTAAATCCATCGTTTAGGACTATATCTGAACAGGATAGAGATATCGTAAAGGTCAAAATTAAAGGATCAATGACATTAAATCAAGCTTATAAATTAGTCAAATTTATAATAAAAGAGGCTGATTATTTAGTAATTTGTCCTAAATTTTAATAGAATAAAATTATGTCAGCAGAGGATTTAGCATCAAAATATCTAGATAAAACCAATAAGTTATATACTATTGGTATGAAAAATATAAAATTAACTAAGAAACTGCTTGGCACTAATTTTGTAGTAAATAGACCTAAGGAAGATTCAAAATATAGAAAAGTATTTGGAGGAAGTTACTCAAGTGAATCAGAGTTAGAAAATGATTATGAGCAGTTTACAGTTAGATTAGTTGTTAACTTAAACGAACTAAGAGACGTATGGTCAAGAAATAGAGATATTGTAGAAGTATACAACGATTTGGATGAATTAAATGTAGGAGATGAACTTCAGTATACTAGAAATAGCAGAACGTACAGATTTAAAGTTGTTCAAAAAATATCCTATAGTGAAGTAGCTTCCTCAGTATATGTATACTCATTATCTAGTATTATAGAAACTTTAGATATGTAGCTATGAAAGATGATAAGATAAAGAAAGAAAATATGATTCCTCTAGGAAACTCTAGTTATGTATCTTCTGAAAATATAGAGTATCTAAGAAAATACCTAAAAGTTCCTGATCCAGTTAATGATAATACTCCAAGTCAGGAGTTTCATAAGGTTCCTGAAGGGAGTTCATTAAAAGATATAGAGGAGTCATTTGAACAGAATAATACTATACAACCTGATAATCTTCTTCAAGGAAATTCTAAAGTAGGATCTACAGATTATATAGAAAAAATATCTGAAAATATTAATAAGTCATCAATAGAGGATACTATAGAATCTAATAATATTATATCAGATTCAAATAAGATCACTGACAATTCAGAGTATAAAGATAAATTTAATATTTATGTAGAAAGTATATCACCTAATGATGAGTCTAATAGAACCTATATAAGTCCTGAATTTAAATATTCATTAGATTCAGAATTTTCCTTAGATCTTCCTGATAATGAACAACAAATCAGCGTAGAAAAGAAGTATCTATCTAGAGAAGATGATACTAAAACTTTGATGCCTAATCAAGAGGAAGGGAGAGATTATAAAAATCCAGAAAATGTATTTGAAGAGTCCTCCGGTGTTGTTGATTTAATTAGTAATCAAAATTCAAATGAGATTATTATATTAAACAAGGTAAAAGATTCTGAGATTATAAATGATGACTCATTAGAGAAATCATTATCTCTTATAAAGAAAAGGAATGTTTCTTCGTATAATGAAAAACTATCTAATAATCAGAACTTAGGAAATACTCCTAATGTTTCTAAAGAAACGGTTCCTAACGTAGGAGATAAATCCTATAATAAATATTTTAACTCATCATCTGAAGACTTTTATAATCAGTCTAGACTAGGAATTATTACTCCTGATAATAAAAATTCTATAGAATTAGCTAGTCAGAGGTTAGACGATAGCTATAGAAAAGAAATTCCTAACAACATATCAAAAGATGCAATTGGAGGAGAATATTCAGATAATCTAGAAGAAAAAGTATCTAAAGAATTTGAATCTGATTTTTCTCAGACATCTATTAAGAAAGGAACTAATAGATCTATACCAGTAAGTGAGAATAAAAACGTTGATGTATCTGACTCTAGTGATGGAGCTAGATCATCAATATCTAACTCGATTCTCTCTAAATATGTCAAAAGTAGCTCTGATACTAGTCCACTACCTGATCATTATTCAGGAAATGACGTCTATATAAAGATATCTGACTGGATGGGTAATGTTAATGATAGCGTTCAAAAAAAGATAGAGGCAGGTCAAAAATATAAAAACCTTATGGATACTTTTTCTAAAGGTATCATAGGAGATATTGCTGGAAATAAAGCCGCTAGTTATATAACAAGTATATTTGGTCAGACTGGAGGGTTTTATAAACAGATACCTCCTCATTCTTGGGGACTCCTTAGATCTTTAGGAGATATGGGATTAATTAGAGCAGGAGTTGACAAATTAGGAACAGCAGCTGGATCTGGATTTACAAAACAACAACTTCTAGATCAGCTTTTAATTAGCGCAGAAGAGTTAAAATATAAATCAGAAAAACTATTAGAAACTAATAAGGATAGATTGCCTGGAGCTCCAACTACTACAGTAGGGAAAATAACTAGTAAGATAAAGGGAGTTAAAGATGCTATAAGTAATCCTCTTGGAACTGTAACTAAGTTAATAAGTGGAGAAGGGATTTTCCCAAAACCTGAACCAGTAAATCGACCTTCATATAAATATAATCATAAATCAGGGATTATCCTAAGAGATACTCCTCCTGGAGATATATATGATACAGGAGGATTGTTGAGAGGTGGAGGTTCATCTACAATAGTTGGTTCTGAAGAGTATTCTGATGGAACTTATGGAATAGCATTAACTTTAAAAGAACTATGTGATAAGAAAAGTTCTAGTATAAGCTCATTCGAAGATCTTCAAAATTCCATCTATGAGAGTAGGCTAATGACCTCATGGGATAAAGTTAATAAGGTAGGAAAGTTTGGATTAGATTCTAATGAAAATTGGGAAATGGTATTAAAGCCTTACAAGGGAAACTTAAATGGTAATTATTCGTTCCTTCCTGAATTTTCTGAGATAAGATCAAATAACATAAGATTATTCGGATTAAATATAGGATATGATATCACTGGATATAGTGATTGTTGGCTTCCTATAAATTCATTTGAATTACAAAATAGGAAGTTAAATCAGAAATCTATAGGTCTATATGATGGAGATTTCTCAGTACCAGTTAGTATGGAGTTTACTAATGAGCTCAGGATATCAATAGTAGATGACGAATGCAAATCGTTCAGAAGATACTTTCAGACATGCTCTGAAGTAGCTGTGTACAACAGTTACAAACTGGAATTATCAAACTTTGGAAATGGAAGATTTGAAGGAGCTAATGATTATAAGACAGTAACTGTAGTTGATAAGAAACAAATAGCTGTAGCTACTTATAAAAATTTAGCATTTCAATGCGACATTTATATAATGAAGGGTGATAAGTCTACAGTTAAGAAATTTAGTCTTTTGATTGTACTAAGGGATTTTCAGGAGGAGTATACAGGAGAAATAGACGGATCTTCTACTGAGTTATCTTTGCATTTCTCTATAGTAGGTGATTTATCGCTGACAGACTTTGATACTTTACCTGGATCTGTTGTAGAAGGAACTGCTATAGATTACTCTACTCCATCTGCTACTGGATATAACACCAAAAACTCAACTACACTTAAGGAGTCTAAGATGGATAATGTTAATACAAAGAATCCAAGTACATCTGGAGCGTCAGTTGTATATCCTGACGGTAGACAAGTTAGATCATATGATTAAAATTTAATAAATTATGCCTTATCTAAAACTAGGATCTAGTAACATAAATTATGTTAAAGAGGTTGAGGATAAACTAATATTATCTTCAATAGTAAATTCTTCTTCTAGCTATCAATATCCTGTGTTAGTTAGGGATTCTTCTACTCTTGATATTTACTTCGGAAAGAATTTTGATGATAGAAATTATTTTGAAGAACTTTTAAATAAAGGAGCTACATTATATCTATATAGACCTATTGATACTGAGAAACATATAAATGAAAAAGATTCAAATGTTGATTCAGATATTCCGTTAGATATTGATTCTTTGGAGATACCTGAGAATTCTAGTTCTTGGTACAATAGGGATACCCTAAGACTTATAGATACAAACCTTACAATAGGACAAAATTTAAATTTTGAGTACTGCTATCCTGAATATGGAAAAGAGTATAAGTATAAAGATATTGATCCAGTATCTATGAGTTCAATAGATGTTAATGAACTTTCTTATGATTATGATACCCTATCATTTATATTAGATTTTTCAAACGTATCTTCATTTTCTCCACCAGATCTAAAAGGTAATGCCTACTACATAACCCTTCCTGTAAATGGAAGGAATGTATTGATGTGGTTTAAGTATAGTAAAAATGTATATATTCCTCCCATAGGTGGGGACTTTATTGGATCATCTACAATAACTATAGAAACTTATGGAGATGATGGAAAGCAATTGAAGAAAGATAAAATCTTGGATATAATCATTGAATCTCTAAAAAATCCATATGTAGAAAATACGAGATCTAAAGAAAATACAGGATTTGGATATGATATTGAGATAATAGAAGGGACTAACAAGAATAGAATAAGAATATGGAGATATTATCAAGAGCCGAATACTAAGTTCTATGACCTTCCTGGATTAACTATAGAGTCAGACTTTAGAAAAAACCATGATATATTATCAGAAATTTCTGAGTTATCTAAAAGAATAGAGTTCTATTCTAAAACTATAGGAACAAATGATGAAGATATAAAGATATCTATAGAAAAGATTAATTACTCAGATAACTATAGAGTCATTATATCTAGGTTTGACTATGAGGAGGTATATGAGGTATCTATCTTTGAAGGATCTGACAGTATAGGGATTATAGATTCTGTTATAAATAGAAATTCTAAGTTAGTTAGATGTAATTTAATAAAACAGATAACTTATAATGGAGAAACTATCACATTAAAATCAGATCTCCCTACAGGAACTTGGAATTTAAAGGGTTCTACAAAAGAAAATTATACTAAAGATAAATACATAAAATCACTAAGAGTTCTAAAAGATCTAGAAGTATTCGATGATTTCTTCTTAATTGATAATATACAAGATTGGATGGATGACTCTGATTATAAGTTAATATATAATGAAATATTTAGTTATAATAATGAGAAAGATAATCAATCATTAATATCTAATAGAGGGAATAACTATAAATGGAATAAGACTGACGATATAAATAATAGATTAGTCTACTTTTACGGAGATATAAAATATGGGTATAATCTAAGACCTGCATATTATGTATTCTTAGAAGGTTTACTGACTGATATATACTCAGTGGAGGTTAGAAAAATACGATATGATTCTCCTGATAGTTCTATATTATCTGATCTAGATAAATACAAATCTAATTATTTATTAAATAATAATTTATTCTATTACTATTATGACTATAAAAATCATAATGGAAATGGGAAATTTAATACCAGTATAGTAACTAGATTTATAATATCAAAGGTGGGAAGAACTATTAAAAATAATAAGTGGAATATAATAGATAAACAATCATACAATGATAAAGAGCGTTTTATATCTTCATTATTAGATACTTTGAAAGGAAGGTATTCAATTATAAAAAGTCTAACTATTGAATCACTCGTTGAAGATTTACCAAATTATAAATTAGATATAAATATAAAATTAATGGTTGGAGAATTACTTGATAAGGATGTGACCATTAATATAACATTAAATTATATTAAATAACATGGCTAGTACAAGTATTGAGAGCTTAGTTAAAAGCTCAAATTCTTACATGAACTTTATAGGTTATGAAACTTATAAAGATAACAATAAAGAATTCCTTAGAAGTGACCTATGGGAATTTACATTCTTCAATCCACCTAAGATTGTATATTATCCTGGAGATACTATTTTCAAAGCTAGACTTAATCAGGTTAATACAGGAATTGATACATCAGTAAATGGATTTGAAAAACGGATGAGAGGTAACTATGTTATCTTCCAGCAAACTGGTCAAAATACCAGTGGTCAGATACAATTATCATTTACTGATAGAGAAGATCAAGCTATATCCTATTTTGTTGATGACTGGAGACAGAAAATAGCTGATAGAGATACTAAATATTCATTCAGAAAAGAAGATACAGTAGCTGATGCACGATTAGTTATCCTTAACTCATCTCGTATACCAGTTCGTACTCTAGAATTTTATAACTGTGTTATTCAGGATGCAGGTCTTGATGAAAATGGAACTGCAGAAGATGGAGCTGATAGAAGTGATGTACCTCTCTCTTTGAGGTTTGAGCATTACCGTAGGGTTTTTGACAACTTATAAAAGATATCCCCATAGAAGGCTTTATTTAGCTTCCTATGGGGTAAATAAAGTAAGAACTAATAAATTAAGTATAGTATGTATACAGATCTAAGAAAATTATTCTCATCATTAGAGCAAAGAGAGTTTAATAAAAGGACAAAGACTAAAAGAAAGATGGAACGGTATGCTAAGAATGCAGAAATGCATGCTAATAAGGCAGTCAAAGCATCCAATGCTGTAAATAATGCATTCATAAGTCCTAATACAGCTAACTCCTTAGATAATTTAGCAAATAAATCTTCTAAAATGGAGAAAGCTGCTGTAAGAGAAGGAAAGTTAGCAATTCAGGAAGCTCAGAAGTTAACAAATAAGAATACAGGAAGCACTGTTGTTAATAAGAAAGGAGCAGGCAGAAAGATAGTTATACATAGGAATAATGGAAAGGTAGAAAAGATAGTTGACAAAACTAAAAAAGGAAATAAGGCTATTAGTGAACTATCAGTCAACTCAAATAGTGGATTAGGTAAGAATAAAAGTGTAATAACTTTTAAAGGACCTAAATCTGATTCATTTATATTTGAATCAAGTCCTAACGTATCTAATGAAGTTAAAGATTCAATAAAATCTGCTAAGTCTGCATCTAAACTCCCTACTAAGATAGACAAATCAACCAGGTCTATCTCAACTATAGCAAAAGATAGTAAAATAGGAGGAGGTATAAAGAAAGGTCTTTCTAAGAATAAAAAATTAGCTATAGGTCTAGGAATTGGAGCTGGAATAGCTGCAGCTGGTACTGCCTTAGCTAATAAATCAAAGAAGAACTAAAATTTTATATAGATATGTACAAGATTAAGAGATTTTCATCTGATAATGATAATAGAGGAATGTCTACTACAGGCAAAGTTCTAACTGGGGCTGCAGTTATAGGTGGAGGCTTACTAGCTGGACGTGCAGGTCTCTTAGGAAAAGGAGTTAAGAATTTCTTGAAAGGAGGAGTTAAATCAGTAGCTCCTTCAGCATCCTCTACTGCTAATCAAGTATCAGGAGCTGTTCAAAAACCTCAAAATTTATTATCAAATGGTACCTATGTAAAAACTGATAAATCAGGATCTATAATTACTAAGGGTGCCGATGGTCAATTTATGAAGGATGGGGTAGCATTTAAATCAGACCATTCCTTAAATATAGGAAGATTCTTATAACTAATTTAAACTATGGAATAATTATGCAACTATTATCTCAACAATTACCTAGTGGAGGGTATGGGTATCCGTTTCCATCCATTACTATAAATCCTATGACCTTCTTTGAAGTTACAGGGTATTTAGGTTCAGTTCCAGAAGATCCTTTAAATAGATACTTATTTGATATGAAGGTCCTTGAAAAAGATGACCCTAATATAAGAAGATGTTATATAATGGATATAGATTTCCTTATATTTGTCAAGAAATTAATAACTGTATCTAAAGACTTATCAGTTAATATAACAGTAACATGTCCAGACTGTAAAAAGGATATTAATAAGACTATTCAATTTAATCAGATAAGATTTAAGGCTATAGATCCAGCTATAATGGAAGGATCATTCATAGAATTAAATGGAAGGAGATATGAAACAATAGTTCCTACAGTTGATGATTTCATGAAGGTCTTTCAAAAATATCTAGTCTATAGGAAACTAGAGGATTTAGATTTAATTAAGACAATAGCTTTAATAAAAGATTTTGAATTTAAAGGAAATGAAGTTGAGGACGCAGTAGTAGGAGCTAAATATGAAGATATAACAATGCTTTTAGCATTAAAAGATCTTTACTACGATAGGGTAGAACCTATACAGGTAGAATGTCCTGAATGTAATAAAAATATCAAGAATGAGGAAGAAAGGAGGTATATGACAGTGAGTGTAAATAACCTCATTGTCGACTTCTTTCGAGAAATCGTTAGATATAACCCAATTGATGCAACTAAAATTCAGTTTAAACAAGTTCGCAAAATTGGATAATATAGAGAATTATACTTTGGACATTGTATATAAACTTCAAGAAGAGTATGATAATTATCTAGAGAAAACAAAAGGTATAGATGTAGATTTTCCTGAATTTGAGTTTAATAAGGGAGGATCTAAACACTCTGGAAAAGATAAAACGTAAAATTTATTATTATGGCAGTAGATCAAAGAAAGATTGATAAAATGTCTTCTGAAAGAGTAATTCCAGGAAATGAACTTGGAGATCTCACTGAGGTACAAAATCAGGTGAATGCAGTAAATGCAGAAAGAATGAATAATCTAGCTCAAGAAAGAATTGAATCTCAGTCAGTTCAGGAAACTAATACTAATCTTAGAACTGCTGTTGAAATAGCTACTGATGATTCAGGTAATGTTGTACAACAACCTCAAATAGCATTACCTGCTTCATCAGGTAACTTAAGACCTGAAACTAGAGCTTTATTAGCTAATTACGGAGTAAATCCTAATATAACTGAAACAAATAATAGAAAATCAACCACTAATTCTAGCAGGAATTCTACATCAAGAACTTCTCCTGGAACTGGAAATGTATCAAACGTTACTAATATAAATAATGTAACTAATAATACTACTAACACTGAAACTAAAGTAGAGATTAGAAAAGGAGGAATAGAAACAGCTACTCCACAGATACCAATATCGGTTCCTCAACCTCAGGCAACCAATACTGCTAAATTTAAGGCATGGCTTCAAAATGTATTTTCCAAACAAAATGAAAGGTATGAAATAAATAGAAGAGAATACGATAAGAAAGAATATTCATTAAGAAGAACTTCTGAAAAACTAATGAAGAAATTTGGTGAAGTATCTAAATCTGTAGCTAGTAGATTAGATCCATCAAATATGGGGAAAACTTTCGGAAGTCAAATGAAGGTATTCGTAGTTCTTCTAGGAGCTATGCTTCTTACTAAATTCTGGAATCCATTGAGAGAATCATTAAAGAAGTTTGAAGATGACTTTAAGATAGTATTTGGATTAAGTGACGGACATACTAAGGCAGGTGATACATTCTTAGGAAAAATAAATACAGCTATATCTAAATTTTTTGGAGATGAGAAAGCTGAAGGGTCATTTTTTGGAAGTATAGCAGATTCATTTAAAAGAGGAATTAATGAACTGTGGGATAACATAAAATTATTCTTTGAGGAGAGAGCAGAATCAGCTAAAGCCGCATGGAATTCATCTAGTCCTGGATTTAGTATAAATGGTCAGATAGAACGATTAGGAAATACACTAGTTGCTGCTCTAGGAGGATCTAATGTAGCAGCTAATAGAGCTATTCAAAAGGAAGCTGAATCTAGTCTAGTAGAGGAGAAAACCTGGAGAAACTCTGATGTGTCAGGAGTTAAAAGAAAAGCTCTAGTAAAAGATATAGATGTAGATAATGCAGGAAATTTCACGGATATAGGAGCTACAACTGCATCAAATATTGCGATTAGTAAAATAAATTCCAAGGATAAAGAAATTAATACATCAGAACTTTCTTATATATCTGATAGATTATATGATAGGAATAGAGATAGTGATATAAAAATTAATCCATCCTATTTAACCCAAATATTAGGATTAACTACAAGACAAATCGCTGACTTAATAAAAAGTGGATTAGCAGAAGTTAATAAGAAAGCTTCTGAAACAATGTACCTGAAGAAAGGTGCTCATGAAATAGCTGCTATGACTGAATCTGAATTTAAAGATAAAGTCAAAAAAGGATTTATTAGGAAGGAAGATGTAGATAATTATAAAAAGATAGAAAGATCTTATGATGATGAATATGTTATTCTTAAGAAAGGAGCATTAAACTTTATTGAGAATGAATTGAAAACATCTGCTAGATTTGACACATTAGAAAAGATAAGGCAGTTAGAGGAAAGGGTAAAAAACTATAAATCGTCTCTATATAACTATGATAAATCAGATATAACTAGTGGGTTAAAAGGTCCTTCACTTGAACAATTTAATATAAGAAAGAAGTATGAAGGAAGAAAAGCTGAATTAGATAAGGAATATGAAAATAGTGAATTTAGAGAAACTGTAAGGAATTTTAAAGAACTAGCAGGTAATGTATCCGAATTTGTAACTGAGGGAGTAGCTAAAGCTAAAGAATTTACTAGTAATTTTATATCTGGAGTTAATACTAAAGGAATAAAAAGAAATAATCCTGGAAATATAAGACCATCTAACCTTAAAGGATTTAAGGAATACCCAACACTAGAGGATGGATTTAAAGACCAATTAGAATTATTGAGAAGATATATAACTAAAGGTCATAGTTCTACTAAGGCTACAGAAAGACTAGGTCTTACTAATAAACCACTTGATTCAATAAATAAGATATTAAATGTATGGGCTCCTACAGAGGATAGTAATGATACTAATTCGTATGTTACTGCAGTATCTAAGATGACAGGTATAGATCCTAATGCAAGGATAGATCCTAATGATAAAAATACTATGATGTCCATAGCTGCAGCGATGACAAGAGTTGAACATGGAATAAAAGGTCTTTCTAGAGAACAAGCAGACTCATTACTAACTGCATGGAACAGATATAGTACTAAATATAAAATAGACGAAACTTCTTCTCCTCAGATTGAACAAAACAATACTTCTTTAAATGATAACAAAAGTCAAGTTTTATCAACTTATGTTGAGAAGGTATCGTCAGGAGATATAAAACCTTCAAGTAATTATTCAGTAGAACCTAAATCAACTTCTATAAATATAGCAACTGATAGATCATCTAGTGTACCGTTTAGTAATAAAGTGGACGATACTATTAATAGTGATTATAATATAAATATTGAAGTTTTAGGAAAGAAAATAGATACTACAAATAAATTACTTGCAGTGTTAGTTGCTAAACCTACTGGAGAAGGACAGGGAAATGTAACTATTAATAATGAGACTAAGGTATATACTGATAAAAAGTCTAACTCTACGGAAAATATAACTAAACCTTCAACTCCTTATGGATCAAGTTGGGGATAACATTTTAAAATAATTCTAACTATGGGATTTTATTATGATGATCAATTAAGTAACTTAGACATGACCATTAGGTTATATTCTAATACAAAAGCTTCCTCAGATGATAATGGTAATCTAACATTTGAAGAAATTCCAGGAAGACAATATACAAATGAACTAGCTAGAGCTATATTTAATGAAGATTTCCAAGTTGAGGTAAATAATAATTGGTCTAATTTTGATGGAGGTAATTTCCTAGAGTCTTTATGGGGGACTGCAAGACAATTCGGAGCTATTATAAATGATATAGATCTTCAGATAGGGGATCTTAGTGTAGATGAGAATGACAATAGCTTAACTGGATCCATAATGAATAAAATAGCTAAGGCTAAAGATTATGTACATCAATATAAAGGATATTTAGGGAAAGCACTAATAGTTCAAGGAACTAGATTTATGTATTATTCAGGAACTGATATTGGTATAAATAACATGGTTCTTAGGTATACGGTATTCTATGATCCAGTTAATAACTTGACAGTTCATGATCAGATAGATAAATTGAGACCCTATGTTATAGGAAAATACACTACATTTTCAAATGATGAAGGTACTAAGGATTCTCCTGGATTAGGAAAAACTGTTGTTGAAGGAATAGGAACGTATGTAGGAAAAGATAGTGCTAATAAATTAGGAAATATGATTGGATGGCAAGATCCTCCTGGAGGATTCGAGTCTTCAGTAAGATCTGTAGAGGCTGAATTAAAAGGAACGTTAAAACTAGAATTAGGCACTAAGTATGCTATAAGTAATCTAGTAATTAAGGGAATGTCAATATCTTATTCTAGACACACTGTTAAGCCTATACCTAAATCAAATTCAGTTATAGCTGCTTCTCCTACTCCATTATATGCTGATGTAATACTTCAACTACAACCTGTAGGAATAATAACAGAAAGTATGCTGTCAAATTATGTTAAAGGATTAGATATGAATGAGGAGACCTTAAAATGGATAAAAAAAAATGATAATCCTGAGAACAATACTGAGTTAAAACCTTAGAATAATCTTAAAACTCAATCTTATGTACAAAAGATCTAACAAGATAAACTCAAATACAATAGAACCTTCAAATTATGTAGAAGGAATTGATATATATAATTCACTTCTACTTAGGTACTTAAATGATCCAGACGTAACTAGGGAAGATTATCTTATTACAAATTATCAGATGAGACCTGATCTTATAGCTAGAGACTACTATGGAGATTCTAGTTATGAAGGTTTATTAATGCTTCAGTGCCCTATACCTTTAGAAGAATTTAAAATAGGGCTAATAATAAGACTTATTCCTAAGGTAACCTTAGATAACATATTAAACTTAATGGTATAATTTAAATTATGGCATCAAAAATAATAGAGCTAGGAAACAAGATTAAGGTTAGCTGTGAACCTTTTATGGATAGTGGATATTTATTCAAGTCTATGTATCTCAATGAAGAGATAGGAGGTTCAATGGCTTATGGAAATATATCATTTACAAGTGGTGGAGAAAATCTTAGTCTCATTACTGATCAAGATGATATAAAGATAAGTATAGTTAAATCAAATGGAGGTTCTACTTATAATATAAAAGGATTCATAACCTCAAGAGAATATCTAGGAAATGAGGTTACTTTTAACTTTGTATGTAGTAATAAAGACTTTTTAGTATCATCTAGAGTGGTCAGATATACAGATATTTCTGATGCCATAAATACTTTATACCCATATGAGAAAAATATAGAAATAGAGTCAGATATAAACAATGAGATTGAAATAAATCAAAATGGAAAAACTGACTATGAATTGTGCAGAAATCTAGCAATGTCCTATAGATATAATACAGTATTTTCATTTGGATTGGAAGGATTCTCTATAAAAGACATAAACAAGGAACCTGAAATTACAGTAATGGCTATGACTGCCAGTACTCAGATGGATAAATTCAGTATAAATTATTATAAGCAATTTGATATAACTCCAGAGATAAATGAGTCAAGTAATAACATATTAGCTAGATCGGAAGAGCGTCGT